>Ga0123341_1003504_pt1 | contig 13478 bp, 5 predicted proteins | sample Turbeapinknodule_FD_89959 | JGI IMG/M metagenome (GOLD analysis project Ga0123341, IMG submission 89959) | Root nodule microbial communities of legume samples collected from Mexico - Turtle bean Mexico pink nodule | ecosystem: Host-associated > Plants > Roots > Nodule | place: Mexico: Nepantla... | reverse complement strand
TATTCTATATAAATTATAAAAAAAAATAAAAACCTAATAATATTTATGAAATTGTAGGACTTTACATAACTCAAAATTAAATAAGCTTGAAGTCTTTTAGCTTAAGTACAAAAAATGTAAAAAATAAAAATAAAAATATTGAACAAGTTGTGTGAGCTTCCAAACAAAGAGTGTATAATTGAGGATCCGATCTCCTTACTGTTTTCTCCCCGTCCCCATACAACACACAACACAAACATTGCTTACAACTTACGAACTACAAATACCCCTCTCAGAGGCACTAACCAAACAATTTCTCACTCTCATTCTCTCTCTCATTCCCCTTCTATCTCTCTCTCTCACTCCCCCTCTCTCCCCTTCCATCAACATGCAGATCTTTGTTAAGACTTTGACCGGAAAGACCATCACGCTGGAGGTCGAGAGCAGCGACACCATTGACAACGTCAAAGCCAAGATCCAGGTTCTCTCTCTATCTCACTTTCTTTCCTTGATAACAGCTTTTGATTCCTTTGGCCTAGGGTTTTACGAGTTTTATTCTTTCATTTCTCTGCGTTTCTTTTGCTCTCATTCAATTCGAGGGTTTCTAATTCCAACTTCAGTATGCGTGTGTGTGGGAGGTCTGGAGTTGAATTCTGGGTACTATTGGATTAGTTTATTCTAAAAATGGCCTAATTACTGGGTTGATTGTTATGTCTGCACAATATGTATGTTTTAGAAACCATTTGATGTAGTCCGTGTGCCATTATAAGAATGTAAATGGTTAAATTGAAAAGTGTGTGCAGGAGCACAGGTTTAAAAAGTGTCTTTATAATTAAAAAGTATGAGTGGCTAAACCTTAACACAGTTTTATGTAAGGATTGTAAGATACTTGTTGTATTTTGTCTGCAGAGATTTGAAGTTGAATGACACTATGTTTGTTGATTTCTGTTGCTATAGATATTATTTATTTAAAGGCTTGTAATAGTCTATGACTGTTACGGGTTGATATACTTGATGCTCAATTATAAGCGAACTTGCACGCTGCTAAGAATTTAGGTAGTCTGGAAAGCATGTCAGAATCACCATCACCCGGGAATGATCTCTTTTGTATCCAGATCTCAGTAAATAAGTTTTTTGATACACATTAGTAGACTTAGATATGTTTAATTCAATTTTTTGCAAGTGTTCTGCGTGTTTCCTCTATTTGTTGTTGCATTTGACAAATTTGGGTAGTATGTAACTCTCTGAATAAGGCTGGACATGTTTGGACTTGAGTTTAGTATGGAAAGCTAAACTGCTAAATGTCATGTGGTTTTTAAGACTGAATCTGATTAATTGTTGGCAAATGAGTTTTGGGTGTTCAGTAGCTGACGATGAACCAATATTGAATTAGTGAAAAACTTATCTTTTACTTGTGAATGATTTTAAAGTGTGAAAAACCCATCAAAGGGACTAATATCAGAGTTTAATTGAAGAAATAAATAATCTAAAATAATGAGACTTAATAGATTAGATGAAATGCATTTCATATTTTGCCCACAGTTTTATGAAAGTCACAAAATTTAGAAGTTTTAAGCACCTGTATCCATTTCAAACCCATTTAAAAAAAAAATTGAACCCTTAAATCTGGTTTTATTCTACATACTGGGTTTAAACCAGTTTACCACTGATATAGAACCAGTTTGTATCCTGTTATCTAGTTTTAAAGTTTGCAAGACCCTAGAGGTTGCAATTAGTCTATACCTAATCTCCAACTCTGGAAGTATATACTAGACTTTCCTTTTCTTCACTTGAACATTGCCTTTTTGAAATGTGGACAAACCAGGCCAAAGAAAGATAACATATAGAGCTATTTTTTATTGTTGACATGGTCACTGAAATAGTAACAGTATGACATAAGAAAAAATGGCATGAGTGGTTCTGAATACTATAAAATATAAATCATCTAGTAATCTGGTTTGTTGTTAAGTAACTAGGTCAGATCAGTAAGGGTCTTTTAAAACTTATTATTTCTAGTTTCTAGCTATGCAGTACCCTAAGTACACTATATATTCATATACAAACTTTCTACAACATTTTCCTATTGCATTTACTTTTGTTTCCATTATTTCAGCCGTAATTATATTCCTTACAAAAATGGCAGCACCTTATATGTACTATGTCTATTAAGTCTTTCGTTGCCATTTTGATTTCCCTGAAATGAACCAAAAAACCAATGTATAAGCATTGGAACTTTCACCAAATGAATTAGGGAAATATTTGCAATATAAATATAGATTAAAATTAATTTGACACAGTTGCATCTATCAAATTGATATATTTTAAGGATATTATCCTAAAGCAGTAGAGGAAGAATGAAAGTTAAGGGCACACTGTTGTTCCTGGCTAAAACCAGTATCAATCAACCAAGATATTGATTAAATCAATCAGTCTGAATGGTTACACAGTACTGCAGTCAAATAATATGTTGGAATTCATATCCAAATGCATGCAGCAAAATTACTTTGACTAAAGTGGTAGTTTCTGTGAACATTTACCATTAAACAATGAGTGTTACAACAGAAGCATTCTAAAAATCTAGACTGAAGAAGGATAAATAGAGTATTCTATTAATCCAGTTGGACAGCTTATTGATAAAGGCTTCATGGTATCAAATATAAGAGAATTATATTGAATCCTATGAATGCAAAAGCTATACAGTTGTTTTAATAAGTGTTGTGAAACTTGACCTGGTTGAGGGAATGGGTTAATGAGTTAGAGGTTGGACTGTTTGTCCTTAGTACAGTTTAACCGGGTTTATATTATAGAAAAGAAAAATATATATGTATCTGACATAGTTTGACTAATCTACCCCAAATTTCAAATAATATCTTACTAAGGATAATTTCATAGTCAACGTGTAAAATCACAATTCATTATTAAATAACACAACAAAAAGATTAATAATCTTCCCAAAATATATGTATGCATGATCAAATTCAAGATATGATATGCTTATAAATTATTTTTTTAATTTATTTTAATAATCATACCAAAATTTATTTATACACAATTAAGAACTTTTTTTATAGGTGGTCACATCTCATGCATTTAGATATTGGATTCTTTTAATCAAAGTTTCCAAATGGAATTATAATCATTATTTTTATCCAATGTTATCTGAAGTTTTTCATTATTAACCTAATTGAATAAATAGATTTTTTAAACGAAATTTTGCTTATATATATTGATATTGGATTTATCAACTATGACTTACCTGGAAATAGTAGTCTTTTGGGCTTGAAATATATGAGTTCCAACAAAGATTTTTGGGGGATGATTTGCCTGCAAATTTTTCTTTCTTTCAGTCATTGACTGACAGGCATGACCGTGTAATTTGTCCTTCCACTCATTACCAACAACATTAATCATTTTTTGGGCTTAATCTTTTACCCTTGCCCGTTCCATTTCCAGTGTTCTCCCTTATGTGCTGATAAACTCATCTTGACTGGACTGAAAATACTTGATAAATATGTATTGCAGATGGATAGGTCCAAATACACTTGAGCTTCTCTTCCAAGGGAGCCTTTATGTGTGAGTTATATCATCAGTTTCTAATAACTTTGGGTGGAATATGTTTTGTAGGACAAGGAAGGTATCCCTCCTGATCAGCAGAGGTTGATTTTTGCTGGTAAGCAACTGGAAGATGGTCGCACACTTGCTGATTATAACATACAAAAGGAATCAACCCTTCACTTGGTTTTGAGGCTCAGGGGAGGAACCATGATTAAAGTGAAGACTCTGACTGGAAAAGAAATTGAAATTGACATTGAGCCAACTGATACGATTGATCGGATCAAGGAACGAGTAGAAGAAAAGGAAGGAATTCCACCTGTGCAGCAGAGGTTTTCTCTCTTTCTGTATATTTATTTTTAGCTTAACTGCCTTTGGTAATTCAACAGCACATGATTGAACTCTTACATGGAAACGTGCATGTCACTTGTAAACTACAAAATGCTTATGTTTCTGATTATATTTTTGAATCATTACCTGTCAATTATTTTGATACATAAAGATAGATATTAGATCCATGCATGTAGACATCATTGATTCAATATCTTGGCGTACGTTATTTTGAGCTTCCTGTAGAAGGGTTATGATTGACAATCATATGGTCTAGTGAAATAGATTTATAAGCAATCTTGCCACTGATGAAATGAAATGATAGAAAAAGAAAAAAAATATTTGGCCTTGTTCTTTTCGGCTTTTTAATAAAATTCATTTATCACTTTGTTTATATTAATATGATTTCTGGACACCAATGTTGGTATTTTGTTTAGCTTTTTCCAGATTTTCCTTTGAAGTAGAAGCTCCTCGAATCAGCTTCTATAGAGGTCTTTGTTTTGTTCTTGGGGCTTTGTACATTGAAAAATTTAATTTAATTTTTAACAACTGTTTGCATTCAACTGTAAGGTATGGAATTCAAGTCTCACTTAGACATGGGACTCTTGTGTTGGTGTATGCCTTGGACTCTTCAACTAGACTGGCTAGCTTTTTTGTAGTAGTTTCCGAAGGTTCTTCTAAAAAATTTCTAAGATTGTATTCAGCCTGACCATTCCTTTTATAGAAAAGAGAATCCTAAACAAAAGTTGGGTCACAAACGCTAAGCCTAGGTTAGTGTATTATATAAAAAAAAAGTTGGAAATGCTTACTTATCCTTATTCATCCATAAATTTATGCCCCAGCTGAATTTGAAAATTATTGTTAATAGTACATTGCTTGCTTCTTGTCATTGTTATATTCATAGAAGTTCCGTCAAATTGTAAAGCTTGCATACTCATTGATGACGGTGAATCTTCTGGTGAATGCCTAATTGCCAATGTCGTATATCAGTTGCATTTGATTTGCTTGATATTCTAGAGTATCAGTGAAATTAGGGTTTAGGGTACCAGTGAAATTTTATCCTCGTTCTTTTATCTGAAGTATTTGATTATATCTGAGGTTTCACTTTAACTACTATATAAATAGAGAAAGTATTTTATTGTATTGGAAACATCAGAATCTTATGAGTTGCATTTTGCTGCAGACTCATATATGCAGGTAAGCAGCTTGCTGATGACAAAACAGCTAAAGAGTACAACATTGAGGGTGGTTCAGTACTTCATTTGGTGCTTGCATTGAGGGGTGGTATTTATTAATGTAGATGCATATCAGAACCTAAAGGCTTGAAAGGAAGCTCTATACCTGTCCTTCTCCGAAGACATCACTTTTCTTTTATGCGCTTGGTTTTGTAATTGAGGCTACTATTGGTAGTCAGTAACTCGGTATCTTTCGAATTGTATGCTCTTCAAAACCCTATGTTGGCCTTTAAAATGAGTATCTGGACCAATGATTTATAACCCTAGTTTCGAACATGATTATGTTAAGCTTCTTTCTTCCTGCACCTCCATAATTTCTTCTGGCATCCTATACTTCTTAAAATACCACAAATACCCTTTATTTTATTGATTTTTTAATTTTATTTTAGAATGGGTGATTTGGAAAAAAATTATATTATAGAATCTGGAAGGTATTTTTGGTTTGGAAATGCCTTTCAACTTTTATATATTTTGGATTATAGAATTTTGAAGGTATTTTCAGGATATTTTCAAATTGCAGAATTTGAAAAGTATTTTTGAATTATAGAATTTGAAAAGTATTTTTGATTTGAGAATACTTTTCAAATTTTGTAATCTAAAATGTATTTTTTAATAGATTTTTTTTTTGGATTGTATAACTAAGAATATGCTGTTTTTGGATTGTACAATTTGGGAGGTATAAATAGGAAAATAAATATTTTTAAATTATAAAATTCAGAATGTAATTTTTAAGGACAAAATGTTTTTCTTCCTGTTCTAAAGTGTAAGGAGAAGTTACGGGGAGGTGTGGAAGAATCAGCCTTATGTTAACATCAGGGCATTTCTACCCGAGGTGCAGGTAGAAAGCACCCAACATATTAACTCGGTCCCCAATGAAATATGGGTTAGGAATGAATCCATTTTTAAATAGTATTACAAAATTAGTAAATCAAGAAAATTTAATTTTGAAACTTAATAGCTGATTATAAAAATTTTCTTTTTATGGATCTTTACAATTTTAAACAGTAACGAGTTAGAAAAAATTGTGGATTTTTTTTTTAAGACTGAACTTCAATTTAGTTCAAGAAAAAAACAATTTCTTCTTCCACCTCTATATTTTCTTCCTGCACCTCCATAAATCTTTAACTCCATACATTTCAAATTCCAAAATTTGGAATACAATTTTGTATTCTATTATCTAGAACTTGAAATACAATTTTGAACTTAGAAAATACTTTCTGAACTCTAAAATTTTGCATACAAAATTGTATTATAAATTCTAAAGTTCAAAATTTTATAATCTAGAAAAAGGGAAAGATGAGTGTCAGTGAAAAAGGATAAAGAAAAAAGAAAAATTGTCATCTCACATCTTTTATTCAGTTCTTTTATGGAGGAGTAGGAAGAAAGTATAGGAAGTGCAGGAAGAAATTTTCCAAGAAGAAAAGTGACCAAGTTGATGAGTTTACACAACTCCATGCAACTTTTGACCGGTTTGGTTGCGCAGGTTGATCGTTGAATTTTCCAATTTAACTCATAAGTGAGTTTCACGGATTAATTTGTCGGGTCCAATTTTGACATGGAAGTCTATTTTACCTGTCTCGGTGACTTAAGGAAAAGGAATGTTGATGTTTGTGGTTTCGTTTTGAAATGGTGGTAATTGGAGATTATTTTAAATTTTAGTGTTAGGAGGCTGTCTCTCATATGCATTTTTATAGTGTATTTGTTTCCATGTCTTTACACATCCACATTTTTATGTGAAAGAAGATACCTTCTGCATAATTGATGAACTTCACATCGTTAAAAGATAGATCAACTTTAAAATGGTGAATTTAACTTTCAAAATTTTATTAAAAAATAGCCTAGAATGAAGTTTTCAGAAAAATGTCTGATTAAAATATTTTTAAAATATAAAATAACACATTAAAATCCAATTACACTTTTAAAAACCAATAAAATGAATCAATTAAATTTTTCTTATCAAAATTTTAATTAATTAAAAATTCGTTCAATCAAGAAACATAAAAAAAAAAATTAAAACAAAAAAAAATTCACACTTTTTTTATACTAGTTCACTTTTCTATATAAGAACTACATCCAAATTTTTCAGTTACTTTCACCACATCAAAGTTAATGGTTATCAACTAAATTTTTTTCAACAAATATCTATGGCGGCATTCTCGGATACAATTAGCATCCCACTCACCAGACCAGTGCAACAACACTATAGAAACATTTCTAAAACTTTTTTTTTTTCTATTTATGTTTTGACTCTTTCTCACATTGAGGACACCATTTGACTCAAGTGTGGGGGAGGATTTTAGTTTTTATTTCATTTTTTTAGTTTTTGTTTTGGTTTCAGTCTTTTAGTTTATGTTTTCTATTTTGTAATATTTTTTATTTTGAAAACAAATATTTGTGTACTGGTTTTAGAATGATGTTTTAAGTAATCATTATAGTTGTACTGATTAGATTTTGTGCATTATCTATTTGTTCTAACCTTACTGATTTGCTAATTTGGTTCGTTTGATGTTCCAATTTTACTTAAGCTTGTCATGTTTTTCTCTTTTAAGTTAGCTTTAGTTTCTGATTTACCATTTTTAATTTGTTTTTTTGAGTTTACCTACCATTTACAAATTGTTCTTACCATTTGCAAACTGTTCTTCAATTATAAGATAAGTTTATGTTGCTATTTTATAATAGCTTATTGTTTTAATTTGCTATTTTTGTCTAAATTTGGATACACAATTTTTCTTTTTCTTTTTCACTGTTTTCATTGGAAAAAAATTTGTTTTTAAACCATTTGTGAGTAGTTTTTTATTTAGCAATCATAGTTTGAAATCTTAAACCTGATTGAATTATTCATAACATAGAAGTTAACTAGCTTTTCATAAAAAAGTTAGATGTTAGGATTAATTTTTGATAGAATTAGTGAGACTAGAGACTAGGGCTTGTTTTATTATTGTGTGATTCACTCATGTTTGTAAGTTTTCTAAAACTTGATCTGACTCCTTTGAAATACTTGATCTTTATATATTCTTGAAATGATTTAAGCAATATTTGTTTTTCATTTACTTGACGAAAATGACTCACCTCTTATAATTTTCCTTTTAACATCCTTTGAGCCTCATTAACCTTTTCTTTGATGATTTTGTAAAGATACCAGACCATTTTTTACCCATCAAACTGAAAGTCTAAGAGTTTTGATGATAATAAATATTATAAGATGTGTTGTGATGTATAACCATGCTCACTCATTTACAAAACTATTAGAAACTATAGATCAGACGATGCAATGAATGCATGTGCTAGAATATATAGTGAATCCACATCAAATACTATCTAAGAAAGAATAAAGATGATTTTACACAAAGTAACAGACAATGACAAGAATGAGTACAATACTAAGTTAGAAATATCAGACGATGTTTCAATGAACTAGTCAAACGATAGTCATACTGTGAAAAAATTGTTTGAAATGTCTCATCAAGATAGTAGACGATGTCTAGAAAAGAACTCGATGAACTATGCTATTAAGCGGTACACTTGAAAGACGAAGAGAGCATCAACAATGCACCAAACAATGATCAAGTCATGCACATGATAGACAGTGATGCGCGATTTAACAGTGAAGTTTCCAAACTTGGAATTTCTATTCTATATATTACTCAAATGATTATTATATCCTTTCTATACTTGTTTTAATATTATGAAACTACTGAAAATGTTTTTCTAATCAAAACGAATAGCTGAATCCAAAAATAAAATGTATTTGAAGAAAAGATACAGGGCACAACTATGTTCATGAATATATTATGCTTAAATGTTTATGAAAAAAAATTTATATATATATATATATATATATATATATTCTGAGTGTTTACAATTTGATTATGTATACAACTATATAATTATTGATTAGTTCAAAGGCTGTATAGGAAAGTTTTCAGAAAACAAAGTATAAAAATATATAACATGTCAAGAAGAATATAAAACGAGATTAAATCTAGTTATGTTCAAACATTTTAGTTTAAGTTTAATATGGAAAGTGTTGATAATATTTATGAATTTATATATGAGAATAGAAATATTAAGATATTGTTTTCAACAATACTTATGCTTTAATATAGAAATTATATTGATTGTTGAGTTTCAAAAATGTTTCTAAATGTATTTTAGAATATCAATTCGCACACAAGTAAATATAGAGTTTTCATACTCAAGCATCTATGAGAATTTTTGAAGCTTATTACAAGCCTTAATCCTAAAAAACCATGATAAACCTAGCCTTGGAATTTTGAGCTATTGAATTGTATTGGAAATTGGTTGAAAAGATAAGTGTAAGGGTGTTTACCTTTAACTTTATGAGATGTGGAAAAATCTGAATATGTAAAAATGGGTTCCAAAGTAGATTGAAAAAAGAGAAAAAAGATGAAAAGGAAGAAAAGAAAATAAGAATAATAGTGATATGGAAAAGAAAGAAAAGTAGAATAAAGAGGATAAAAACAGAAAATAGAAGTTAAATAAAAAGAAAAATTTTGGTATAATAGTTGATTAGACTACTACCTATCTTTGAACTTTTCCACATTGTTATTCATTTCCTTTTAAGCCTTGAATACTTTCAATTATCTCAGTTAAATTACAATTGATGAGAAAATTTTGAGCTGCATTTTTTTTTCAAGTAATGGAAATTAGAGGTTTTTCAAGCCTACGAGAATACTTGCATTCGTGATGTGTTTTTATGATAGCCACTTGAGTAGGGATGATAATGCAGGCTAGTCTGCTCCTTTAGGTCAATCTTGTATAAGATGTAGCTTGTGGGCTTGCGGACTAACCTGCATAAGGAAACTATTTTTAAAAAAAGAAATTCATTAATTATAAAAAAAAACGATTTTTCCTATTGAAAAATTAAATTTTATCCATGTTTTAATTCATTCAATTAAGATAAAAATATGAATTCAAGTATTTTTTATTTAAGTATTAGAAGACTTGATTAAAAATAATTGAAGTTTTTTTTTGCATCTATTTTTTCTTTATATGTATGTAAACGTATCAAAGTATCTTATCAAAATTTTGCTACAAAATATTTTAATGAGCATGACTAATTTTTTTAAAAAGTATCTTATTGAAATTTCTTATTAATTTTTTAAAGAGTATCTTATTAAAATTATTAACAAATTTTAAATAGAAGACTTTACTTAAAATAAAATAAAGGTCACATTGTAATAATGAATGAGTGAAATATGATTTTTTTTGCAGAAAAAATAAAATAATTATCTTTTTATTTATGCGGGTCAGCAGGCCAATCCACCATGTCTTACTATTGGCCCGCACGGACTGCGAGTTATGCGGAATAAGTCTAAACGGATCAACAAACTAGATTAATGAGTCTGTTTCACACTTTTTGGTAACAGATCGTGAAGCAGTCTGCATGACCCACTCTGCATTGTCATCCCTTGAGAGAATAAGTGAAACACTTACCTTAATTAAATTTTATGAATTTTGTGATGAAATCATGTTCTAGTATAAGCGTGGAAGTCCTACAAAATCCAATTCGTGGGAAGTTTAATTTCCCATAAATGATTTTTCTAATATAAAACTACTTAATATTGTCATGAGTTCGTATATGTGGGAAATTATATTATCACCCACAATTAATTTCAATACTTATCTTCCTCAATGTACTATTTAAGTTTCCTACAAATATATGCGTAAAAAAATTAAAAATATTCGTGAGAAATATGTCATGGAAAATAATTTTTGTATCCATAAAAAAAATCAACTATTATATACTACACTTTCGTCTGGGAAATTTCTGTTGATATTATTTTACAAATTAGATAAGAATTTAATAAATAGTGTATTTAGAAAGAGACACAATAAACGTCGTTCTCCAACAAACAATGTCCTCTCTTTTCAGATTCTACTTGCGCTCGACGACAATTTGGTGGATTTTGTAATTTTAATTTGTTATTTTGGATCAGGGAACAAAATTAATAAAAAATTAACTTATTTTTTAACAATTCGTATAAAAAAATCCTAAATAATAAAAAAATATTTTTAATAATTAATATGTTTTAATCTATATGTAAAATTTGTATGTAACATACTAATTTTATTACCTACCCATTTTATTTATGATATCTAGGAACCATTTTGTTGGACAAGTAGTGGTGTCACATCACATCTTATATAAATGACTATTTAGGTCCGAATATAAATGTGTACATAAATATTCAATATTCTTAATTGCAAAAGGATATATTTCTGATTGCTTCCGTAATTAGCACAAGTAAAATCAATTAAATGGTTTAGACTAAGAAACTTTGAAATCATATCTTGTTAACGGAAGTGTTAAGGAAATAGTCGCCAATGAAGCTGCGGAAGGAGATGCCGAAGTTCGCAAGCCGCTGATATTTCTTCGCACGTTTTATTTATTTTTTTACTTTTTTTATTAACCTCAACATATTCTATTATTAGCTCAACAACTAATATAATATTTTGGATTTTTTAACAGTTGTGAAATGTAACCGTTGAAACGTGTAGAATTTTAAAAAATTATTAAAATGGATAAAATTTTAAAAAATTATCGTAACGGATAAGGTGATATAATTTCAATTGAAATATGATTACATTAAAATTATACTCTTATTAACTTGATACAACCTTTTCATAACGAGGTTGTGTCACGTTAATATGACTTACCCATTTTGATAAATTTTTAAAATTTTACTCATTTTGTTAATTAGTGTGTAAAATTACATTGATAACAAATCTTCATATTTATTTATTCTTATATTCGTTATTGAATAATTCATTCCACATAACGCTCTAATATGTTATGATTTTTTATTATAGTTATCATTCAATACACACATTTAATTAAGAGTGGAAAATAAGTTAGTTCAGCTTGTTTTGGCCTAACACATCATTGGCGCACCAAAAACGAGGTGGGATAGGCTGGTCCGTCAAGATTGTGCGGGCTGGAAATAGTAATTTCCCTCGTCACAGGACAGGCTGACTCGCCACTTTTATTTTTTTTAATTTATTTTGTTTTAAATCTATTTACTTTGTTATAATCATTAATATTTCTTTTTGGACATAAAAAATAAAATTAAATCAAATTTTAAAATTCTAATGAAAGAAAGTTTAATACCTAACAAAATGAAGTAAATATAAAAAATATTTAATGAATCAAATAATGTATAAAGAAATTAATGTAAATAAAGTTCTATATAAAACATTGACCACTACTCATCTTTATTCCAAAAGTATGAGATCTCTCTTTAAAAGTGTCAAACATAAAAAAAGGGTGAGTTGGCGGACTGGTCCGTTTCATCCCACCGAGTTGACGAGTTAGACGAATCGGACCAATACGAGTTGGTGGGTTCAAAAAGTTAGTCTGCCCCACTTAAATGATGGCGGGTCGGCAGACTGGCCCACCGGACCCGACCCGTCTAGTCATTCCTACATTTTATGGTTGTTTGATAAAATTTTCCTTTATATGCAAATAATATATTTTTTTAAGGAAATTACCCACACAACTTCTTCTGACCTCAAGTCGAGAGATAGCATCGCTAGAGTCAATCACTACATCCGAGGTATTGTCCGTTTTGGAGGTTAGAGGTGTATTTAAACTGCCATTTGTCTCGACTCCTAAGCGATATGGGACTATTTGACGTTAGTGGAACAAGTCCCCAGTCGAGGTCTAAGGGGAGTGGTTTCTCCCTAGTTGAAGGGCTAAGGAACATTTTCGTTCCCACAAATGACGCTAATGTGCCGACCTCAAGTCCGAAAGATAACATCGCTAGGGTCAATCACCGCATCTGAAGTATTGTCTGCTTTGGAGGTCGGTGTTCCGTCACGGTTTTGTCCTTAAAAGGCACCTCGGTAAATTAAGGGATGAAAATGTATTTAAACTACCCTTGACCTCAACTTCTGAGCGACGTGAGACTGTATTGGCAGTACCAAAACACAACTCCATAGATACATTCCAATTATATTAATAGTTATTTTTTTTCAACGTTCTACACAAATCTATCTTTAGAAAAAAGAACATTATATTTAACTCCTCTTTCTTTTATATCGAGACTATATATTAAGGTTTAAAAACATTATACTACACTTAATGAGGAAAGTCACTCGATAGTAAAAAAAAGGAAAGAAAAGTAGGAATACTTTTTTTCTACCACACTTAATGAGAAAAGTCACTCAATGAAAAAAAGAAAGAAAGAATATAAGTGTATTTTGACAAATACTGGTATATTTATTTGTATTTTTCTATCCTATATACTTAAATAAATTGAATAATTTCTCTATGTCTTCTTCGCGTTTATATCTTCTCTTGACTATATAACTAGAGTAACAAGTTGATAAAAAAAAAAAAAAATATCATTAGTAGAAAAT
>Ga0123341_1003502_pt1 | contig 13480 bp, 8 predicted proteins | sample Turbeapinknodule_FD_89959 | JGI IMG/M metagenome (GOLD analysis project Ga0123341, IMG submission 89959) | Root nodule microbial communities of legume samples collected from Mexico - Turtle bean Mexico pink nodule | ecosystem: Host-associated > Plants > Roots > Nodule | place: Mexico: Nepantla... | reverse complement strand
ACTAAATTTAGAAACTAAATAATTGGTAGTTAAAACCTTGGTTGCTAATTAGATACCAATTTAGAAACTATTTAACAATAATATAAACTAATTTAGAAACCAATTTTTGTTTTAGTTTTTAAAATGTCTATAATTTAGTTACTATTGCAACTAATTATTTTGGTTTCTAAAAATTGGTTTCTATTTGATGATTTTCTTGTAGTATTTATAAAAAAAAAACATCATGACTAAAACTTAAAAAGTAATAGAACCTGATTATTTCAAACACATTAGAGTTGGCAAAACAAAATTTGGACTTGTAAAACAAAGAGAAAGCTAAAGTATCAAAACAAGAAAGATTGACTTTTGCTAACAACACTTCTTGATAAAACACCAATTTTGGAACAGAGCTAGCATATGATAACTTCAAATTTGAAAATCATACACTTTTCATTGGGTATTTTAACAACTTTTGAACCGATAAAAAATTGAAATAATCTCAGCATCTACCTGTTTCAACTCCACATAAAATTATGTTTAAAGTTTATCTAAACACAGATCACAATCACATGGATCCTGCGTTTCGACTTGTTTGAAAAGGCATGGCAGTATAATTCATATGATGTTCGCCAAAGGTAACTAATATTTTAGGATCAGATACAATGATACATCCATATCCAATGCATTGTCAAAAAAATATACTATTGAATGGCACCAAATCCAGCACAAGGAGTGCTGTTTTTTGGGTAAATTTAGAAATTTTACAATTCACCCAGACTACAGAGCTGGATCAAGTAAATTGGTGTGGTCATTGTAGCTATACAAGCTACAATTTACAATTATTATAGTGAAGCTCAATCGTAACAAAGAATTTTCTTGAAGTTGGTGTGAACAGAAAGTGACCTTGTCTCCTAAGTCATGCATAAAATAATATTTGAACTACTGCACCAAATTAACTTCCACAGTTAGGTTAACAGTTCCAAATCATACTCATTAAGAAGTTATAATTATAAAAACTACAAGGTATATGGCAGACAATTAAAAATAACTAATTGTCAAAAGTCCTCTTCATTCTCATAATTTTGAAATAGTTGCTAGCTATAGTGGCATTTGCATTGGTTCAAATTCAATGAATGAAACCTTAGCTAATTTCCAAGTAATGGACTTTGCTTTCTTAGGAATGGAGAAAAGTTCTCTATGTTCCAATGAAAGCTGTGAAGATAAGTAGATGGCCCTTAGTAGTCACATATATATCATTACTTAATTCAAGCAGAAAAAGCCTTGGCTTACTTTCAACTGTAACCCTAACATGTGCCTCACAAATACAACACAAAATATAGTAGTTAATCTCGGTGCACACAAGCCCTAATGCATATAAAACTATTAAAATAATGCTGCAAAGTATGTACCTAAGATGGTGACTAAGTCCTACGGGTATGGACATGGCACATGCAACAAAGGCCGACCAACTTACAATAATAATTGGTTCACAGCAGCCTTAGAAACAACGACAGTAAGTACATACCCATCTTGCTTCACTGTTTGTTTCCTTGTCAATACAAAAAGGCTTTCAGTCACTCAAACTATAAGTAACAACCTATGACCAATCAATCTAATTAACAAAAAGATTAATTATATATATGAGTCTCTTTATGATGGTCAAAACAGTGTTTACGTATAAAAACCATTGTATACCAAATACTCCATTCTCCATCCTATATAAACAGAACCTGGTCTAACATTCTTTATTGGAAAAAAGTTATGATGGCTTTTGAGTATGAGAATATGTCATTGAGCAAAATTCTTTCAAAGAGATCCTCTCTGGGGTGCTCCTCTCGCAACTCTTACTATAGGAGTGGGGAAGGGGTTCCTTTCAAATGGGAAATGCAACCAGGGGTTGCAAAGGAACAACCAAAATATGATCTTCCTCCTCTGAGTCCCCCACCAGCACTTCTCAGCCTGGGGCTACCCAAGCCATGCATTCCACACCCCAAATCTTCAACACGGTCAAGACTAAGGTTTTGGAGGAAAAGGGTAAAGCGTGGAAAAAGCAAGAACTCATCCCAAGATTGTTTCCACGAGGAAGATGTTATTGTTTTGGACATGTTACAAAGATTAGATTGCAGCTCCGATTCTGAGTCTGTGGCATCTTCGCGTGGCTCAAGTTTCTCTTCTTGGTCTTCCATGTCATTCATGAAGAGTCCTACCAAAACTACTGTGAGAGAAGTGTATGGAAGGCCTTTGACCTTAGGTTGCTTCCCCATGCATGTTAGCAGAGTTTTCGTTTCTATTGCAAGGCGTGATTGAAATGTACACTATGTATATGCAGATACTTCTGCTTCTACCTTTACATTAGAATGGTATATTCGCTCGCACACACTCGTATTATTTTTCATTTTGTAAAAATTTCATCATCTAATAATAATTTATCTGATTAGGCAAAGTCTAATGCAGCCACTTCAACTGCTGTGACGAAGACATTAGAGATCACAACTAATTCTTATTCTTTACTTCATTCATGACGATCATGTAAAAAATTCCCTCACTCTGGTTAAAAGACTTGAAACATAATTGGCTCTAGATTTTCATTCTGATTCATGCACATAACAGATACGCATTTTTTTATGTATCTATTGTTGAAGACTGATTTGGTAAATGAAACCCCACTTTGTGAAGTCTCCCCTTTTTGCCATCCACGTGTAAACATTTATGATCTAAATTTGAAGGGTCTTAAATTTAGCTCAACTTAATTTTTTCAAAAAGAAATTGAATAAATGAAAATAAAAATAAATTTAGTAAAAATAAAGCTGAATTAAATTATTTAGTGAGAAAGAAATAGAGTGAAAATAAATTCTAAACTAGTTTTGTATGAAATCATTTAGAAAATGAATTTAATAGAGTAATAACTCTTCGTATAGTTTACTATGGTACAAGAAATGTTTACTATATACAGCTTTAACTCTTCATTCGTAATGAAATTATTTCTGCATTTAAACTCATAATCAACCGATAATCAAAGGATAATTTGTGTTTCACCCGTTATTTTTTGTTAAGTTGTCCACAAAATGTTTGAATATATCCTCACGTTTTAGAAATAATTATTGCGAATGGGGGCACAAAGTACGTATTTAGGTGAAATTTAGCATCAAAATATTTTGTGATTGAAAAATGTCATCAATTCCATAACATGGTCGGATCAAGTGAAAGAGTGATGATTCATCTAGAGACAAACCTGGAGCATTCTGTTGTGGTGGTATTTTTAAAAATCAAAAGCGTGCGTATCTCGAGAGTTTCCCTCTTAATTTAGTGCCTAAACATCTGTTTTTTAAGCTAATGGAGTATTACTCATTGAATTTGCACGAGAAATGATGGAACAATCTCTAATTCATATACGGTTCTACCAGAGTGGTATACTCTTTTGAAGAATTTAAATTTAATCTTCTAGATACTAAAAAACATATATGGTCTAACCAAGTTTTTTTTTAGGTCATATTTACAGGGAGGCAAATACTTCTACAACCATTTTTTTTTATGTTAAATGTCACTCCTTACATTAAGTTTTGAAAAATATATTGATACACAACCTTGCTGTGATAGTTTTAATAAAAAAAAAATAGTAAATTTGTAATGAAATGAAATACAAAAATTATTAAAATAATATTATAGTTGGTTGTTAAATAGATGTAGATAAAAAACATTGAGTGTTATTATCAAAAGTTTTATTGGTAAAATTTTCTTGCTTAGTTCATGGATATTGTTTTTAATGTTTAGATTGTAGTGTTTATCATTTTATATAAATTTATCTCAAATCTTATTGTTGGTGAATCTGTCGGTAAATCCGTTTAAAAGACTCAATATTCAATAGAAATAGACGTGGTTATAGCAATTATAGGTTCAAACAGTTTGTTATTATTTATGTTTGTTTCTAAAAGTAAATTATAGAGAAGAGGTGTTTCCTTTTATACACACATTTGAGCTTATCTTGAGTTATAAAGTGGTGGGACTAACGTTTTTTGTCCAATAACAGTAAAAAGTAGAGAAACATTCCTTGAAGTCCATATTTTGTGAAGCAGTATAGATTCATAAGATGGGGGCACCAAACTTGATCATAAACCCAAAAGCTATCACATCCACAATGGATGAGATGGAGAATGTATCTTGGTAAGCCATAGTAGGCCTGGTTAGTTGTAACTATAACCTGCAACCTATCAACCTCATCATCATCACTCTTCAAAAACAAGTAACTTGTTGGAGTTAGTGTTTTGGATGGCATACGCATTTAAAAGCCTTTTGGGCCTACATGCTGGAAACAACGCTTGCTAGCCTGTCTACTGAAAGAACCCTGGTGACATAGGAAGCCTTTAGAATGAATGAACTCCTATGGGCAAACAAAAAAGGGGTAAGAAAATCCTACTATTTATATATTGCGTAGCTGTACGAAATTTCCCATGTTCACTCAACAGCTATGTCATTCATCGAAATCATTATAAAAAAACAAATTCAAAATAACCATTCAAGTCTTATTCGTAAGGTCAGTTACATACATCACCCCAGGCCATGCAACTCGGTAAAAGACCAACTCTTGAAAACTATTTAAGATAACATCTTTCTTAACAACTTGCATAAATGTCCTTCCTAGTTTCATTCATCTCTTTAAAAACAAATCATCATACAATATAATCCTCTATTATTGCTTCTGATAGCCTTTTTTACATGTATTCAACTGATGCTATACCAATATCTCTTCAAATACAATTACTTCACATTTTATGGTCACGTCCGTTTTATCTCATTAATACTAATCACAGTTTTCTCTTGTCCCTTTAAAATTCAATATTCATATCATGGAATATAAAACTCTATAACTAGGTACTTTGTCATCATCACGAACAATTATTTTTTTCTTCTTGATTTTAGTCATTCAACTTGTATAGTGTATTGCAATCTCGTTAGTTTCTACATTATTCTATATCATTGATACTCGAGCTTTAAATTATTGATGATGGATAATTAAACTTGGAGAAACATGTAGCTCGACGTCTCTCTTTATTTACAAATCATATCCTTTTTTACTTTTGATATTACTCAACACTTCAAATATAAATCAGTTTCGCAAATCAGTATTGACAAATACAACTAGAATTCGAAATAAAAATTCCACCGCATTTAAATAGCTTTCAATGCGCTTTGTAGAGCACTGGGCCCGACTAATCCCTCCACATTCATCTTTGAAAACTACCACAACCATGTCTTCAATAAATTTACGTGAACCAAATAAATGAGAAAATGAATTTTGGAAGAGACAAGAGTGGTATCATAAAATCTCTCTAGCTGTCGATCTTAAATGCTACGTAGTTTGAATGGTCCTTGTGACATGCATAATATCTACTTTTGCTTCTACCAGTTTCAAGGATACAATACCACTAATTACAACATTCTAATAATTACAAAGACCATACCCTGCCTGTTAACATAAACTAGGACAGTGCAGGATGGACAAGCAAGATTAGTTAAATAATTTAAAAGCACGATATCCGTTTCTGTTATACTGCAGAATCAACTCAGTTAATCATGCCATGCATCAAATGTGAGTATCCTCGGTTTTGTTAATTACATACTGCCTGCAAATCAATCAAGAGTAATTTCACAACGCTGTCCCCATCAATGTGACTGATAGAGAAGTAAGTAACAATAAATCTACAGCTGTAAGTGACACCATAAACACAATAACATTACCTCGTTTCATATTAGAAGCTGCCAATTACCAGTATAATTATGCAAAGGATAATGATATCGACTTTATGATTGAATCGTAAATCATATGTTAATAAACATTTCAAGCGAAGATAATTAAACCATCATTTAAAAGGAACGAAGGCCACAAAAATGGTTAATGCTAAAGGTCATCACCACACCTCTCTTTCTACACCAACACCTGCTACCACCACAAAGGCACACAAGACCATGCCAACACTAATATCCCTTCTGCACTAGTACAGGAGTTAGTATGATGGAAATCCTTTTCTACAATCCTTTATATTTCTATAATTCTCAGTGCTAACAACTTAGCTTCAGAATTTCAGGTACAGATCAGTTTTCTCTACAAAACCAGGTGTCGGAAAGGTCAACCAGTTACTTCCACAACAAGGAAACCGGTGGGCTTTAGAAGACTACATTTTGAAGATATTTCCAGCATCGTAAAGTTCACGTGAGAACTTTTGGACATACAAAATGTCAGATGCTATATCACACGAGAAAACTATAAACTATCTCGATTAGAAACTCAAGAAACATAGACTCCGATTGGATATCCAAGTAATGAGAAGTCCCTGAAGATAGTTTAAGGCCATAATCGCCTTACAAAATAAAGTATACCTCACTACAAATAATTTTCCAAAGCTACTTACCAACCAATTACCACAAATCCAATCACGCTATGAAAAACCTTCAGATTCTTAATTATATGAAATGAGGTGGATTGCTAAATGGACGTAACAAATACTTGGCTGAAACAGACATATATAAAAATACATACCTCAGCCGGTGCTGGAATGATAGATTCCCTGTAAAGGTTGAAAAGAATTTAAAAACATACTGCATCTATTCATAATTAGATAGTTGTTAACAAATCAAAAGTACAGAGTACCTTGGCCTATCCGATTTTGCAATATGTTTAGACATTATTGATGCCTGTGATACAATGCATTATCACATTATTGAATTAAATTGGAAATGCAGTGTCAAATTAACATAAAACGATGCTAAAAAATACTGTCAGACAATTATATTGAAAGTCGTGATTAAAAGGAAAACTACTTGGATTTATAGAAAGAGAGAAGTGTTTGAATTGATACTCATTTAGAGTGACATGACACCCCCTCCCCCAGAAAAAAAAATATTAAAAAAGAGTCCACATATATATTGATCCACATGCTTTTCAAATTTCAGTTAATGAAGAATAGAAGTCACAGATTTAAATTAGGCTTAAGTCCAATTTTAATCTCCATAATTTCGACAATGTGCAATTTTGGTCCCTAAAAAATATTTAACAGCAGATTTGGTCCTTTAGTTTTCCAAAGCTAAACAATTTTGGTCCAACATAAATATATCATCTACTGCTAACAAAACTACTTGTGTGTTTTTCAGTGATAAAAGATATTAAAACTTATTATTAAACATTACTATGACTATCCTGTGTGAATAAGTAACAAACTATTATTACTAGAGAATTTTAGAAATTAATAATGCATTAGGAGTGGATCAAAATTGCTTAATTTTGGAAAATTAAAGAAACATGCCATTAAATTTTTATAGGAATCAAAATTGCACATTCACAACTACGGGAAACAGAAGTGGATTTAAGCCTTTAAATTAGTGGCCATATTGTGACCGTAACAGGAATAGACTTGCTTGAGTAGAGAGACAAAACAATATTTAGTCTACAACAGTTGAAAATTTAGAGTATTTAGAAATATCAATTACCCTAGCATATATATAGACAGAAATACTCAAAACAGCAGTACTGCCATTTTTTTCTATTTTCCCAACATTTTCTGGCTAAGTACACCAGCGAAGCTTCTATTCTTGATTCTTTTAACACATCAGTTTTTTTCCAGCTGTCATTATCATTTTGCATTTTGGCCAAACACTATTAAACATAAAAAACAAGAGCTTCTCTAACTAAAAAGCAGTTTTGGTTGATTTTACATCACAATCAAAGTATCAAACAGGCTCTAAATGCCTGTGACCTAACTCGAAAGAACACAAAACACTACCTGCTCCTGTATGATGCTTCTTGCTTCAACAAGCTGAGCTTCAAGCTCAAGTTCCCTCTCAGTAGCCTCCGAAGTAACTTCTGCTTCCTTTTGAGCATCTTGCAATTGAACCATGCGCTCCTTCATATTTCAATTTTCAAGCACTTATCAACCACAGACAAACAGTTCATATACGTAAATACTTGAAGATAAAAACCAGTAAGAACCTTTATAGAAGTCATTTTGTTACGAAGGCTTTCTTCTATTTGATCTCTGGCCATATGAAAAGGAAGGTCAAATACGTCCTGCAAGTAACAAACTCATTAACAATTTCAAAAGGCAGTTTGAAAGAGGAACAAAGTATGAAAACTAAATAAACTTCCTTACCATTTTTCCAACCAATGGAGATTGTAAAGGATCACTTTCAACTCTTTCATTGCCAGTGAGAGATTGCTTTGGTAGTCCGTTAGGCGCATTTAAGAAATCACGCATATCCACCTGTAATCAGTATACTCACAAATCTCATAATCTAGGTTGAGGAACCTGCTTTAGAGGGCGCATCAAGAATAAAGGCCTTCATACAGAGGAAAGTAAAAGACCGTAGGAGACATAAATTAGAATATTAGATGAAATAAGAAAAGAAATATAATACCACAAATACACTACCATGTTAATGATCTTCCATTTCCCGTTTAGTTAACATGGCCATCCATCATTTTGCACTTTGCATGACAAAATAATTGATTCCCAAAACACATCAAATTTTTTATATTGTTGACTTTGTGTCAAAACCAAAAACATAAAATTTTTAATAATGAAAAGGATAATGGAATGAAAATGGCAAACCCATTCATGTACAGCACAGGTGTGTACATACACATACATTCACACATAAATATTGGCATGGGAAGAAAGGGAATATCAGGGGAAGAGAACTCTCTAAAATTGAAGGCAAGATGAAAAATTAAAAAAAAGAGGCAGCATATAGTGACTGAATGATAACAAAGCAAAAGTTCATGAAAAATACAAATTACATCAAGGAGAATCAGTGAAATGTGAAAAAAAGAAACACATTGCATTCATAAATTACCAGCAAGTGGAAATTTCAGCATATAACAATAATTACAAATCAGGAACTTACCTGCATTGATCTCAACAATGCTCTTAAATCAGTATTCTCTGCCATCAGTTCTTGATTTTTTGCCTCATAAGCATCCACCTTTCAGTATTAAATTAAAGTGTATGTGATGAGGATATTTCCAGAATGCAAAGAGCTATAATAACAATGTGAAAGCTTATTATTCAGCATACAATCTTTTTGTAAAAATCATTGTCAGCTTTCTTCCCATTCCATGTTCCACGTTGCCTCCCTTCCTTCTGTTTACACACATTATAAATACCAAACCATCATGAAACTGAATATCTTCCAAGCAAAGTCCAAACTAAATGGATAGCTTGTACCTGAAGCAAATTCATTATCTCCATGCCGGACCTAGACTCTTTCTTCTTCTCCATTAAAACTTGGTTTAGCTTCTCCTGCAAATACAAAACACCAGCCCTTCATCATTTTCAAAACCTAATAAACTGCGGAAATCATGCAATCAAGCATCGGTAAAGTTCCTATGAAGCAAGAGAACCAATCACCAAAATTCAATTCTCATCGAACTATACAAAAAGCAAAGACATCTCACCTGCAATTTTATGTATTCCTTTTCCTTCTTCTTCATCTCATGCAGTTGTTGAGTCTTTACTTGCTTTAACACCATTCAATAGTCAGATTGACAAGAGTCAGAGGGTTATCCATTTTGAAGTAGGGTCATCCAAAGAAGACGCCACAATAAGCAAAGTAGATCAAATTCTAACCTGATTACCAATAACCATTCTCTGAAACTCATCCCTCTCCTGTTGCAGCTTCTCAATTTGAGCCTTCAAAGCTGCCGTGTTTTTAGCTTCCTACACCACAGGAATTTAACCCCATTTGAAATAAAATAAATAACTACACAAATAAACTCTAGTGGCATCAGTGCACAGATAAGGAAATTGTTGTTCGCATGCATAATAGAAACACGCTTCTGAACACTTCATTTAAGCAAGACAATAATATGCTTTACGTTTGTCAAAACAAGAAATCCAAGCATCTCCTTACTGTTCTAGTAATAGTCGCTATCTCCCTGTCTTTGACTTGCAGTTGACCTTCAAGCCTCTCCACTTTGGCTTCTAACCTCGAGATGTCAGACAACAGTCTACAACAACATCAAAAGCAAAACACATTGAACTCGGTCAGATAATGCATCACGAGGGAACACTAAACAAAGGTTAATATGGAAACTACCGTTGTCTTTGATCATTAGCAGACTCTCTAAATTCAACATCGCGCTGTCTCTGTTGGAGCAGAAAGTAAATGCAATTGCACGTCCTCGCAATGGAAACCTACCACATTTTCCAAAACAACACCGTTCAAATAACATACGACCACACATTGGCGCAAAAAACGATGTTAAGTGAAGATCAGTTAAATTCTCACGGGGTCATTCGCGAAGAGATCGAGCGAAGCAGGGAATCCGAACGTGACGAGCGATTGGTTGATATACTTAGCGCAATGCTCCAAATTCTCCACATCGGCGAACGTGTACTCTCTGAAACAAATGAGAGAACGAAAACCCTACGAAATGGATTACAGTGGAAGAAAAAATAATTGAAGAGGATAGGGTTTTTTGAGGTACTAAACTAACCCGGATGCTAAGGCAGATTGAGAAGGTTGCTGCAGAGAAGAGAAAGAGAGTAAGAGAAATAGAGACGGAGAAAAAAAACGTGAATAGAGATTCTCGGAGTTTTACCCTAAGATCGAAGTCTCCTTCAGTGGGAGGCATTGCTGTTAGAGTGAGAAAGTGGTTGTGTTTCTGGGCTCTGCGTGTGACTGGAGTGAGTAGTGTTAGTTTTAGATCTAAATTCTGAGGTTTTGAGCGGTGCCCAAATTTGAAGGGGAAACAATAATTTAACGGGTGCTATGGTTGGGGGTGCTGAATTCTGAATTATGACTATGTCTCCCAATTATACTCTACACTCGAATCTGGACTATTTGTTTTGTACCCTCCAATTAAACCTCCACAGCTGGCTTCACCTGCACTTTTTCTTGGGGAGACAGTGACGTGGCAGTTCTTGATTGGTTATATAGATGCAAGGTGGCAATTGCGAACTTTATTTTGGTTGTGAATTATGGCGCCTAACTAGAGAATCCTTTTGAGTCTGGATTCTTGGGTTTGGGATGAAATGAAGTGAAAGCAAAAACATCCCTTGAATTAGACGTGCAGGGTTTTGTTTTCTATTTTTGTTAGTTGGGATGCGACTTTCATCTCCTAATCAATGTTTATGCTGTGCATCCTTCGGGTTCTTATTTACTTCTCCTTTCCTAATCAATGTCCATTGTTTTGTTATGTCCCAACGCACATAACTCCTCCAGCTACTTGTTTTCTTTTTCTGATTCATCCATAACTCAAATTTCTCTAAAATGCTGCCAATAATCTACACAATATTTGCTTCATCACGCCACGGTGGTCATTAGCTATTTTCTTTTTATCACAATAGCAACTGCTATATATGTTGCAGGCCTTGTGCTGGGATAAGAACTTTTGGGTTACTTTGAGCATATCTAGAATGTTAAGACACACTTAGTTTATTGATAAAGTGGTATTAAGCAATTCAGCTATCAATTCAATATAATGATTATAAAAAAAAAACACTCTTTAATCCACCTACTAAACATCATTCTTATTCGATTAATGGGCATTCAACTTTGTTTTAGTGTATTTGTTTTCTTGAATTGATTCATACTAAATTAAGAAAACACATATCTAAGAACTGGGTTTTTTTTTCTCAAGAAGGTGACTAACATTTAATGAAATGGTGACGTTTTAAAATAAATAATTGAAATAAGATTCTTTTATATGCATACCAATTTGTTTTTTAAAGATGTGGTGTCTCATTTATTTTTTTTAATCCTCATCGATAGTTATTTTTATGAATTATTGATATCAAACCCATGATTTCTCTTATTGAGATGTAGACAGATATGGACAAAAGTAACATGATAAAACGATCTAAGACACAAAAACACACACGAATAAGGGAACAACAGCACATCCTCGAATAAGTGGCATTCATGAATCCTTGTCAAGATTAAGCAAAACCACGATGCTGATTGCTTACGAATTGGTCCATAATTATGTATTCTAATGTCTTCTTTCAAATGAATATCATTTTTTTTCTGCGATATTTAATTTTTTGCTCATGCTTTTAAAATATAAAATATATTATTTTTAAGTAAGAAAGGTAACAAAAATAGTTCATTTATTTTCTATTATACGCATTGTTTTGTTGAAAAGTATTGCCCTAACTTCACTTCCATTACATAGGAATGAATAAGAATTATAGTAAGGGAGTGCTTTTGGAGTTTTAAATATCCATTTCATGTTTTAGATACGAAACCGTGGATTTTATTTTTAGTAACTTTATTTAGGATATAAATCACGTTACACTTAATTCAACATGAGATTCGACATACAGTGCAATTACTTTTATATAAAATAAATAAATAAATAATTTATCAATATAAATAATTAAATTAGTAAGTTAATTTTAATTTAAAATTTCATGAACTCAAACTTATTTTTTAAATATTTATAAAAATGAATTATCTAATTTCTGGTTAGATTTAATGATATTTATTCATAATTTAAGAAATTTGTTCTTAATGACTGTGCCTTGTTAATAATAAAATAAATACATTCACTTAAGAAATTTAAATTAGTGCTTTAATGGTATAAATTAACATAAAATTATAAAAAAATAGCAATTATTACATTTAAAAATAAATCTAATTTTTAGGAACAATAATATATGAATCTCTTTCTTATATAAAATATTGGAAGTGTTAATTTTCATATGTTTTAAAAATTAGTGTGATTATCGACGAAATAAACTGCCATATACTAGTCATTAAAATTAAAAATAAGTATTTTGTTAAATTGAATTAGAGGTGATTCACATACAACCAAAAACATTAGATATATTTATATAAGATGTTAAGTGTTCCACTGTGTTAATATAGTCATTGTTCAGGAAGTAAATGTCAAAGATAATTTTTTTTTTCTTTTCCAACTCATTGATACATTTTTTAGGATAAAATTGTGACAGAACACTGATCTACAAAGCGAACAATACATCAAATGCGATGATTGATATGATTATCTCACAAAATGTAAGTTGATTAACATATGACAAGCAAATGAATGACATTATTAGTTTAATCTGAAAAATTAAGGTGTGTATAACCTAATAATATTAATTTTTATTAGAAGAAAAAACTAAAAACACAAACTACACTAAGTATGCTAATGATTTTAAATACATAAATATAGGAACTTTTTTTGCCATTAACTCTAGCCAAGAGGCCACTACATATGTTATATATTCAATTGTTGTGGTGTTAGCAATATATATGTTGCAACTCCATGAAGTTGTTTTGAACATGAGTTAAATAAACAAGTGAAAGTCTTTTATAAATTTTCTTGCTTATTGAGATTATTCATACTATCCACCAGTACCTTAGTCACTTTATCAACATTATAACTAGAGAGGTTTATGCTCTTTCTAAAAGTCATTTTGAGAATATAGTTTAAAACAAGTATAGTAATGGTTGCATGATATAATAATATATATATATATATATATATATATATATATATTTT
>Ga0123341_1003501_pt1 | contig 13482 bp, 14 predicted proteins | sample Turbeapinknodule_FD_89959 | JGI IMG/M metagenome (GOLD analysis project Ga0123341, IMG submission 89959) | Root nodule microbial communities of legume samples collected from Mexico - Turtle bean Mexico pink nodule | ecosystem: Host-associated > Plants > Roots > Nodule | place: Mexico: Nepantla... | reverse complement strand
CCTCCACCACCCAAAGCATTAGTCACGCGCCGCCGCATTTATTTCCCCGGAGACCCATCCTTTGCATGGCAGTGAGCTTTCTGGCGCGCGATGTATCGGACCTCTGCCTTGGGAAGCCGCCGCTGAGGTCGCTGTCCACCGCCGCCACCGTCGCCGACGCCTTGGCCGCGCTGAAAAACACTGACGAGAGTTTCATCAGCGTGTGGCTCTGCTGTGAGCACGAGAAGGAGCAGGAACTGTGCAGATGTGTAGGGAAAGTGTGCATGGTTGATGTTATCTGCTACCTTAGCAAAGAGGACAATCTCTTGTCTCCTTCTTCTGCTCTGAACCAACCCATTTCTGTGATTCTCCCTAAGGATTGCTCCCTCGTTGTGCATCTCCAACCTTCTTCTAGGTGCTTCCCTTTTTCCCTATCCATTTTCAACATGAATATGGAGACACTAAGTTACTATTATTCCTTCAATCAATTTTATTATTGGAGGATTTTTTAAGTAAACTACTCTAAAATCCGAAGAGTTTTTAAGAGATTTTGCTAAATTGTGTTTTTTTTTTATGTTTATAACGACCTCTCTTCCAGCTAATGTTTGTTGCACAATTAGGGGTTCATATAATCTATAAGGGGGTGTTAATGTAGTATATTTCAAACAGTGGAAGGATTTGGGGTTAGTTGAAAAATGGGGGCTTTCAGCAATCTACGAAACTTCAAGATACCAGTGTGATTTACTACATTTTTTTAGGTTTTAAATTACTACACTTTTACTACCTTTTTACTTTGATATTGTCGGAAATGTACTAAATAATTTTCTGCTGTTGTCACAATTATGATCCTGAATGATCACTTCAAAATGTTATGGTACAATTTGCAGTATTAAGCTAATTTTTGAAATCATATTTTTATTATAAAATAGAGGTTTGAAAGAATAAATGGCGTGATTGTGATTAATAAAATGGATGTAAGTTTTCTTATATAAGGGAAAATAGTATTTGATGAATAAAATGTGAGGATGATTCCTTTAGCGTGTTGGATTGTGTAAGTTAAGGTCAGAGTGCAAGGTGTTTGGATGATTTTATCATGTGAACTTAATCTGATTCGGATACCGGTTATTTTAAAAAATCTAGATTTGGAATCTGGACTAATTTCGAGAGATTAGTAGAGGTAAGAAGAAAACTTTGACAAACCAAAACAAATCAATAAGGCAAGGTTGAGTGATTCTTTTTATTTCTAATTGTAGCCTGATTTTTTTATTATAGCCTCTTTTGAATTTGTTGAATCTGTTTTTTTTTTTGGATGGAGTTAAACTTTTGTTTCTTCCTGGTGTTTTAGTGTGTAGTGCAGATGAAGAGCTAGGTGAATTAACCATTCTTGATCTTTATTGTTTGGATTTTTCAGCTTGTTGGAAGCTATTGATCTTATACTCCAAGGGGCACAGAATCTTGTGGTGCCAATATTGCCAACTAAGAGGAGTGGAGTTTCAAGAAGGAAACAGCATCTGAAGGCATCATCAACTGTTATTAACAGCCACAACGGTGGTGAATTCTGCTGGTTGACTCAAGAGGATGTGATTCGATTCCTTCTTGGTTCCATTGGGGTCTTCACTCCACTTCCTGCACTGTCTCTTGACTCTCTTGGGATCATCAGCTCTGATGTGCTTGCCATTGACTACTTCTCCCCTGCATCTTCAGCAGTGGGAGCTATCTCAAAGTCCCTCGCCCAACAAACTTCTGTTGCCATTGTGGACAGTGACGGAACTTTCATTGGGGAGATATCACCCTTCACCCTTGCTTGTTGTGATGAGACGGTTGCGGCCGCCATTGCCACATTGTCTGCAGGGGACTTGATGGCCTACATTGATTGCGGAGGCCCTCCTGAGGATCTTGTGAGAGTGGTAAAGGCTAGGTTGAAGGAGAAGAGTTTGGAGAAAATGCTGCAAGAGTACACAGTTTTGTCATCTTGTGAGAGTTTACACTCTGCATTTTCCTCTTCCTCTGATGAGGAGTCACCAACAAGAACAATGACTAGGTCTGGGAGGTACTCAAGGTCATCTAGCTATTCAGCCAGGATGGTGAGGAAAGCGGAGGCTATAGTTTGTCATCCCAAGAGCTCGCTTATCGCTGTAATGATCCAGGCCATTGCTCATAGAGTGAACTACTTGTGGGTTATTGAGGATGATTGTAGCTTAGTCGGCATTGTTACTTTTTCTGACATGTTGAAAGTGTTCAGAGAACATTTAGAGACCATGTAGATTGCTAGGATTCTGTGGTGAGGTTTTGGCTTTGGATGTTGGTGAGAAGCATGAAACCAAGGTCAATGAACATGGCCCTTCTGTTGTTTTGAGTATTGCAATGTGGCCCGGGAGGTTTGGATTTTGTTGTGGTTTTTTTCAGTGTGCTTCCCCCTTCTAATAAAACTCCCTTCAACGCAATTCTTTGTAGAGGACCAGTTTTTCCTGCCTTAGTTTGCCTGAGAGTACCTACTTAAAATGTACCCTTCTTTAATGGAACACTTTCTTTTGCAACGACATTTGTGTATCAATTTGCTTTAGATTTTGTGTTTTAAAAGGTTTCCTTTCATCAGTTTATTAGGTAACTACAACTTCTCTTAACAATGAAGTTTTCTGATAATGCATATATATCGTCTGCGTTTTAAGGTTCCTACTGTCACAAGAGATGAATGACACCCACAATTTCTTTTAAGGTACATTATGCAAAGTGAGAAAATCACCTTCAAGTCAAATAATTCTAAATTTGAATACATTTTGAAATTGACTGAAACTATTGAAGAACCAAGTTTATAGTAGAGGTGGTGGCCCTATCACAGATTATTAGTCTCTGTGCTCTTAAGAATTTGTTGACCATTACAGATATGGACAGTTGGACACCATCGGAATATGATATGAGTGAAGTACTTTGTTATAGTGTATGGCTAGGGGAAATTTGAAATCATTGCATCATTTAGTGACAACGATGTGGTTGTTCACAGAAAACACAGAACACACATTTTCTTGTACCACTTTAGTTTTAGAAAATACAAGATGGGCAGAGATATTTATTTTTACTATAATACTTTTGAAGATATTAGACAGTTTTTTACATTATATGAAGCAAGAGTGTTGATATGTCGGACACGTGTCTGACACACCCCTTGCACATGTATGTATATCTGGTATGGGATCTTATCTTCTTTGTTTTATCAACTCTGCCAGTGGGGTTATACAAGATAACAACACTTCATTTTTAAGAATACAAGACAATTAGTGCCGGCTTCTTTTAACATTCAAGTTGTTCTTTTAGACTTTACATATAAGTATTATAAAATTAACTAATTTATTATAGTACATGATAATATATTTTTAAATGATAAAATAAGAACATATTCTAATTACATGCAATAGAATTTAGTGAGACTAATTGAAAAAATCTAGATAAAATTTCAATTATAATTTTCATTCACTCAGGTTAATGCCTGACTAGATTGATTTATTGTCTAATAAATCGGAATTTTTAATAACTTCCTGAAAAATTTATACGAGCATCTACAATCTTCTTTTATAACAATTTATGTATGCTTAAAAGGTTTAAATTTTACCTTCTATGGATGAACTATCGATCCATATATATTTAATTAATCTGGATTTTAATTAATTCTTCATTAAAAATTAATTATGCACCGTGTAAAATATATATACTTTTTCGTTTATTAAAATAATGGTTTCGAATGCAAAATTAAAATAAACAAAAAGGAATTAAAAACTCATTAACCTTGAAGAATTTTAACATACTAAACCTCACCAAGTAATTTTTGTCCCGGTACAAATACTCAACTAGTCTAAATGCAACAATACATCTAATAGTTTGTTTGTCCATTCAAGAACTACAAACACAAATCATTATTTCATTAATAATATGAAAGCCAGCAAAATAGAAATTGAGTTCCAGAATTGCATAGCAAAACAAAATCCACCCTTAAGGGTGAAGAAAAATGAAGATAATGTTGTGTCATTTATTATTGTTTTAAAAAACTATAACATAATACAATATAGAACAGTAAGCTATAACATAATACAATATAGAACAGTAAGCTATAACAGTAGTGATGAATATGACACTAGGGGAGTCAGGTATCTGATGTATCAGACCCACACATAGAAAGAGGTGATTGCTTTTGGAGCCTCACATGCTTTCTTTCTACATCTTCAGATGCCTCTATTGAAAATTTGAGTTGGCTCAAGGCAGCTTCTTAATGTGTCGTGACCAAGTTGTGCTCTTTCATTATCTCCAAAGCCAAATATCTTTCCCCTGCTAGTGATCACCACAGTGTGGAACAAGCCAGTGCTAATTTGAGAAACATGGTGAGATTTCAAGGTATCTAAGATTCGAGGTTTCAATACTTTATCTAATACCCTTCTGTCCAGGAATCCGAGGCTGCCAAATCCCATGGAGCCAAAGCCATAGACTAAACCAGAATCAATTAGCACAAATGTTTTCCTCTTCCTTGCACAAACCTACAAGTAACAAATAAACATAAGCCCTTACACTATGAATATGATAGGACTATGCATGCAGTGTCAAGTCTCATCACAACTAAGACTTCATCTAGAAAGGCAAATTGCAAATGTTGTAAACCATTGATCTCTCAACAAAGATTGACCTAGAATATGGGAAAATAAATAATAATACCTGAACAGCCAGTTGATTCTTAAGACTAGTTAACATCTCTGGAGTTGTCTTCTCAATCTCATCGCCATGGCCTAAAGCACCACAGTATCCCTTGCCCCATGTATATACCTGGACCATTAATAACAAAATCCTAGTAATTCTCACAAGCTCTTAAATAATGAAAACCAAGAATAACAAATAAAACTTGGAAATATATCTTGCCCAATGAAACTCACAAATCCATTTGAGTCAAGGGCCACTGCATGCTCATCCCCAGCAGATACACGGACAATATGAATACCTTTCCGTCTGAATTTCTGTACAGCACGTGGCTGAAACTCATTGTGTTGCTCACCATGGCCAAGACAGAAATTTGCACCTGACCCAAAGGAGTACACTGTTCCATTTTCTGTTACGGATAAGATATAGCTTGGTCCTGCAGCAATCTGAACAACAGATCCAAGAACTTCAATCATTTTGGGGGTTGGCCTGTCCTGAGTGTCACCATGACCAAGTTGGCCATGTGTGTTGGTTCCACATGTATAAACATGACCTTGTCTGGTGAGGAAAACTGTGAAGTTAAGCCCCGCCGCAACCTAAGACATTCAGGCACTTCTCAATATCTTTTAATGGGGACCTTACAAAAATAAACATCATGGAGAAATAATAAAATTGAGAACTAAAGAGTTAGTAGTAAATGGACATCAAATGAATGGCTAGAAAACAGCACACCATAGCAAACTGGTGGAACATCTTATGTGCCTACCAGCATGAACAGTTGTCGAGACTCAATATAGGATTTACAGATGTCCAACTTGAAACAACACACAATGTCTCAAATATATGAAAAAACACTTGTATGAAAGAAATAAGAACCACAGCAAACTAACTTGGTTTGAAACTAAAATTACAAAATACTTTACTTCAGATTTCACAGAAAAACTGGATTGCACGTCTTGAATTAACTTTAAACTCAGCCAACAACTATTTAATCCATGAGATTAGTAATAAACAATAGGATACCGACATTATTTTCAACTTAGCCAACAACTATCATCTCTAAATAATTCGATGATGATTTGCAAACCTGTTTGCAAGGAATCCCCTTAAGGGATTCAACAAGACGAGGCCTGGAAATTGGTCGGCTAGTATCTCTGTGTCCACAGCAAGAAGCTGAATTATCTCCACATGTGAATACCTGCATCAGTCAAAGTTGAAATTGTTTGTTTATGATAAAAACACTTATTAATCATTATGCAGTCTCATACCATTAGTTTCAATCCCAGGAAAAGAAAGCAACAATGGATCTCAATTATCAAAACGGAGCATACACACAAATTCTTTAGACTTAGCCTTGTATTTAGAGCTGCTAAGAATTATAAGAATTTTGTAGCTAAGTTTTACTATTTAAGGCACAGCGTTACACAAACACTAATGAGTGCAAGTATAGCATACATCATTTCCTAATATTTGCATTATCTCCCCAGTAACTGAAGACCAGATGAAGAAAACTTCATAATTGACGGATATATGTTTAAATACAAAAGTTTACTATGATGTAACTCTATGGAAATATTTTTTAAAAGTAAGAAAGGTTCCTAGCAGTGGAAATTTCCAAATTAAGTGCAATTTATGTGAACTTGCATACAATGGATCTTATACTAGAATTCTCAACAACTAGAGTTAGAGTTTGTTCAAAAGTCTTAACAACAAGACTTCTTTTATTTAAGAAGTTGGACAACAAAGTATAATGGAAAATTGAGAGGTCAAAGAAAAAATGTGTCTCTTTGCCCCCGTCTCTAACTAAGACAAAGTCATAAACATTGGATCTAATCCAAAAAAGTAACATCTTTGGAAGCTACTTTGCGCAAGGCCCAAATACGCTTGATTGTGAGAAATTGCAAGGATGTTTTACTCTTCAAAACTACCATTTCATCTAGCATAGGATCCTTAGTTTACAATAGCATTTTTTTGAGGCCTCCACTATTTCTAATCTTAGTGGGTATGTATATTGAGCTTGCAATAAAAGTTGAGAACTACCTTGCTTTTGAAGGAAAGAAACCATGTAGAGAACCTTTTGCAAATAGTAAAATATCATGGAGTGGGAAGGGAGTGACATAGGTAGCAATGGGCGGAGTGATCTTCAAAAAAGACCTTTGATAAATTCAATGGTTGTCACTATGAGTAGACTAAGTTTTTAAGCGCATTAAATTGCTCTAGTGAGATAAAAAAAAAAACAAAGACTTCATTGCTAAGCACATGAGAAATGTAATTATAGAGGTTGGAGCAACAAATGTGACGCAAACTGTAACTGACGATGCAGTTATTTGTGACGCAACAAGTTTGCTAAAAAAGGCTTGTGTTGTATTGAAAAAATAGTGTTGCATGCCAACAATGTTCTTGGATCACACAAATTGCAGATGTTGTGACTTATATCGGAAACTTCATCGTGGGGGCATTTCATGAGATTGCCAATGTTGAACACTGCAACTCATTGAAGTTGGTTTCTGTTGTTCCAACAAAATTTGTGTCAACCATAGTAATACAAAAGAGGTTTAGAAGCTTGAACAAAGGATTCCAAAGGATGGTTATTAGTGATGGATGTTGAGACCCTGGACAATCTGTCTAGACGGTTTGTTAAGCCCTTAGACGGTGTGTTGAGGCACTTGACGGTCTCTGACCCACTAGACGGTTTGATAACCAGAAAATTATGTGGAATTTATGTTTTTATGTTTGATGATAACAAAAACTAACTAAATTGTTTACTTGTATTCTGATTGTTCTAACAATGTTTTGTACAAATGCAGTTTTCAGTAGACCTTCTAAGCGTCTACAACATGTATTCATGATAAAAGTCTGATAAGACTAGTTGATTAAATAAATTAACAGAGGTTAGTGAAAGTTGTGGGCATCTACAGTTTTATTCATGTTAGACAGTCTAATGAATGTATTAAACATGTAATAGGTTTGTTTAAAACAATTAATTATGAAAAATGAAATCTTCTAAATGCATATATCTGCTAAAAGCACGTTCAGTCAAATAGAGATTATACCTAAAAATAAAAAGATTTTATCTGCAAGTTTAGTGGAACAAAAAGATATTAACGTGTTTTAGGAAACAAAGATATTTTTATTATCTCTTTTGGAATTATCTTGCTTAAACAGATGTTATTAGTTGTGATATATTGAGAATATCTCTAAATCATTTTTAACAAAAACAAATTGAAAATCTCAAATAATCTGATTTTAGCATCATGTAAATCTGGAATGAAAAGATTTTCTGATTATGTTTTGATTTGTTTTTACTAATCCATATTGCAAATACTTTCAAATTAGTTTCCTACACAAATTCGAAGAAAAATAAATTGAAAGATTGCAAATCCAAGATTTTTGTTTGTCTATCACCAAAAAGATGAAGATATGGAGATATTGCAAAATCCAAAATTAACCAATTCAAGTATCAAAGGAAAGATTCAAAAAGCTAAATAAAGGGATTGAAGTTGAAGAACGCAAGTGTGGCAAGCCAAACAAATCAAGTTATTCAAATGATCTTGCTGAAAACACAACAAGAGTTATAGTGAGCATCTAATCAAGTAGTTAGAGTTTCTAGTCTTCGGGTTGTGTGTTAAACCATTGTAATTCTTTGCATTGTGAAATTATACCCTTGTGAGGTTTCTCTGTGCTCTCTTTGAGAGTGTTCTTTATTTTTCTTGAATTTTAATCTCAAGGGGAGGTTAAGAAGGTGTAACCTAGAGAAATACTCTTGTAACATGGAGGTGAGAATACTCGTTGTAACCAAGGGTGTTGGTTAGTGGAAGCTCTCAAGCAATTTGTTAAGGGGACTATATGTAGCCCAAGTTTGAGTGAACCAAAATAAATTATTGTGTGTTGATCTCTCGTTACTCTCTTTGTTGCTCATGTTTTATTATTTTTCTTGTTAGACGATACAGTTCTACAAAAACATTTTTACTAGACGATCTACTAGCCAGTTTTTTAATCCGCTGCGAAAAGAGTCTAAGGCCCCATTCAACCCCACCCCTACCCTGCCTTCTGGAGCCAACTGTTCCTACAATGGATGGTTTTCTTATAGGGAGGATGCTATTGAGAAGGAAAAATTTGCGGAAGAAACTTTGTTGGATGATATTTGGTGGGGCAAGATTGATTACATACTTTCATTGATCCTATTTATGATGTCCTTCCTTAGAAAGTCATATATGAATATGGCTTGTCTTCACTTAGTATGTGAAATGTTGGATTAAGTGATTCAAAAAGGGAGAAAGTCCATATACTAACATGAAAGAAAGAAAAAAGTTGAAGAATTTTCACTTTTATGAGGTAGTGCACTCAATATTAATTGACCTTTGAACTAAGAGTAGCACACATTGTTGTTGGAAATATTAAGAAGTGAGTTTAAAATTAACTTAACTTTACAAAACCAGCTTATAAAGTAAGGATTTTTCCCACTTATATATTGTAAATTGACCTTATTTCTAGTCGACTTGAGATTTCCAACAAGAAACATTTTTTAGATGTTTCATTGTTGATCAATCCAAGGTGTGAGCTTATTGGATTCCATCGGCCAAGTATTGGTGCAATACTATGTTCTGTGCCTCCAAAAATTTCACTTTGTTTGATATTGTGTATGGGTGCCCACTTCCAATTCTTTCGCCCTATTTACCCAATGACACAAAAGTCTATTTACCCAATGACACAAAAGTCGAGACAATGCTTTTTTGGAAATGGGTCAATGTTTGTGCCAATTGGAACCCAATTTAACACTCACTTAGACTCGTATGAAGAGCTTGAAAGATTCACATCGAAAGGAAGTCCCATTTGCTATTGGTGCTTGGATTTTCCTTAAATTACATCCTCATGCTCAGATATGTTGAAGCCCACATTAGCGCAAAACTAGCACCCCACTACTATGGTCCATTTCAGGTTGTTGAGTTCATTGGAGTAGTACCCTACAAACTTCAACTGCCAACTCTTCTTGCATCCCCCCGGTGTTTCACATTTCTTTACTAAAGTCAGCTACTGAAATTACCATGTTTTGCAAGAGCTGCCAAAGAACCTTGAGAGTGCTATTGCTAGTGCTTGGGAACCTCTCCACGTCTTGGCTTCCAAAGGTGACAATCAAGGGAAAGATTTTGTCTCAAATACTTGTCCAGTGGTGCGATATACCAATTGAAAAGGCTACATGGGAGGACACTTTTACCATGCAAAGTCAATTATCCAACCTCAGACTTGAGGACAAGTTCTCAAGTCTGCTGCTCAAGAAGGGAGTATCCATAGGCCCTCGGACAATAGAGAGGCCTATTAAATAGGTCCAAAGTGTGGAAATTTGCGAGGAGGAATAGGAAATCTATTGGAGGACAAAATATCTTTCTTAGTGAGGAATTGAGCTCTGGGGTAGTGGAGGTTTCTCTACTGCATTTTTACATCAGTATCATCAATATAACGTATTATTCACCCATTCTCATTCACTTTACTGCTATATCGTGTGAATTTACTTTCTGGTTTGCATCAAAGCATTTAATAATTACTTCAAAAGGGAAGCTTGGAAGCAAGCTTGTTAAGTAATTAAAATTAAAGATTTCAATCAGTACATCTATTAAACCCAATTCATATACTGAACAAAAAATTCATCATGGCATTCTCATAGAAGGATATAGTTTGTTCCAGACCAATGACTTGCTCATGAGTCATGAGTCATATAGCTAACTGAATAAAGGTTAAGCAACCACTAACCTCTCCAGATTGCAAGACAAAAGCTGCATGATTAAAGGAGGCTGAAACATGAACCACACGTGCCAAAGGTGGGAAATTAATCCGGGTAAATGCTACACACTGTGTTATTTCAGACCCATGACCAAGTACTCCACATAAACAAGAACCACAGGAATAGACAGAAGCATTGCTGATCAACAAGGTGTGATACTTTCCAGTTGTTATTTGCATCTGCCAATAAAATGTTCTTCATCATTATTTACAACTCCACCAGTTTTCCTTCAAATGGACAGTAAGAAGACTATAAAAAGTAAAAAAAATAATGAGGTATCCAAATTATGATATTTGTTCTTTACAAATCATAATAATGTGTCGGTAAAATGTTTCCAGTTGTTCAAAATCATTATAATGTCTATCGATGGTATGAGATGTATTTTCATAACATTTAAAACTCTAACAGTTGTTCAAACTCTTTGTTTTAATAACATTTTTCTGCTTTATTCCATTTCATTACAAAAGTGACATTGAACAAAAAGTAGTGGGGAGCAAACCATGCAATGTCAACACTTACACTTCAAAAGCAAAAGGAAAATATCTCCACCCTTGAGAAACACCTTTCTTATTTTATCAAAAGAAAAAAGAAAAAAAAAACACGTTGGGAAGCTAATAATTCACGCAGGAAATACTTTTTTTCTTTTTCACCAAAAGCAGACAAAAGTAATTATTTGATATAATGAAATAGTACATTGCCTGATGATGTCTCGACCATCTGAGAGGATTGTTCCACAGACTGCAAGAACCTCAAAACTCGCTTCCAATTTCCTCCACATCTGTCATACAACTCCCTCTGAGAAATCAAACTCATCCCAGCATATGTAACATGGGAGGCACACAATTGAAATGCAGCAAAGTCAATCAAGGACTTAAATTTGAAAGGGTACAAGCCATGAATACCACCAAAAGTTTTGGAAGTCAATTCTAAGCAAACAAGGTCCATTGCACTGAGCCTACCCGAGCACAGAATATCTAAAACCAAATGTGATGGCAATTCCTCAATGGAAAAATGTCTACAACGGTCTCCCATTCTCAAAATTCGCTCTTTCTCTTTCTTACTCCTCACCAAAGAAACTAGATGTGATTCAGAGAACCGGCAGAAAGATTCACAGTTACAACAACCAGCAACTCCCCTCTGGATCACAGCATCAAATTTTGAGACGAAATCTCAGGCAATTGAAGCAGCATATGAAGAACACGTCAGAGGGGAGAAAAACATGGGAAATTGAGTAGGAGAAAGGAGGTCTAGAGAATGGATAAGCAGGTGATGATTGAAACAATGGTTGGAAATAAAACATCAGAAGAGAACTAGTCACACACCCCACAAAAATCACCGTGCAATATCGAAGATCAAATTGAACCCTCTTGACATGCAAATTTACATCCAACACAGAAAAAGACACACACACACCCACACACAATTGTGAAAAAATACGAGTGAACTTCTGCAACCAACCAAACACATCAAATTTAAATCAGCAAACACTGATCTAGTGGGCTGAGCACGTAACTGGTGAAAACAAATTGAGAAAGAAAAAGGTGGGTGTTTGAGATCAGAAGGGAAGAAGGTGGATTGAACCAAAGAGAAAAAGAAAGCAAGTGGTGAGGGCGTGCCCAGAAGAGAAAAAAGCTAAAGGAAGTAACTTTTTGAGAAAAATGGAAAGAGGAGCGTGTTTGGGAGGGAATAAGTAGTAGTGATTGATGGGTTTGGTGAAAACGAGAAAAAGGTTAGTTAGGGTTTCTCATATAGGGATTATTTTCGCTGCTAATTGTTTCCTAGTTGCTGGGCCTAAATAGCTTAGGCTTTCTCTGTGTTGAATGAATGTTTGGTTTAGTGAGTGGGAAATTTTGAAGAGAGAAGAGAGAAATTGAGGAATTTCATGGCAATTCTCTTCTTTTCATTTTTGTTATGAAAGCATGAAAATGAAAAGTGAGGAAAAAAACAGGGTGTTGTTTTGGTGGTACCTGCTGCTTAGATTCCATCTATGTTTTGTCGTCCAGCTTCATTACGCGTGGCAGTTTTCTACTGTGACACGTCAGCAACTCTTGTGTTTCACAAGTTGGGTTACAAGAGTACTAGCAACCCATTAGTGGGTTTAAGTAATTTACAAACTTTGATGGAAAGAGAAATGAATAAGCACTTTATTATCTTGTTAAATACTGCAACTATGATGTATAATAGTTTGTTAAGTATTGAACTTTTTCTTAAATTACTCTCTCAGTACAAAGTAAAATATATCAGTGGACTACAATTGATAGATATTCAATATTTTAGGACTATATTATGTTGGCAAATTCTTCTGCAACTTCAATATTTTCATTCCCTTATTTTTATTTTTATTTTTTAAGTCATAAAACTAATAAAAAAAAATCAATGAAATGTAGAAATGGACTATAAAATTGCTTACTAATGTCTAGTTAGAAAGTGATTCTTATTTAGTTTGTGTTGTGTTTACAGTTAAGATAAATGTTCATTGAATATTGTTTCATAATTGATGGAATATTTGTCTTAATTATTATGGGAAAATCAGGTTTAGGGTTACTCATATTTTTCGTGAAGGGAATGCGTGTGCGAATAAGTTGGCTAATTTAGGATTTATTCATAAAAAATCTTTTCATTGTTATGGTTACTATCTAGTTTGTTATTAGAATTCTTTATAAATAGGTATAGTCTACCTATATATCGTTTTTGTTAACATATGCGTTTTGGTCTAGTTCTCCATATTTTTGTATTTTCTTTCTTTTTTAATAATATTTTTTTCATGCAATGACAAATGATTGTTCTTACTTGAGGTGTCAGCATAGCTGAGATATCAAGTTGCATAATGATACCAAAATGGAGTATAAAATTTAAAAAAAAAAATTATCTTCATATTGAGAATGTAGAATATAATAAATCTTTTCGTTATTTTATCTCTCACACTTAAATGATAAAATTGTCTCTCGAATATTACAGTGGAACAAAAATAAAAATGTTACAATTGAAAGAAAAATATAAAAATACGATATGTAATTGAAGTTATTTAAAAATATAATGTTATATTT
>Ga0123341_1003498_pt1 | contig 13489 bp, 5 predicted proteins | sample Turbeapinknodule_FD_89959 | JGI IMG/M metagenome (GOLD analysis project Ga0123341, IMG submission 89959) | Root nodule microbial communities of legume samples collected from Mexico - Turtle bean Mexico pink nodule | ecosystem: Host-associated > Plants > Roots > Nodule | place: Mexico: Nepantla... | reverse complement strand
TTTATATATTAATAATTTTTATTTTTTAAAATAATATTTAATTTAAACAATATAGTGATTAGTTATTTTTATTTTTTAAAATTAATTTTTATTTAATAATTTTTATGTGATGTTTAATTGATATTATAACTTTTACATAAATATGCGAAATATTAAAAATTTATAAACTTTTTCTGCAGTAGTTTCTATCTTTTAAACTTTTTTTAGGACAAACTATTTAGTGTTTAATTATTTAGTGTTTAATATTGATTGTAATAATGACTTCATCTTATTAAAAATATGCTTTCATATAAGCATGTCTGAAATTTATTATCACTTTAGAGACTATGCTAAAACTCCTCTTCTTTTTTCTTGAGGAAACATTTGAAAATAAGTTTTTAACTATATAATCTATTATCTCGTGTCCTTGATAAATTATTTAGCCCAAATCTTTACTTCTATTGTCTTTTTAACATGACATTTTTTTTGCCACAATCAATTTAAATGTCATAAACATTCACATTTATTCCTAGGACTTATCAATTAGAATTATGTTTAATTAATTATCCAAGACGAATCACAATTTTTAATATTTAAAAAATATGTTTAGTTGGACGTAACAAATTTCCTAAATTGAATCGAGTCCAAAAGACATAGTTTACCATTTAAAAAAATACACGAACTAATGTAAAGTAATTAACTGTCATAACTTCATGAATTTAATCTCCAGATCATTTTTTTTATATTAATAAAAGTTTAAAGTTATATATATTTCACTAACTGAGTGTTGTTTATTAGACTGAGCTAATAGGCCAATGCCTAATGCTTAAAATATTTTAAATTTTGATAATAAGAATAGGTAACAAATTGGTTGGAAAACATTAAAAAACCATTAAGTATTATTTACTTAGCTATTGAAAAGATTTTTAACAATATTGTGTAGAAACCACACTTTGTTATAATATTTTTTAAGAAAAACATAGTTGGCCCAGAAAGTTAAATTGAATGCCTCCAATATCCATGTTTTGAAGACTACGAAGACCTTCTAAAGAACTTTACCATTTTAATATTTCTTATACAATACAAAGCAGAACTAACATATTGCTTTTATCTTACACAATATATTTATTCCTTATGCTCTTGTTTGTTTATCCCATAATAGAAGCAGCCACCGACACAATTGTGCAATGCAACCTTACAAACAGAATTATAGCTTTTGGCGCTCGTTTTTCATACAAGTATAAATAAGTTTTACATTATTCTTACAAAGGACAACTAAATTGTGCATTTATCTCTCTTTTGTACTAAGATGTTATATAAAAAGTTGTATCCTATTTTTAAAGTTAAATTTTGTAAAGTTAAAATGATGTATCAATACTCCTCGTATCTAGCTCGATTAAAAGAATTACGGGTTAGAATAATAGGTTAATTTTGAGAGGAATAATTTTATTCTTCACAAGTCTCAAAAACTCTTTTTTTTAAATAAATGAATAGAATTTTTTCAATTAATAATTTTTAACGAAAAACTTATTAAATATTTGGTAATGTTAATATTTTCTAAAATTTTAAAACACATTATCAAATCGATCTAGTCTCACATTTGTTTTATTATATTCATTCTCACAAGAGAGTTTGACTATTCATTTTAATTAAATTAATTTAGTAAATTTTTAAATTTTAAAAAAATAATTAAAAAATATACAATGTAGTTAAAGATCTTAAACCTTATAATAAAAAATTTGGTCGATTTATTCCTCTCCTTATGGAAACATATGTCATTGTGATAATATTATTTGGTCATCTTCTATTTCTCCTACTAAAACCTTGGTTTTATAGAATCTCCTTTACAATAAGTTGTTTACTGATCTTGAGGCTCATTATAGGCTCATCATAGAGGAGTGGTTTTATGCTCCATGTGATCTTTATGTGAATTTCACGACAAGTCTATTTATAATCTCTCTTTTTTTAATGCTTTAATGTTGTTTATGTTTGGATTTGCCTTCAACAAGTTTTCCCTGAGATGACTTTTTCTTCTTCTGTAGACCTTATATCTTTTATTAAGTCTCTCAGAAGTCCTCTTGTTAAACTTATTAGACTTCATGTTATCTCATTTTCAATTTGGATGATTTGGAGAAGGAGGAATTATTCCAGGTTCCAATAAGAGATTAATACCCATTTTGTCATTCATTCTATAAAGAACTACATTAGAATGTCAGGTAACTCTTATAATAAATCTATGTATAATGATATATACCTCTTAAAATAAATCTATGTATAATGATATATCTAACTTTTCTACCTTGAAGTTCTTTGGTATCAATACTAGGCCTAGAAAAGCATCCAGGCCTACCCAAGTTTTATGGAGTTTTTCTCTTGTTGGTTGGATTAAAGTCAACACTAATGATGTTGCTATAGGTTCTTCTGACTTGCTGCTTGTGCTGAACTCTTTAAAGGGAGTATGAGGGGTTTGTTGGTGGCTTTTCTTCTCTCCTTAAGATACATTATTCCTAGAGTGATTCTACCTTGGTCTGTTTTGCTTTTTCTTCCAAGCATTTTGTTCCATGTTCTATCCATAATAGATGGAATACATGTTTTTCTTTTTTAAAATATTATGTCTCAAGTTTCTCATATTTTTAGAGAGCACGACCAATGTAATAATAAGATTGCATCTTTATGAATGAGTAATATACTTGAATATTTTTTGTATAGCAATATGTTATCTAGCATTATTTAATTTTTTTTCCATAATATGAATAAATGTCCTATATATCATTTTGCTTAGATTTTTCTAAGGAGTTTTCTTTGCAAAAGTTTGATCTAGTCCTCATGTTCGTTTCTTCTTTTCTTTTCTCTTTTATGTTACATTTAATGTGTTATAATTAATGGAGTCTACAATGTTAATGTTAGTGTAAGTCAAATATCAAATTTCATATTAATGTCTAATATAAATTATATATATATATATATATATATATATATATATCCACACCTTAGTTAATAACAATAAAAACGATAATGGAACAAAATCACATAGAAAACTTTGTGTTAAATCAAGAAGAAAAGAATGGTGAATTTCAACCTAAGATTAAGATGGTCAATCTGTGATCTTAATCTGATTATTCTTGATTGATACCTCGAAAGAAGTGTCTTTTAAATGCAAAAATCACACTCAAACTGTTTTCCAAATGTCAAAGTGTTTTTTTATTAAATTTGGACTTATTTCCTAATTAAGAAGAGTGAGAACTACAACTTGGCTGATGTGATAGTTTTACCAACCAAAACTCATTTTATTTCGCTAAAACAAAATCAAATGAAGTTACAAATTTTGTAGTTGATTAAAATGAGATTTTATTTAAGTGATTTTACGTGCCTAAAAGATTGTTTTAATATGTTAAAATAGAGCTAACTTCATTTATTAAATTGCTTGACAATTAGCTGACTAATTCAAGAATTTAGTTAATTAAATATTATAACTTGTGAACTCATCAAGTTCAAAAGGATTTTAGTTGACTGGTGATCAATGCGTTCGTTATCTTGTTAAAGTAGTTTCACTAACAAAATATGAAATACTTATTTACAATAAATATTTTGTATTCTTTTAATAAAAACCTTAAAATGTTTACCTTGAAAATAATGCAGATAGAAAGGTGATTTTCATGTATGTGAGTTTGGGAATTGTTTTATTTTCCAATTCCATGTTCTCAAGTCAACAACAATAATAATAAAAGAAGAGAGATAAAATTGAAAGCTGAAAGTTAGGGACTATAAACTTCCCCGCGTAATGATGATGGATATAGAATTAAGGAAGACATGAAATAATAAGTTTGACTATTTGTACCCCCTTCTACCCAAACCCAATCACAGAAAGGCTACTTTAGTGTTGCCCAACGAGAAATGGAAGCAAAGACAATAATGAGTCCAGCATCAAACCCAGAAAGTGAAGAAGCCTTTGTAGCTGTTTCTACGTATCATGATCACGAGTACTTTCAGTTTCGGAAAAGCACTTTGGCATAACCCCACCTTTTATTAGAAGCAATTATGAGTGTGATTGAGTACTGCAACCAACAATAATAATAACACAAACTTCGAAGAATTTTCCATTACCTATTTGCTGTCTCCACCATGCCACCCACTATCATTCATACCCTATAATTTCACGTCTTGTGCTTCTCACCACATCGCCATCACCTCAAAAGTTCATCACCTCAAACCATTTACACCCAATAATTGCTGCACTGGAGCTCCATGGCAAAAAGAAAGAAACATCTTATAAACTGAAACTAATTTATAAGGTATATGATGTAAGATTATCTGAATACATTTCAGTTTCAATTAATTAAAACCATAGAGTTAGTAATTTAAATTATATAGCAATAAATAAAAGTTTCTAAAACACGTTCATCTCATATTTTAGAAAGTAAAGCTATATATTATTAAATTAAAATTAAATTTATGGAAAATCAAAGAAAAAAAAATGAAGAGTTACAAGTGGGACCCGTATCAAATTTACTCCAACAATGATTCTCACGTGAGAGGAAGAAAGTGTAGCATGGTGACTATTCATGATGGGGATGCTGCTGCTGGGGCTGCTGGTGGTGGCGCCCCTTGCGGGTATCAACGGCCGTTGACTCATGCGAATCACAAACCTGAGTTTTAAACTTGCAACCAAATTTCCGCCCTAGCGACGCCCTCCAACCGCCGCCACCACCGTCGCTTCCGCCGGACTTATCAAACTTAGCGATGACTCTCTTCATCGAGGAACACTCGCGTTCCAGTTGATGAACCCGCGTCCTCATGCTATCCATGTCCAAGCGCAGCACCTGATTCTCCCTCACCGCTACGCGCCACGTGCCGTTCCGTTCCTGCACGTGCTCTAACCCTTCTTCGCCTTCCTCAGCTTCCCGTTCCAGAACCGCCGATTGGCGCCCCGGCTCGACAGCAGCCTCCGCAGCCATCAGCGTTCCGGCAATGGCGTGTCGCAGCTGAAGCTGCTCGAAGAACAGCACCTGAACAACCGCGCGCAGCGGAAGCCTCTCGTTTTGCGCCGCGTGCGTGCACGCCTCCAGCGTCAACTTCTGACAGTCCAGCAATCCGCAAATGTTCTCTCTCTCCTCTTCGGAGATCCACGGATGTGCCTGCAGAAGTGAATATGAACACAATTGACAACTCCATCAAATGAGAATATTGGTAATTAATCCCAATGTAATTGGTAGTTCGGTACCTTCAGATACACATCGACTGCTCGATAGAGACCGTCGTGGAAGAGTCTTGCCTCGTCGGGAACCGAGATGGCGAAATTGTAGAACTTCTCCGGCTTGAGATTCGCGTCGGAAGCTATCTCTGAGAGGTATCCATCGATGAGTTTTCCAACGAGCATCAAAGCCGGCGACCTCGCCGCGGCGTCTTCGTTCGATGCGGCATTTCTTGCATCTAAACTTTCCAGAAAATAACTCAAAATCCTCTCCACGCACTCGACGTCGTATAACGTTTCGTTCAGGTATGAGTAACTCGGCACGAGAAGGTCGTCGAGCGTGGCTTCTTCGAGCTGCAATCCTATCTTCTTCTCCAACGCGTCTCTGCATGCTTCGGAAGCGGTCAGTATATTCGCCGTTCGTAACAATCCGAAAAAGAACCTCGTCGCCGTTGCGGCCTTCGAACTCTTCTGAAGCGGAAGATTCGAAACCAGTGTCTCCAGAAGCTCCTTCTGCTCCGCCTCGGTCGCAACGGATGACGACGACGATGAAGGCAACGGCAACGGCTTCCGATTCGATCTTGAAACACCAGGAATGTACTTCTTAGCATAATACATCACGCAAGTTTCAATAATCTCAGGACTCAGCTCCGCTGTTTTCATCGCAAGAATCAATCTCTTGAACAGAGGCAAACGCAAAAGCGCCAGATCTTCAAACCAAGAATCGCCGGTACCGGCGCCGGCCTTTCTTCTTCCTGCACCGTCAATTCCATTCCAGAGGACCTGTTTGGAAGCAGTAGTGGCGTCACTCACCGGCCATCCAAACAATGCAGGATCCGCGGATGAAGCTCTGGAAACCACAGAATCAACGCACCTCTGCGTGATTCCGAGCGTTTCCGCCATAGGCATCAAGGAGTCACAAGATTTTAGGGTTTTCACAGAGTCCTTGAGGCTCTTGAGCACGTGCTGCGAGAGGAACCTTTCCGTCTTGGAAACGAGGTTGTCTTCGGAGTACTCTTCGGTCATTTCGAGAAACTCACCGGCGCACCGGAGCGCGGCCACATTGGACGGGGATAGGTCGATCTTGACGCCGTAACAGAATTTGGCGGCCATCTCGAAGGCCTCAGAGCCGCCGGGGAAGCCTGTGAACGTCACGTTGCACTGCTCTTCAACGATTTCGTCTTCGTCTTCGGTTTCTTGTTGCTGCTGCTGTGGGGCAGAGGAATGAGCCGCTGCTTCTTGCTGCGTTATGAGGTGGTGGAGCTTTCGGCTTTTGGACATCAGAGGAAACTGAAATAGGCATCAGAGACAAATTTCAGAGAATGGAGTACGGATTATTGTCACTACTGGAAGTGGAAATATACCCATGTGGCATGTATGCAAGAAATATTTTGAGGCTTACCTTGTGGAGATGGAATGTCATGTCATCAACTTCCACCACAATGTCACTCGGTAATCCCGTTGTGCAGAACCTGCAGAATAGAGTTGTGAGAAAAACAAATCTTGAAGAAAACGGATTTGTACGAACCAAGAAGCTTAAAGGAGAATAGTCTTCTAACCACGCTTGCCCTTTGGAGCTGGGTTTTTCCGCTGATGACATTTTTCTCTGTAAATTAAATATATGAAATGATTTTATTGTTCTCTGGGAATATGTAGGTTACTGGACAGTCAGATCCATGAGTATGAGAAGGGTGGGAATGATTTGAGGGAATGGAGACGCTGAAAAATTGGCGACTACGAAAGATTAGAATGGACAGATGCAAAATGTGAGGGGGATAATACCCAGAGTTGTGGTAGTGTTGCAGGGGCTGAAATGGACTTGACTTGCACTACCAATTGGAAAAAAAGAAAGGCAAGATGAGAATGAAATAAATTGTTTGTTTCTGCTTTCTGTTGAGGTTTTATGAAAGAAAACAACAGCTGAAACTTTAACAAAAGATAATTAGAAATAAAAAATTAAAAAATAAGTGAAACAGAATGGAATGGAATCCACAAACTCAAAGCGGACAAATGGACCTAGAGCAAATTCCTAAAAAGGGGATCACATTGGATCATTTTTCCCTCCTTTACCAAACCTTCTTTCTTTTTCTTTTCTACGAATCAGATCACAATTTCACTCTCACCTTCTCTATCTCTCTCATGAGTTAAGAGAGCCTAATACACTCAACAAAAAGGGAAGTGTCTTCCATGCTGTTTCTCCTTAAAACCATTTGAAAAGACAACAATCACCTATTAGACCATATACTATTTTATTTTTTTATACTTTGTTTCTCCCTTACGTTTTCCGCAAATGATGAAATATTTTAAATCTTATAAATGAAATTCCGGTCATTGACTTACTTGATTCCTTTAGTTTAATAAATAAATTAGCGTTATATTACGCTGAACTGATGAGGTGTTGTGTCCTATTTAGTTATTTAATATTGTAAAAATTCACAGGACACATGAAATTTATGAAGTTTACCAGTACTGGAAAATGAAATCAATTTGAATCACTAGGATTGGTAATGTACTTTACTTTTTATCTGTCAATGTCACTGGCAAATAATAAGTCACCGTAACATAGTTCAAAAACAAGAAATTGGGGACTAATATGCAACTTAGAGCACAGGTCAATTGTAGTGGTTAAGTGTAAGAAAGGATATTTGAAATTTGTGATGAGCACACCACTTGGTCCAGCTCATACTCACTCCATCGGCTTTAATTGGTTCAAGAGTTTTCCTACTTTATGAAGTGGGCATACATATAAATAGTCATAAGTAGGAAACTGTATATAAAAAGAAAGTTGCTTGATATGCATCTCAGAATCATTATTGTTAAGATTTTTTAGTCTTGAAACTTTTGAAGTTTTCACCTCTGGTCCCCTTGCCATGTCTTCTGGAAATGCCCCTCTCCCTTCATTTATGTTGCCATATCTGCCCTTTCATGCATCCTTACTAAGAATTTATGGCTGCATTTAATAAGTAGACAGTCAGTGTAAGATAAATTATTAATTATTCCCGTCACAAGTTCAAAGTGAACGCAAGCTATTTTCAAATGTTCAAATTGGGAGAGTCCAAAATGTGGACAAAGGATCAAGTTGTGTAGGAACGAGCGTCCAAGGAGAAGGTCTGAGGGCTCAATATCTTGAACAAGGATGTGGAAAAGGTCAAAGAAGCCCCACTTACCCTACACAGGTTTGAAATTGATTTGAATGAACAAAGTTACTGGGAGGATAGATCAATTATTTTAGAATGTGGTTTACTAATAGGTAATAGGTATGTCTTTGATGCTTCTTTTCACGTGTTTGGTGGCTCACCATCAGGCTATTTGCACAAACACAAGTCGTGTCATTCTGTCAATAATGCACCCTATTACTCTGCCCATGCATTTGGGCGTTCTCCAAGGACAATGTAAAGACAAACCACCAAAACCAAAATACCACACTCTTCTTTCAAGTTCTTCCCACCCAACACTTAAACTGGGCTAATTTGCTTCGTGTTTCTTTGATTGTTTGTTCACATGTGCTTTAATCTACTTTCATTCCAATTCATAGCTATATTTGAATGAAAAACCAAACACATTTTTACTTGCTTCCATTTTACCAACTCCAGATGTAATAATGAGGTTAAATCAAACTATATTCTTGTATTTAAAATTCCAAAGGTCCCTCCCTTTCCCTACTTCATCAATTCCCGCCCTCTTCTTTTCTTTCGCTCGAGGACATACACACATTTACAGAGAGTAGGTTAAAATAGGAAGGAGCACAAAACCATAATACAAGATAGTAAACTAACAGTAACTATTCAATTCTAAAAGTTCTGCGTCGCAAGTTGAAGAACCTTATCTAAAAGTAATAAAACAATCAGCACAAGAACAGAGGAAACTATTCTTTATTAATTCAACCATAAACATAGAAAAGCATGCATGTTTATGTTGCTTATTTTAACCTCACCAGCCCCACCTTACATCATCATATCCTAGGAAAATATTATTAGATTTAATTTTACTAACTTATTAATATTCTTTCTAAAATGTTCTTCTCTACGTATTATGACTGTGTAATCAAAAGCTAAATATTAATTGAAGTTAAAGTATTTGAAAATTTAATACTGTGAAATAAAATAAAAAAGAATTAAAATTTCCTTATACTTAAAAAATATGACTTTTTTCTTGTAAATAAAAACGAATCACGAAATTTTTTTATCAGTGGAGTATAATATATTAATTGTTGATACAGAATCCACACTTAGCATAAAAATAACAAAACAGCGGAAGGATTAACATATGACTGTTTTCATAGTATTATCATGTCAACAGCAACACCTAGGAGCAACATAAGAGGTATCCAAATCCTTTTGTTTCTCTCTCTCTGTCCTCGTCATCCCACCATAAGCAAAAATATTCATTTCAGACAATCCACTGCGACTGCTTCAAGAAATTGAGGGTTCCCTGCACAAAACACCATTTAGAAAAAAGTAAATTTCTTCTTTATAAGCCACTTTAGCACATTTAGCGAGTTTCTTACTCAAGGTTCTCCGTGCTCTGAACTATATATATAAAATCTTGTCACTTTAATCTGCTATTTGGGTTATTCATAATAGTTCAATGATAGAGATTCTGATTAATTTGTCACAAGATAGTACAATATAACTCCTCTTCTTTTATTATTCCTTTCGTAGAATCACTTTGACTTAATCAATAACCAAAGGAAAAGAAGACTAGTGTTGTCCACAACACCTGTGCGTAAACTGATATAAAAATAAGCTGAGACACGTTTTTTTAACTCAATCGTATTTGGATAAACTTTGATTACAATAGCAAAACTTTGACAACATTATAGATACTGGTATTGTTGTTCAATGAAATTTGAAGTTTCATGTTTTAACGATATGAATAACATTTAATGAGGCTTTTGTATCATACATATGATTAAAGTGAGACTCCAATTATGAATGAAGTACAACACTGAGTACATGTAGCAAAGAAGAAGATACTGGAAGATGGTTGCTTCAAAGTGACGCGCTTTTCCCGTAACCAAACAGGCCCTTGATAATCTGACCTGCATATCTCCAACAATCAAACGTGCTTATAGCTTGGGGTGGAGTAGTTGTTGATTGTGTTGGTTGCTGTTGAGTAGGTCGGGGTGTGACAATGCCAGGCCACGAGCGACACATACAATGATTTCCTTCCCCAATGTTTCTGTAAACACTGGGCAAGTGATCACCACACCCACCCCAAGTATATTTCCCACACTTCTGGCACAACACCCTGTAACACATGATGCTTTCTATGATCCACTTACGTTTTCTACTTCTACCAATTCAATGGCTCAACCTGGAATAAAAGAGAGAGATAAATATTAGTGTTGGCACCTAGTAAACATCTTTCTTAATTATGTTTCTTTTGTCAGCTTACTCATTGTAGCAACAGCTTGCTCTTAACATAGTAAATCACTTTTGAGTTTGGAGTTTTCACCTACCCCCACTTGGATGGCTTTTCAACGTTTCAGGGAACAAAGATTGAAATCATATCGCCTTGCCAAATCACAATCCTTGGACAAATCGCTCCAAACATCTACTTCTCCCGTTTTTTGCTTTTTTCTGTTGCACATTGTCATTAATTAACGACTTTAAAAGCGGCATTCTCATATGAATATGTCAATGAGTGGCCACACCTTTACACCAATGTAAGAACACAACTCAAAATATTAATATTCTAATTAAATTTATTTTATTTTTTACTTAAAATACTAATATATATTATTAAAATAATCGTAAAATAGATATATCTTTTCGTGAATGTCAAAGTATAGTTTTCTATTTTAAAAGAATACAATTCTTTGAATTCCACTTTTGTATCTTACTTCGGCCTTACAATTTTTTTAACAAAAAATATTATATTTAATAAATAAAAATAAAATAATAATATTATCCATTGTTAAGTGGTAGTGTGAAAAATTATTTAAAATAATTATTCTAGTAATTAATATATTTATCATAGTAATTTGTGAATCGATGACTATATAAAAATATTTTACTCTCCTTACATATAATATACTTTCTCTTAATTAGGAGGCATCGTTTCGGAAGTGATGGACAATTAGAAATATTTCAACCAGACATGATGTAATGGTTTTACTTTTGTTTAATTCCTTAAAAAAGTTTATTTATATTTAATTTATTAATCAACCAAATAGGAATTATCGTACTATAGAGAACTTCTCATCATTTTACCCGTCTGGTCTGCCTAATCCTGGTTAATCCAAAACCCAAACTATGAGTATAGAACTGAAGAATTAGTTGACAGATAAGTCTCCGCTCAAACACAGTTTGCTAAAGGCCACCTACTCGTACCATGTTTCTCTATCTCAATATTTTGTTTAATTTATATATAACTATTATTAAGAATTCTTTAATTTCTTGTACATTTTTTAGGATTAGGCCCTTAGAGGAAGCTTTATACTAGTAATCAAACTTTGATATTTGCGGAGGCACGAACTATAACTAACGGTTTGGCCCAGCCTATACACACGATTTGTCCCTCGGGACCAAAAAATCCACATACGAAAGAAAGTTCATAGGGTCAAAATCTCAACAAAAGTTCTATGAACCATTTTCTTTTGAATTAAAAAACTTATTTAAAAATAAAAATGAAAAAAAAGCACTTAAAAAACCTTTATTTGTATAAAAAATATATTTATTCAGTCTAAATCTAAACTCAGTATAAGCAAAATCAAATAACACTTAAGTCAAGTTAGGTCAAGTTGACACTATCTCAAGCTAGTTGACATAGGTCCAGGTCAGGTTATAAGTATAATTCAGCTGAGTTAAGCATGACCAAGTTGTACCGAGTTGGACTGAGCACGAGTTATGACCAGTTAGGTCAAACTAAGTCTAGGTCAAAGCTAAAACCATATTCAAGAAAGTCAAATTAGGTTGAGATGACTCATGTTAAGCCAAGTTGGGTTGGATCTATGTTGACCAAGTCAGGTCGCACTTAGGTCAAATCGATTTAAGTAGAGAAAATTTGTCGGTCGGAGGTCAAGAGGGATATGGTTGGTTGCGCCCAAGTTAAGTAGGTCGACGCGAGTTGAGCCTGGGTCAGGTTGGGTCAAAGTCAAACCAAGGTTGATAGGGCTCATGTTGGGTTAAGTTGAATTAAGCCCACGTTGGGCCAATTTGAGTCAGACTCACATCAGACCAAGTTGAGTTTGGACAACATCAAACTGAGTTGAGTCTGGTGCTCCTTGATCGAGTCGAGTTGGACGCATCTCAAGTCGAGTTGAATCAGTCAAACCTCAAACTGAGTTGCACATCAAGCTGAGTCAAGTTAAACCCACACCGTCTTGAGTCGAGTTTTAGGTTCATGTCAAACCGAGTAGAGTTGGACCCACGTTAGACCAACGACAAGTGAAGTTAACTTGGGCCCAATCCAATCGAGTTATGCCCACCTCAAACTAAGTCAAGTTAGGTCCACGTTAGTAGAATGGAGTCAAGCTGAGTTAATTTAGACCCATATTGGGTTAAGATGTCAGACTCACATCAAGTCGACTAGAGTCAAACCCATTTTGGACTGCGTAGAATTGTGTCCACGTTAGTTCGAGTAGAGTCAGACCCATGTTGGATCGAGTCAAGTCGAATTGAGTTGGCTCCACCTTTCGACGAGTTATGTTGGGTCCACCTTGGGCCGGTAGAGTTGTGCCCTCCTTAGGCTTAGTTGAGTCGAAGTTGGGTCTTCGTCGAACCAAGTCGAGTCGAGCTCACATCGGGTTGAGTCAAGTTGGATCCACGTCAGGTCGAGTCGAGTCAAACCTGTCTTGGGTCAAATCCAGTCATACACATGTTAAGTTGAGTGTTGTCGAGTCTACATTGAGTGGAGTAGAGTCACTTTCACATCGCTCTGAGTCGAGTCAAGCCACCTCAAGCTGGATTAAGTGGGGGCAACGTCAAGCCTAATCAAGTCAAGCCCACTTCGAGTCCATGTTGGACCAAGTTCTTATCAGGCTAAGACAATATCGACTAAGGTCAAAGATACGTTAGACAATGTTGGGTCGAGACAAACCCAAGTTGAATTGGGTTGACTTAGTCGGATTAGTAGAGTTAAACCCTAATATTCTAATTAAATTTCAAATAGTAAATGAAATAATTAGAGATCAATTTATAATTTGTGTAAAATATTTAGAAATCAATTTTCAATATATAATATTTTAAGAACATATACACATAACAAAAATTATTAGTAATATAAATCTTTTTATTAACAATATTAAAAATATAAATAATCTTAATAGTTTTAAAAATTTTAATAATATAAATAATATTAATCATAATTATATAC
>Ga0123341_1003497_pt1 | contig 13491 bp, 11 predicted proteins | sample Turbeapinknodule_FD_89959 | JGI IMG/M metagenome (GOLD analysis project Ga0123341, IMG submission 89959) | Root nodule microbial communities of legume samples collected from Mexico - Turtle bean Mexico pink nodule | ecosystem: Host-associated > Plants > Roots > Nodule | place: Mexico: Nepantla... | reverse complement strand
ACATAACTTACTACCCAATATATAAACAATAAAATTTTTAAAAAAAATTATGACGTGGCAGAAGTCGTGCCAAGTTGGCACGACTTCAGTATGACATGGCAGAGTCGTGTCAAATTGGGACAATTTGTGCATATGAAGTCGTGTCAAATTGGCACTACTTGCCTAAATTTGTAATTTTTTTAAATAGACCCCATTTTAGTAAAAACAAAAAAAAAACCATAATAGTCAAAAACCCATAAAATTATTGTCAAACAACAGAGGAGTCTCAAAAGTAATATTAACAAAACTAATAAAACACAATGGATGTAAATATAGTTCACCAAACAGTGAACATTGTTGACTAACAACACAACACAAAGATTATGAATATGATTAGTTTATCCACATTTAATTCACAACAAATAATCAGATTGACTTTCAAAGTTAATTTATCACAAACATCATTGTGGAACATCTGAAGTTGAGGTTGCAAAAATTTGAATGCAATTAAACAGTGTATAAGCCACATATATAAAAAAAAGCAAAATAACTTTTAGCTTCACCCCAAAATTATGACAAGTTTGGTATAGACCTAATGTATGACATGTTTGATAGGATATTAAATAATTTAAAATTTATATTTATATAGAGTTTACACTTATTTAGAAATTTTGTTTATGCAAAATATGTGTCAAAATTTGTAAATAAGTTCCCGATAGATACAACACAAAACAACTTTTGGTTCAAAAGATAATATAAACTATTCTAACTGATAGATTGGTCATTGAACATCAAAATGAAATGACAACCTAGTGTTGTTAAATCAAATGGGATAAAAGTATTGTCAAACAATAAAGGAGTCTCGAAAGTAATATTAACAAAACTAATAAAACATAACGGGTGTAAATGTAGTTCACCAAACAGTGAACATTGTTGACTAATAGCCCAAACAGATATTAAGAATGTGATTAGTTTATCTTCACTTAATTCACAACAAATAATCATATTGACTTTCAAAGTTAATATATCACAGGCATCGTTGTGGAACCTCTTAAATTGAGGTTGCAAAAATTTCAATGCAATTAAACAGTGTATAACCACATATATATAAAAGAAAAATAACATTTAGCTTCTAGAAATGTGTTCATTGGCATTTTACCTTCGTATCCAAGGGTATGAAGCATTTTGACACAACTGCAAGGTATATCGAGTTTCTATCTAGCACCAAAACATTCAAATCTAGTATAGAACAATAGTATTTCCTTGAATCAACTTATTGGAATTTGTCTTTGTCCATTTTACAAAGAGAGTGTGCAAATGGAAATTGCACAAGATTTGTATCCCTCAGAAGACGACCTTTTGTACGAAGATTAGTGGCTTTGAAACCCTTTTAGCCTTAAGTTATGGTTGTGTTACCTAATCGCGTGTTTGGAAATTTTACTTATGTTTATGAATGTATATAAAATTGGAATTGGTATAAACAAGTGAATTGAAAATTGGTTTAGCATATGTAGGATTTAGTTTATATGTTTGTAAAAAATATGTTAATAAGGATTTAGTTAGTGTATTTTTTTAAGTTTTGTTGCAATGGATGTGTACTTAAAATGTTTAATGTTGGTGAAACACAATAAAAGTTATTATGCTTGTGAGAAAGCAGAAATGTGATGTTGTTAATTTTTTGACACATTTTGGAATGATTGAATGATATGATATAATGGTAAAAAAATTATTTATATTGTGTTTTATACGGTATTTTTACATTTTGCAAACTTATTTAGGTTGTAAGAGTTGCACCCTTGGGTTAGAACAAAAGTGAGGATAAAAATTATTGAAGAAAAATTATTTTTATATTTTATATTATCGTTAGGAGTGACAAAGTGAGTCAATTGATATGATTTTAACATTGATAATAATGTTGTTTGAATGTTTGTTTAGGTTTTTGACCCACTTTTTTCACACAAAACTTGATTCATTTTGTTTTTGACAAAATTGTCATTGTATTCATTGTCATGAAAATCATGTAAAATATAGTATGGATGACGGTTGTAAAGTTTGCTTATGTTAATAATGTTTTGGGTGCAGTAGCCTTTGTGACACACTAAGAAAAAATATATCGAATTAGTTATGTACCATTCCATGTAGTGTGTGGTACAAGATTAAACTTTTTTCTTTTTTTTATGTGCTCTTGCATATCTTTTTCTTTTTTATTTCCTTTTTCAATGATTTATTTATATGAATAGTCTAAACTGAACTACATCCTCAAGTTTGTTCAACAACCTATTTCTAGAAAATAATTCAAATTTTTTTAATCTTCCAAGACTGTCTAATAGGGTATTAAACCGTCTATAGATTATTAGACCATCTAGTATCTTAATAATTCTTTTTTATGATGACAAAAATTATAAATTCTAATAACAATACAAAAACATTAATAAGAGTATTGGAGATTATGCACAAAAAGAAGAAGAAACAAAGAAACATGTTGTATTATATGTTCATGTGTTTGTGTACATAAACAAAATCAACTAAGCACAATAAATATAACACAGAAAGAGTTCATAAAGGAACTAAAAAAACAAGAACAACTAGAACAAACAAGAAGAACACAACCATTTTCTGTCAAAAGGGTTCAAGGAAGAGATCATCATGGATGTGGAGGGGTTGAAGGGTTATTGTGGTGCAAACCGTGCTCTTCATTGATTGAGGATTTTTGTAAAAGAATTTTGTATTTGAGTAGTAAAGGATGCAACAATATGTTTTGTTTGTCTTTGCATTCTCTCTTCCATATCTATTACACGTTGTTGGACAACGTCTCGTTCAGATTTCATATCTTATTGGATCATCAACTGAATTGAGTTGAGCATAGCATTGGGAACATCTTGAACCAATCTACCAGGAAAAAAAGGTTTAGGTGAAAGCACAAACTCCAGGTGTTGAGATATCTCTTTAGGTTTTGTAGACTCTTGATCAAGAACTTGAAGATCATCTACAGATGGATGCTCTTGAACAAAAATTGGCTCAGGGGGCTCAATGGAAGCATTCAGATGTGTACCAAGAACTTCCTCTGCTCCCAATTGATAGATGTTGTTGTGTTGTCAAATTAAAATGATTTCAGCGTAGATTGTCTAACCAATGATAAACCATCTAACGTTAGAAAGATGATAATATAGTTGTTGTTAGATAATCCCAAATTGTTTCCCAACGAATACAATAGTGAAATCAGTAAAACATTGTTTAGAATCTATTTGCCAACAGGAAAAGTTAAAAAGCAGTTTTTTAATTTGTTTACTAGTAAACATAAAATAAATTATTAAAACAATAAATAAAAAACATTCGATCCCCAAGTTCTTCCACCATTGAACTCTTTACAGGTTCTCTAAAGGCCAGTTCTTTCTCAATCTTCAAACAAAGCTAAACCAAATTCAACTTGAAGCTCACCAATAAAGTATGCATCTACTGGTTTAATCAGTACCCACTTTGTTCCATGCATATATTTCATGGGAATGCTTATCTCCTCTCTCTTGAATCATACATCAAAGAAATTAATCAAAATAATGTGAACTAAGAAACCAAATTTTAAGACAAGGAAGACTCTAAATAATGTGTTTAAGTACAATCTCTCATAAAAACCAGTTTTCTAGGTATTAGATGGTATAGCACAACTGTAATAGAGAATTTCAAAATAAAAATTTCATTTCTCAAAAACGTCATAATTCAATAAGGAATTACAAAGGGAATAACACAAAGAAGTTTAGTCTTCCATGCGGAGACAAAACAAAAGAATCACAAAGAAAACTAAGAAAATCTTATGAAGCTTGATTCTTTCTTGTTGAGGTTTGTGTGTTTTTATAGGAAAATATTATGGTTTAGATTTTGTTAACAGATTCTTAGTTTCCAACTTTCTATAATTCTTGGATTATGTTTCCTTGTACTTTACAAAAGATTTGATTCCAATTTTGTTTCTGAGATTTTGCAAAAGATTTTATTTTGTTATTCTTTTCCTCAATTTTTTTTCTTGTTTTGATTCAATTAAGTAACTTAGACTTTTGCATATTTTGCTCATTCATAAAAGTACATACTTTCTTAGACTATCTACTCTAAAATACAAATTAACACAACTAATAGTTAAGGCCCAAATAAATACAATTATATTAAAACAATGAATTTATTCATTATTACAGTCCAATAATATATGATTAAAGCTATTAATTGTAAATAAAATTAAGTTTATTACTAGTTTCACTGCGTCTAACTCAACTTTTCTTTGAGGAAAAAACTCTATAGCAACTAAATGCCATCCCAGAACAGAACTAGAGTGAACCTTTGGCACATCCTCCTCTAAACTACGTTGAACAACAACTTCTACATCTCTCTTCGGTAGAGACTTGATTTCTTCAAGAGAAAACGTGTATAGATCAAAATGACCTGTGACTCGATGTGGTAAATGTTGAACCATTTTCCAGAAAAGGAAAAAAAAAAAAACAGGTTCCTAGATAAACATCGTGGTAAATTCATCCGGTGAGTAGGTTTGTGCTGGTCGAACAAATGGTAGTTGATTTACAACAGTACTACCACATTGATCATGAGAATCTTCACTATTGTAATCATGAGATGAGGAAGCACTTAGTGAGTGCTTCATCAAGATGTAAAAACTGTGGATAATTTTCAACTTAAATTTAATTTATGTATGGTAAGAAAATCATAAACATCAAAAGAAATTAAAGAAAGAAATCTTTTGAATGTGGTGCTTCTACGAGTCCCATCACATCTTTTCCTGAAAAACACAAACCACGAAAAATAATAAACAATTTCATAGGGAAAATAATCTATATATTTTTTAGTTTCATGTTGAAAATCTAAATATCATCATAGTCATGCAACCAAGATTTTTGTTGAAGATCCCACGTCGACTAGAGATTAGAGTCTTTCATTGTATATAAGTGGGTGCAAACCTCAACCCCATTGAGCCGGTTTTATGGGGTTGAGTTAGGCTTAAAGTCCACTTCGTAATATGGTATCAGAGCCATTTCGAGCCTATCCTATCCTAGCGAGTGTTTGTTTAGGCTTAAAGTCCACTTCGTAATAATTCTCATTTTTTTTCTGTTTATTCCAGTTTTACAAACAGAAACAATATTTAAAAAAAAAAGAATTTTAAAATAAATCTTAAAAAACTACAAGCATTTGATTTTAGAAAACAAAAATTATTTAGGTGAAACTTTTTTCGTTCTTGTTCATCGTTACACATAATAAGAAACATTTAATAATAATTGAGTTAAATATCATTCATTTGTTTTTCTAGTACTCATTAACTGTAATATGAAACCATAACATTTTGAAATTTTTAACAAATTTTTGGTATGATGGATATTATCAACATTTCTCTTGGTTCTCTTGGTATGTGTAGAATCTGTTTCTAATAAAGTTGAGTTCTTAGTCATACAAACTCTTTCATGTGACTACTTCAAAGTTCAGTCCAATTTGCTTTTTAATTTTAAGTGTTACTTAAGAACAATATACATTGGTTTTAGCTGTCATTTGCCAATCATGTGTTAGCAAGCACTCAATAAAAAGTCATGATTAATCTTTTTCCAGATATAACAATTCTGCAGTTGATTCTTGAGTTAGGCTACACACAGAGAACACTAAAACTCACTGAAGTATACAACCTTTTTTTTTTACAGAAGTTTACACAAATATACATGTTCAGCATAAGGAAGTTCTTTCTTCTTACCATTTCAACAAAAAAAAAGAACATCTAAGAGCAATCATCAGCTGTGCTTTATTTGTCAGAAAGGCAGATACATACATATATGACACAGAAGTGAACATCATTGGCAAGTTGAAAACAAAGTGCTGAACTATGATTTCTTTTCTAGAAACGGTTCAAGAATAGCAGACTTGGGGTTCTTCATTGGAGGGCCTTTTTCTCTGCGCTCAAGTTCTTCCAATCTGAACGTGATCAACTTGTCCCAGTTCCCTCCTTCAAAGAGAACCCCTGCCTTCCCATCTGTGATTCTTTGCACAATCCCACAGTACATGTAAAAAGGGTTATTTGGGTTCTTTACAATGGCAATCATCCCTGGCAACAACAGAGGCAGTTCTGGTGGTTTTGGCTTCTCTGACAGTGCCAGTTTCACACTTTTGCTCCCTTGAACTGGTTTTGGAGGAGGGTTTTCCTGAATGAACTTTTTCAACCCCGTCTCACCCCCTGGAAACCCCCCAGTCAACCCCATCAGTTCCTTGTCAAAACCATCTTCCGCAGCAACACTTGCCAAGGCCTGTGTTGCTGAGTTCTCCTCTTGTTCCTTCTCACTTGCTGTTGATGATGGTGTCTTCTCATCAGCACCGACTTGCTTCTTTAGCTCTTGCTGAAGGCCTTCTTCTCCATTACATAGTCCTCTTCCTCCCAAGATTTGCACCAGGTCAAATTTAGCACATGGTTGTGTTGTTACTGGTTTAGTGTGAATGTTGTAAGCCTTTTTGCGAGGGTAAAGATGAGTGAGGTTATCTTGACCTAGGAACTGTGATTTAAGAAGAGAGCCATGCAGGCCATGAAGAGCAATAAAAGAAGACATCATTAACGGTTTTGCAGCATTGGTGAGAGAAGTGGAACTGATTGATGTTTGTAAGGAATAGAATCCTGGAATAATGCTAACCACAAAGGTTCTTGGATAGCCCTATCCTTTTTGTTTTTAATGAATAATGACCATCAGAAGAAGCTGCTTCCTGCCGTTTAATTCTGACCACAATTTATTTTATTAGGCCAAACTCGTGTATGCAACCGTAGAGCCAACTTCTGTGTACCTCTTTTCTTAGATTTTTTTTATTTTTTTGAAGTCCAAACGTATGGTTTACAACTATTGAAGATCAGCATAAATTAATCAAGTCAAAAGTTTCAAGCCAAATGGATTAACACGGTGCTTTCATATAGTTGGAGTGTTTGTTTTTCCACTTCAAAACCAGTTGAACATCACAACATTTTCTTTCTTTCACCTTCATTGCATCAGAAAGTGGGATAACGAATACAAACACACCACCTGCAATCAGAAGGCAATTCCTATAGTGATGACACGAATATTTCTCCCATCACTGAACATACATAAAAATGTTCATTATGTTATTATACTGACTAATGTGTATCTTGAAAATGATTGGGAGAATGACAGGGATGGAAAGTCAAAACCAACTTGTGGGAGTCTGAGGAAATGGGTGAATGACAGTTGGTGATGGTTTTTGTGACTTGGGTTGCAACTTGCCCTTTCTCTAATCCCCTTTAGGTCCAACAAATCGGCTTCACTGGACCTTTTCAAGATTTTATCTATATTTATTTTACAACAATCCAAATATGGGAAGAGATTAATGTTTTTGAGAACACATTTCAGTCTTAATGGGAGGAAAAAAGACTCAAATGCTAACAAGGAAGCCTTGTTTAACATCTTTGTTGCCTCATTGCCTAGCTTCGGTTGCAAATGTTGATCTCACGCCATCTTTAAATGAAACAGGATGAATTTTTAGGGTTTGAACCAATCTAGAGATATCCATAGATATGTCAGCTGGGGACTTCACACCTCGATCAACCTGCAACATAAGACAAAAAGTACATGCCAATAAAACACGGTCTGGGAAAGAAGAAAATAAACTAAATCAGGCTAAGAAATTGCCATCAAAAGGTGATAAAAAACTTTGATAGCTAAGGCATGCAAGAAACAGAATCTCGAATGGTTTTTATTGAGGAGAAGCATTAGAGGTTAATTTTGTATACAGAGATAATGCAGATAAACAAAAGAAAGACAGTTACTAATTGAATATCACAAAATTGTGATAAATTGGAGCACAACACGTACCGAAGAGGCAGACACTGGTTTGATTAAGGATGTATTATACCCTCTAAATTGTGCAACAGCCTCAGCCATTTGAACACGTGAAACCCTATCAGCTCCACCAACATTAAGTAACAATTGCATTTGCTTGCCCTCTGTTACAAGAATCAGAAAGTTGAATTCATAAAAGCAAATATGGGATACTGAAGCTTAAAGTTATTCAAACAATACAAGAAAGTATCAGATGGGAACTAAAATGAAAAGGTGTGGAACAGCCAAATGAAATTATAATTAATGAACAAGAGGGGACAATTGTTATGTAAGGCCATATTTATACAAAAGGAAAATTCATACATTGTTGATATACAGTTTTAGAATAGAAACAATTTCATAGATAATTTTGCAACCTTAAAAACGAGTTAATGGAAATCAGCATACCATATATCTACATGAGCTTAGGTAGTAAAAGCCCTATACCTGAAATCCATTGGCTAGTTAAAGCTAGTATGATAGCTACAAGATCCTTAACATAAATTGGACAGCGGAATTCATCATGAAAGAACTGAACTTCTTCTCCTTTAGCAAGGGTACCATCAATCCACTGAAACAATTAGATAGTATTTTAGAAATGAGAACAGAACACACATAGATGAGGATAAATCTACTGCACTGTAATATTCTTCTGAAAATACTGGTACCAGTGGACGGACTTAATAAACAAAAAGTATTGTGAGGTTTTCACATTCAAAGAAGGGAAAATGATTTTTTTTCATACTGCAGTTTGAAAAATGGTGAGCACAGCACTACCACCATCTTATAAGAAATAAATGCCATGTACATCATGCAATAAGAAGCAAAATTCACAAATCACCCACCTCTAGAGTTTGATCGACCTAAATGCTTGAAGCATTGATTTTCCAATGAAGTCTATGATACAATTTACATACATTACACAAGCACCTGAATAGGGAGAGATTTGGGAACTGGCGAGATTGTTTGTGGCCCATAGATGATACTGCTTCTCAAAATTGCAAAGTTTGGAAAATTTTCTGAAATGAACTGCTCTGCTGCCACTTTAGTTTTTCCATAAACATTTACTGGAACAGCAATGTCATCCTCCTTGTAAAAGGACTTCTCCCCTTCATAAACTGATGAGAAGAAACAAAAATTACAATTATGCTAAAAGTCAAAGTGTAAATAGACATGGATATGAATAATAAACACAACATATAAATGAAGAAAGAATTTTTTTTACCCCAAACATGATTCATCCCTTAGTATCGCTAAAACAGGATAAGGGATAAACAAAAAATATTCTAATTTCAACGATGATAATGTTAGATTTTAGTTAAGAATGACAAACATTAGAAAGAGGGAAGTGAGTACGGGCTCCAAAAGGTTATAAAAATATTTTCCTTTTTCATAATGCCCATTCATTCACCTTCATTTATCAAGGTACGATTGCGTTACCTTGATCTGTGGAAAGATGAATGAGAAGAGTAGTTCTCTTTTCAAAGCTTCGCAACCATTGGACAAGAGATGATGGCACGTTAATAGCATGTGCGGTAGCAGGATCAATTTCACATGCACGAGGAACTGAGATGGCAGCACAATTGACAACCACATCAGGCTGCCATTAATAAACAAACAGAATTGTCAACAATGAAACAGATCACTATTGTTTTATTCACAAGGAAATGCTAACATGTGATCCTTTATCCTCATGTTTTCTTCTAATGATTTTCTGTTCGGATAAGGCTATACCCTTAAGATACATCAATGGATGAAAGGCTCAATTTTGTTCGACATTGGAGTAATTCAGCGAGTCGATAGAGGAAGAGAAGGACATCTCATATGAAACTCAAACCAAACAATTTCCAGTTTGAGGCTCCACAAAATCACCAAACAACGATACCAAGTTTAACTTGAAGCAATAAACCAAAAACATATTAAAAAAAGGCGCAAACTTTAATCCAAAAAGGAAGTTCACAAAATGACCCATTAATCAAAATCATGTTTTTTCCTCACCCAATTGAAATTAAAAACAAGAACATTAACATAACCAAGTGCAAGTCAAGAGGGTGAGAACAGAACCTGGCCAAAAGTGTTGGAAATGGCTTCAAATCCAACGCCAGTTTTCAAATCTACTTGGAAATAAATGGAGGAAGGAATGGCATCCAAGAGAGGGCGAGGAGGAGGAGAGGAGTGGTGGGTGAAAGCGAGATCGAAAGCAAAAGAATTTCCATTGGCATTGGGAATGGCATGAGCATAGGCCTGTAGCAGATGCTGACCCAAGTACCCTGTTCCTCCCACCACCAAAACCTTCACCTTTTCCATCTTTTTGTGTTTCTCTGTCTCTTCACTTGCTTTGAGTTATCTGTTCTATATTGCATGGCAAAATTTCTTGGAAATTTTTTAGTTTAATTTTTACTTAATATATAAATTCCTTAATTATTTTCAATTGAAAAATGCTGACGAAGTCAATACAAATTCTCTCTTTTAAATTCTTTGATAAACATCTATACTTTTCACCCAGACTCATAATATAATAATAATTATAAAAAAGCTAAAAAATACTTTTTATGATAATAGATCGTTTAATAATATTCTCCATATCAAAATTCCTTTGAGTTCAGGATTAATCTTCCTCAATGGTTTAACTAATATTATTTTATAATAGATCATTTTAATGATAATAAATACTATAATAGACATAGAAGAAAATTTATTAAAAAAATCACTTGGTTGTTATAAACTCTTGGCGTTTAACTAATGTAGTTTTATAATAAATCCTTTTAATGATAATAAATGCTATAATAGACATAGAAGAAAATTTATAAAAACAATCACTTTATTGTTATAAATTCTTAGTTTCGAACTCTTAAACTTAGGATTATTAGATATCGTGAGACTATTGGATGTATTAAAATATTTATCATATGTGTATAGTGATTTATATTTTGTTTATTATAACTAGATTAAATGCAGCTTAAAAAAAAGAAAATAAACTATTTTTTATACTATTTCAAATAAATGTTAAAATAAAATAAAAGTCATTATGAATCTATTTTAGGTATTGTGAATTATTTAAAATCTTGTAACTTTCCAAAGGATTCAATATGCTATTATCTATCATGTGAAATATGATACTAATACCAATTTTTTATAACCATGAACAACAGACAACTTTGATCAAGTCTATCTTTTGCATCTGGCTTAATTTATTTGAAGGGTCTTTCACATTATGAACATGAAATTTTCATAATCGCATGCTTCTATTATTTAGAGATTAATAATGTATTTGGATATAAAATTTTATGAAAATAATTATTTTTATAAGAAATTTAATATAATTTTAAATTTTGATTATAGTAAGTTTCACTAAAATCAAAATATTGTATTTTGATATTGTAATTATGGTTATTTACCTTTTAATTTATTTAGGAGTGTCTATTTTTGTTGGTGTTTCAAAGTGTCGATTTCTTCAACCTTTGACTGATAAAATCAAATTGAAGCTAGCATCTTGAAAAAGAAAATCTCTTAGCATGATGAATCGATTTAGTTGGTTAATACGGTAATTACTAGATTTCTATCTTATAGCTTTAATATGTATAAATGGTCCCCTTAAGCAAGTTGAGCAGTGATATAGAAATTTTATTTGGACGAGTTATATTCTGAAAAAAGGTATAGTTACAGTTAATTGGGCTAAGATTTGTTTTCCTCTTGAGAATGAAGGTTTGAAGATTATTAACCTTCATCATGAAAATAACGCATATCTTCTTAAACTTGCTTGGAACTTTGCTTATAGCAACAAACCTTGGTCTTTTCTCCTGAAAGCTAAAGTTCTTAAATCAAAATATAAGCTTGGAATGATTTATAGATCCTCATTTATTTGACCTGAAATTAAGCAGTTTTATGACACTATTCTTGACCATACTCCTTGAACTATTGGTACATGCACCTTTATTAATTTCTGGAATGATAAATGATGTTCTACTACTTCTTTAGCATATATTGCAGGGTTATCTGATGGTGCTAACATTCCGGATACAGTTTCTCAATTTTGGACTGGTTGTGATTGGAATATTTCCTTGTCTTTACAGCAGATGTCTCATTTTTTTAATCATATGATGGTTAGGGAGGAACAAGATATTTCTAATTGGATTTTAGATGAGTTTGATCGTTTCACTCTTAAATCAACTAGGACTTTTTTCTTAGAACCCGGAGTTCCCTATGGTTGGGGTAAATTCATTTGGTCTTCATATATTTCGCCTTCCAAAACTTTAGTACTCTGAAAAAAATTTCATGAACAACTTCCTACATATCAGCATATTCAAAATAATATATGTTCTATGTATACGCTTTGTGAAAAGCATGAGGAATCTATTCAACATTTATTTTTTGAATGTTCTAATGTTTTGCATATTTGGAGTTAGGCTCGACATATTTTTCTTACTTCTCATTTCTCTAATAAGGATGATCTTCTTTCTTTTATTAAGAGTGATGGTAGTCCTTTGGTTAAATTGATCAATCTTGTTGTGATAACTTTTTCTATTTAGATAATATGGCGTATGAGAAATTATGCTAGACTTCAGGATAAGATTGATGTTTCTAGGGCTATTTTGGTAAATAAAGATTTAACTTGTCTAGTGGAAAATTCGTCTAAAGCTTCAATGAAGAATGATATCTTGGATTTGAACGTGATTAAGTTTTTTGGTATTGATACTCGTCCGGGTAAAGTTCTTCGTCATCTTCCGGTTAGATGGGAGTTCCATTCACCAGGCTGAGTTAAAATTAACACTGATGAGGTTGTTAGGGAATATCGTAGTTTTACTATTTGTGGAGGTATTTTTTGTGGGAGTATGAGAGAGTTTATTGGTGTTTTATCTGCGTTTCTTGAAGTTTAGACTACTATGGTTGTTGAGTTTTATAGAGTTATACATGTTATGGAGGAAGCTCAAAAGATGAGGCATATTAATGTATGGCTTAAATGTAGATTCTGCATTGGATTGTGCTACATTTACTGTTAGGACTAATGTTTCGTGGATGCTTCGTAATCGATGAAATATTTGTCTTAATTATTGTGAGAAACTAAGATTTAGGATTACTCATATTCTTCACGAAGAGAATGTGTGTGTTGATAAGTTAGTTAATTTAAAATTTATTCATAGAGAATTATTTCATTGGTATAATAAGTTGGTTTTCATCTAGTTTGTTCTTAGAATTCTTTATGATTAGGTATAGTCTACCTACATATCGTTTTTTGTTAACATATGAGTTTTAGTCTAATCTATATTTTTTTTGTATTTTTTTTTTTGTTAATAATATTTTTTTCATGTGATAGGGAGATGATTGTTGTTACTTGATATGTCAGCCTAATTAAGATGTCAAGTTGCATAATGATGCCTAACATGAAAGCTTTTATAAAAAAAATATTGTACTGATGCCTAACTTGAAAGTTTTTATAAAAAAAAATATTGTATTTTGATGAGTTGTTTTTATTTAAATTGTCAGAAATATTTATTTTGTAATATGTTGTTTAATGTTAGTCACACTTTTCTCCGTCAATGTACTATTTTTCTAGATTTAAATTACATTTTTCAATGGTCATTTTTTTATCGTAACTTTTTTATTATTGGCACCAAATTATTATTTGTTAATAATTTTTTCAAATTTTTAACTAGAATTTGTT
>Ga0123341_1003491_pt1 | contig 13503 bp, 6 predicted proteins | sample Turbeapinknodule_FD_89959 | JGI IMG/M metagenome (GOLD analysis project Ga0123341, IMG submission 89959) | Root nodule microbial communities of legume samples collected from Mexico - Turtle bean Mexico pink nodule | ecosystem: Host-associated > Plants > Roots > Nodule | place: Mexico: Nepantla... | reverse complement strand
TTTATATGGTAATATATAAATATTTTTAATTATTTATAAATTCATATAAAAAGCATTGAAATTTAATTTAAAAATGAAAATGAAAATAATATATTAAAGGAGATAAGTAAATAAAAAATCCCGTAAATATTCTCATTCAAGAAAAACACTTAAAATTTTCTCATTGAAATATAACTCCTAAAGAATAAAAAACGATCAAACCCAGAATAATTATTATAACTTTTTTGCATATAAAATATTTTTAAATTATAATTAGTGAAGAGTAATTTTGTATCCATATCAATATTTAAATAATCTGAGAATGTTAATTTATCAAATATTGTTACTAAATTGATAAAAAAAAAATTTCTCAAAAATTAACATTGTTCCGGGTATCTATTTCAATTTCTGTTCAGAAACATAATCGAGGCTTCAATTTCGTTAACTTTCTTCAATTTTTGTAATAAGCAGTTTATTCAACCATGAGTTATTTTATTTGAGTCAAGCATAATTAAGAAAAAAAATATCATAGTTGGTAGGCATTAAAATTTAAATAATTATCAACAACAATTTATTATTATAATGAGGTAAAAAATACTCCGTGTTAAGGAGATTCTTTTTATTAAGATACATTACAATATATTTTTTCCATAATTTTTAATACACTCCTTATAAATTTCTAATAATTCTTTGTTTATTTTCGTAACTACCTCATGTTAACACTGTTTAAATCAAGTGACTTAAGCAATTGCACATGAAATGTGCGTTTTCAACCAATACCAAAAAGTCATGAGACAAAATAATACATTTTTTTACGAGAATGAGATAGTATCAAAAACAGTACACACACTGTGATTTTATGTTATGAACACTCCCTTAACGAACATGTTACGTTACAGAACTCTAAATTTGGCGAGAAAGTTGTGTATAAATAAGTTGACATAAGTATAGTTATCGCGTATTTTGCTAATTATTTAAAATTTTCCTTTGTACTGCACCGCAAAACTTCACTTAAATCTAAATCTAAGCAAGCCAGTCTCAGATTAATAGAAAAAGTTTCTTCTCTATACTTTCTGTAACTACTAATTATTGCTTATCACCATTGTTAATGCTAGTATCACGTAGCAACGTCTCACCATAATAACAAAATTTTCATCCCAAAGTTCAATTTATTGAACATCTCTTGTGGTGTTCACAGCACGGAAAAGTTAAAAGATGAGTGGAGTTAGATTACCAATCATTATCACGTTTTGGTCTAAGGTTATTAAAAAAAGTGAATTGAAACGCTGAGGTGTCACTGTGGAAGAAGAAAAATGTAGTTTTATTGTGAAGAATTGAACATAGATGGCATAAAATGGTTCCATATTTGAGACAATTAATAAAAACGGAGGGAAGAAATTGGTTAAAGGGAAGAGTGGAAGATGGTCACACTTATGGTAAAAGAGAAGTTCTAGAATAGAACTGTTGCTGGGGTCGGTACCAAGAGACACAGAGAAGCACAACTTTGGTTGCAAATCAATGTCATAACCTCAAACTCAGATCCAAACTGCATCCGAACTTAACTACTCTTACCCAACATCATCTCATTAATTTCTTTTTTTCTGCTTTCTCTCTCTTACCTCGTATTTGGACTCAGCTTAGTTCGGTGGTTGCGTCATGCTACTGTGTCTGTGACCCTCAAAATCCACCAACGAAACCGCATGACGGGGTGTTTTGCTTGTTTCACAGTTCGGGTGGTACCAGGTCAGAGACATTATTCTTACACTTTGCCTTTGTTCCCTGCTTACTAATTATTCTGTTGCTTTTATTGTGTACCGATTAGGTTTTTCTTCTTAATGGATCTGACACACCAGGATGTAACTCTTGATTTGAATGATTAATTGGTGGCAGATGTTATAGTATTTAGATACAGAGTAGGGTAAAGATAGTGGTTTCAACTTCAATTACTTCTAACAAACCTGGAAGAGTGGGTAATTTATTGTAACCAATCAAGCGTTGAAACCGGTTGCACTTTAGTTTCGGTATTACAGTTCATGAAATTGGAAAGGGATAGAATTTTGCCGAACTGAACATCAAGAACTGGATTGTCTTCCAAAGAGGATACTGGAAGAAAATTAAAAAAAAATAAGGGATGAAGTGATAAACCTAGTTAGGAGATATATGGTGTCATCATTTTCAGTTTCAGTTTGTTTTGTACCTGTTTTGATTTATGAAATTCTTAGCGTGTAGGGGATAAAGTGATAAACCCAGCTAGGTATATTTGCCATCATCATTTACAGTTTCATTTTGAACTGATTTTTCTTTATGAAATTGCTAGCGTATTGGGAAGTTATGTTTGTGACTTCTATTCTATCTGGTCGTGTTATATAACAGGTTTCCATAGGTTGCATTTGGTTAACTGCAGCTTCATTTTGAAGATAAAAAGGAAGAGAAAATGAGGATGAGGAACAAGTACAGAAAACCTACGACATTAGGTTGCAATGCTGGGAGCAGATATTCAACGTCTGTTGTGGCATTGAGCTTGTTAGGATGCTTGTTTTTGCTTCATTTATATACCTATGTCCATCACACAGATAGAACTGGTGGAGATTCTCCATTGCGCCTGAACCATCATCCCCAATTCATTGAACTTCAAGAGGTTGAAGAGGAAAATATTCAAATCCCCCCACCAAAGGGAAAGAGGTCCCCTCGTGCAGCAAAACGCAGACCTAAGCGGACAACCACACTAATTGATGAATTCCTGGACGAAAATTCCCAACTGAGACAGGTGTTTTTTCCTGGTCATAAGAAGACTATAGATCCAATACAGACTCCTGCGAATGAAAGTTATTACTATTACCCTGGGAGAATTTGGTTGGATACTGATGGAAATCCTATTCAAGCTCATGGAGGCGGCATTCTCTATGATAAAAAATCAAGAACATACTATTGGTACGGTGAATATAAAGATGGGCCTACCTACCAAATTCACAAGAAAGGAGCTGCTCGGGTAATCCATTTCTTTCAATACAAATTCTGTTCTGTTTGTAAGTTAATAATTGTTGTCTTTGCTGTAGTATATTATGTAGCTTATTTTTCACTATTATAATTTATTAACATTTAATGGTTGTGAAAGTGGCTATTATCTTTTTGTGTAAGGGCAATGTTTGCATGGTTAACCAGAACTCAGTAGCTTAGAGATGCATGTTTGATTTTCGTATTTGCATCGAATGCTGCTTTGCCTCCTGTAGCTTCTGAACATGCCTAGTATCATCCTTAGTAATTGTATTGCAGTCTTTGGCAGAGCAATGTCATGTTTCAGAGGTCTCATTTTGTTCTTAATATGCTTACGGTTTTCATAATTTCTTCTTAGTTTTGATCAAATAGAAAGATATTAAAAGCTTTTATTTTAAAAAAAGGGTCATCTTAACTGACATTTAACCTAATGGATTTTGATTCCTTAAGATGCAGTTCATGTAATAGTTTGAATTTGAAGATGGAATTCTTGGTGGTTCCTTCCATAGAAAATGAAACCTGCTACAGCTGAAATTACATATTCAATGCTCAGAACTCGTATTGTTACTTCTATTGAATATTGTTCTTGCCACTGAGTAAAAAGTTTATACTTCCATGAGATTTAAGTTTTTCTGCAATTTAGTAATCCTAAAAAAAATTTCTCCTCAATAGTCCAATTTATTGAAGTTAGAGTCAGAAATTTACTTGGCTCCTGTATTCAAAAGCAAAGAAATGAAATGATCCAGACATTTTACCTTCCACATTGTGTTCCCTTACCTCATCCAGTTGGTAAGACTTTAAGGTGATGGCAATAGTTAGGGAAATTTCCTTTACATGTTTTAGAATTCACCGTGTTAATTGACATATTGTTTCACTAGTCAGTTCTCATGTAGAATTTTTTTTCTCCATGCCCAAATAGATGCTGATATGAAAGATATATCGTTAGCAGCACATGGTAGTTTGTGTTTATCTGTGCCTTTGCTTTCTCTCCCTCAACTTCATGAAAAGTAATGTTTTTTCTGTAAATCAGTATGCTCTCTAAGTTTGCATGTTTTTGAAATAATTTTCATGATCTTTACAATCTCACTTTCCATTATCTGCAAACTCAAGTAATTTGCTTCTTTCTGCACTAGGTGGACATTATTGGAGTTGGTTGCTATTCTTCGAAGGATTTGTGGACCTGGAAACATGAGGGGATTGTATTGGCAGCAGAGGAGACAAATGAAACGCATGATCTGCACACATCTAATGTGCTTGAGAGGCCAAAAGTTATTTACAATGAGAGGACCGGAAAGTATGTGATGTGGATGCATATTGATGACGCCAACTATACCAAAGCAGCTGCTGGAGTAGCAATCAGTGACACACCTGATGGGCCATTTGATTATCTTGGTAGCCAAAGACCCCATGGATATGAAAGCAGGGATATGACAGTTTTCAAAGATGATGATGGCATGGCATATCTAATCTACTCCTCCGAAGACAATAGTGAACTGCACATTGGACCCCTTACCGAAGATTACCTAAACGTGACATCGGTCATGAGAAGAATTCTTGTGGGACAGCACAGAGAAGCTCCAGCTTTGTTCAAGCATCAGGGCACATATTACATGATCACGTCCGGCTGCACAGGATGGGCTCCAAATGAGGCGCTGGCTCATGCAGCTGAGTCCATTTTGGGGCCTTGGGAAACAATTGGGAATCCATGCATTGGAGGAAACAAAATGTTTAGGCTTACAACCTTCTTTGCTCAGAGCACTTTTGTGCTACCTCTACCTGGCTTCCCCGGTTCATTTATTTTCATGGCAGATCGGTGGAATCCTGCAGACTTAAGAGACTCAAGATATGTGTGGTTGCCAATGATAGTGGCAGGATCTGTTGATCAGCCTCTGGAGTACAGTTTTGAATTCCCTTTGTGGTCAAGAGTGTCTATCTATTGGCACAGAAAATGGACACTGCCTCACGGCTGGAGCAGCTTCAAATAATGTAACTTCTCTTTGTACATTGTCACATACAAAGATTTGATATACGGTTATATATATACCTTACCGTGTTGCATGACAAGCACTTGTTGGAAAGCTCACTTCTTGAGGATTATCGGACTTGGAAACTAAGTCTCAATAACATGCTCACTTTAACTTAGGGAAAGTTGAGATTAGATTGAGGGAGCGCATCTATACTGAGAAAGATTACCCACTTCATTGGAATTTTGCTAATAATCCAGCATTGTTGATCAGTCGTTTCACGGCATCATGTGATTATTTGTTACTTATGTAAATTATTCTTTCACGTGTGTACTTTTTACCACTCTATAGTCCTTGGTTACCACCTGCTTGGAATTGTTTCACGTGGATGTCATAAATTGGTTATTTAATGGCATCATGAGATGATCCACCTCTAGCTCAATTATTTTCTTTCACGGAAAGGACACTTTTTCGGTTAACATTTTTCAGGTTAATCGCAATATTAGGATCTATAAAAACATGATTAGGGGAACTCAAGTTTGTTTCTATCATTATCATTATGATCTAAGTGAAGCTCAAATTTGAAGTATAGTTACACTCACAGTTTGTATTGCGGCCAAGAGCCCGAGAATTTTTCTTAATAGAAAATGGAAGGGGTATAGTATAGAAAGTTTTGTGGCAAGTTAATGGTAATAAGGGCCACGTGAAGGCCTAACACTGGGTCCAATTCTATATAGTTCCTAGTAGCTGGCCCTTATATGTCAAACACGTATCATCCTGTGTGAACTCTGAAAACACAAAAAACTACAGTTGCAACCAAAAGCCCACATACATGTAGCTGAAAAAATGAGTAGGAGGAACTACACAGAACATAGATGCCATGAATCCATTTAACTTAATTTAATTGCAAGTTTGATCCTTGTTATGTTTCTTATTCAGGAGAGATGTAGAATGATATAGATGCCATAAATCCTATTAATTTGAGTTTGAAGGTTGGTCTTGAATTGTTTGATATTTATTGTTAGTTTTTGTATAGTGTATGAGAAAAATAGTGTCTTCCATTATTACGGGAGATAGGAATATTTTGAAGAGGAAAAGGGATTAATAGGGAGAGACAGAGATCCTGAAGTACTGTGGGTTTGAAATTAATAGGACTGAAGTTAGCATTCTACATGAAGTTGGCCCCATAAAAATATAAAGACATGAGCTTGTCATTGTCATTGGTATAGAAAAGGATACAAAAGCTTAAACCTGCAGAAGAAGGTATGGGCCAGCATCAAACTCCCTTTAATAAAAAACCAAAAGAAAGAAGCTATAAATGTTTTAAAATGAGGGAGGAAAAAGATGCAGAAAGAGTGGAGAGTGGATATGTTAACGTGGAGGGGGCAAGTCTCATCAGTAGTTCAAGATATGCAACCCTAAAAAGATGAACCCACTATTCATATTATTTCCTTTTCATTGTTTATGTACTTACCAATTTATTGGCTTTCTTAGGAAAAAGGAGTCTCTCATGAGCCCCCCCCTTATCTTTCTTACCTCCATCAAAGAGCTCAGGGTTTTGTGGGGGCCATTCAGAGGCTAAAGTTAAAACAGGTGCCATATACAAAGATCATAGATACATAGATACTAGTATAGTTTAGGCTCAGAGAGCAAGAGAAAGAAAGAAAAAGAGAGAGAGAATAAAAAAGAAGAAGACCAATTCAAAGACAGCGTGCTTGCCACTAAAACCTTTAAACCCACTAATCACTATACACCTTTTAATGACATGTATATTCCAACCAATAACCCAACTTGGTGGCCGTCCTAAGATTCTATACCTCATTTTATTTATGCTTCCATCTTCATTCACTTTTACTTTCAACTCCTAATATATCCTTCTACCTCATCAAATCATGTTCATACGCAAAAAAAAAAAACATATACAAATCCCATTTTCTTTTCAATCTAATTGTCATTTTCCAATATGAATTCAATGTCTTGGTAGGCCAGGGATGTCTAACCACTGTCGATGATCTTAAATATATTGTAAAATACAACATTATCACACAATTCTTCTTCTTAACTAATTATGTTTCATGCCTTCGCGATTAGTTAAACGCACAACAATTATGCTTCTTCTCATCTCTGGTCAAATCTGGACCAGCTTAGATAATATATATTATATCAATTATCAACTACCACATACTTTAACTTAGTCAATAATCAATACGCTTGAACCTACAAATTTGGATTGCGACAATAAGTTATATTTTAGCAGAATAAGTTAGCAATTTGTTATTAATAACAAAATACTCGACGAGAGAAATATAGAATTTCACAATCATTGACAATTCATTACTATTTTTCCCAGTTATTGAATGGTCACGCACGAACGTTCTTTTTAGCTGGAAATGGTCCCAGATTTTAGGAGACAAGTAAGAAAGCATGAAATGTGATTCTCACTCATTGAATGTAATTTCTTTATGATTTTATCTGCTGGAATAAGGAAGCAACAGGATCTTGTTTTGAATTGTACCCTGGACATTTATTTACTAGAGAGAGGGATAAGAGTGCTTGAAATAAAGTAATTAAAATAGTTGAATGAATGGTATTTTGTTGTTGCTTAGAGATATATAAACTGAAAACATAAAGCCATATATATATATATATAAAGTGTGTAGAAGAACAATTCTTAAAAATGAAAAGGAAATGTGAAAATAAAGTGAATGATTCCTTTTTGAATAATACAGGCAAATCCCCTTGCAGCTATCATCCTCATACCCTCCGATTAATCCCATTGTCTTACGTACCAAACTGGAAAAAAAAAGACACGAATTAGCTTAAAGAAAAAGAAAAAAAGAAAAAAAAAAAGCCCTCAGCTGAGCCAGGGGCACGTGCTTTGAGAACAGAGAGCACGTGGGATTCAGTCCCTCAACTCATTACTCACGTCAAGTCATTCTCCTCTACACTACGTCAAGGACCTCCATGCACTGGCCCACACCACCGGCTGGTCCTTCCACGAAAGGAATATTCCGGCGTCGGAGCACTGTGCCATTGCCCATCCCTCCCTATACCTCCTCAACAACGCTCGCACATCATCACAAACCTCTTCGCTAAACGCCACCGTATTGAATCCACCACCATGCATCCTCCTCGTCCACCGCCCCGCCCTCTCCCGCCGCTCCACCGAATCCGCCGCCGAACATGCCACCAGGTCCACCACCTCCCTCCCCGCCGCCCGCTCCAGCATCAACCGCTCGTTGCTCGTCCGCGGAAAGCTCTCTTCTAACGCTTCGAAGTAAACCCTAAACCACCTCAAGCACTCTTCAATCCCCTTCACGAACTCCAACCCCTCCAATCCCACGTCCAAGTCCGCCTCTTCCTCCACCAGCGTCACGATCCTCGGCTGCAGCCTCCTCAACGAGGATATGACCGCTTCACGGTGGCTCCCGAGGGCGGAGATCGAATGCAAAGTATTGACACAGTTAATGGCCAAAGCCTCGTCCTCTTTGATATCCAAGGCGCTGAAATCGAAGTCGGAAAGTTGGCCTAAGTGATGAACGACGTTGAATTGAAAGGGCACGCCCATGAGTCTGGCGAATTTCTCCATTCTGGCGCCGATTTCCTTCATGACCTTGTGCGCGGAGGCGGCGGTGACGAGGGAGGTTAGACGGAGGTGCGGAGTGTCGTCGTTTCGAGTGGCCAAGGCTTCGAAGAGCGTAGGCCATTGGGTGCAATAGGTGTTGCTGATGTCAACTATGTGTAGTTTGGGCTCGCCTTCCAAGGCTTCCAAGATGGCACCATTCGACGCCACGTGTCCGAAGGTTGTCCAGGGACTGACCTCTTGGAACTTCAGCACCGTCTTGCGCGTGGATTCGAAGGAGCATGTTTTCTCGGAGGCCGAGGCCAAGGTTCGATAGGTTCGGTCCCCGGCTTGAGTGATGCGGCTGAAGAAGGCTTGGAGGAAGTAGGAGGCCAGTTTCTGGTCGGTGTCGCCGTAGGGGGAGGCCAGTTCGTTGAGCATCCACATCAGTTGCTGGAGGCGCGTGGTGTTCTTGTCGGAGACGGCACGTGCGGTTTCGAGGAGGATGTCGTGGGCCCACTTGCCGGAGAGCTGGAAAGGGAAGGCTGCGTCGCGGGTGGGAGAGAAGGAGAGGTCGGTGGTGGTGGTTGGTGTAGTGGAGGGAGGGTGGGGTTGATAGGGATAGTAGTGCTTGGAAGAAGACGAGGATAGGTCTTCTTCATCCATGAAAAAGTTGAAGCATTCTTCGTCTTCTTGTGGACAGGGATAGTTTTGTTGTCTGGAAGATCGAGAGCTGCTGGTGGTGGTGGAGTTGTTGAGGGATTGATCTTGATCAGCTTGAGCTTGAGCTTGAGCTTGTAGTTGATGTTGGAATCTCACTACTCCAAACAACGTTGTATCCATTTAAGGTTATTAACCTTTGACTCGCATGGATATTAATTGGTCACTCACTCACTCACTCACTTTCTCATTCACTCACTCACGTCCTCCCACCTCAACCAACCAACCCACCAAAGAGAAATGGACGACGTAACGTGTATTTTGAACGGTGGGAATTGGTGTGTCGCCGTGGAATTGGAAATTGTGAATGGATTGGATTTGGATACACTACATAATAACCTTACTTCTCTATGTGTGTACAAAGTTACGTAATTGTTAATGCTATGTATGTGGGTTAATTTTGAGGGGGTGAGGTGGAAATAAAAGTTGAATGGAGTGGTAATTAACCTTTCTTTCTTTCTCTCTCTCTCCTTTTTGTGGAATCGATGTGCTGGGGAGATGGAGGTGGGGTTGGCTTTCTTTTCTAGGTTATTCTTTTATTGGGAGGAGCTTGTTTGATGATAAATAAAAATAAAAATAAAAATGGGTATGGAGAGTGTGAGAAGGTAATGTGTAGGGGTTGTGGGCTAGGTGATGCTTAGAATAGAATTGTGTCTGACAAAAGATGAAAAATAAGAAAGTGTGAGCAAAAGGTAGGGAGAAGAGATCCTTTTCATTGTTTGAGAGAGTATTTGATGAGTGGGAGCAGGCGTGCCAAAGTGCCAATTGGGTAGAGAGAGAAATGAGAGGGTAAAGCTGCCGGCGTGAATCATCATCATCATCTTCGTCAACACAAACAACAAACAAACCCACTCACTATCTTCTCTCATCACCATAACGCACTCACTCTCCTAATCCTAATCCTAATCCTTCCCAAAACTCTCACCAACTTTTCTCTTTTTCTATAACCATTTACATAATCCCACACATCATACTATTATTCTCTCTAACTTCTAGGGCATGCCTTCCCACTTTATCTCCACTCTTTCACCCTTTCATATAACCACTATAACCATCTCTCTCTCTCTCTTTCTCCTTCTTCTCCTCAAATATTTACCTTCTTCTCACTCTCTTTAATCCTTAATCCTCAGATTACAATAAAATTACTTCTCCATTTGTGGCCCAGCCTTCCCTCATCACAAATTGACTTCCCAATTTATTATTTATAAAACCACGTCTGCGATTATCCTGTGTACTGTTCCCAGGGGCTTCACGTTTGCTTTCTTTAATTACACACTATAATTTATTATTAGACAACGCGTTTGCCGTGTAATGAAACTGGTTTTTCTTAATCATGCCATTTCATTATTGTGTGGAGGCTCTTGTTTCGGAAGTCTTTAATCGTCAATCATTATGGGAAAAAAAAAATCACTTCTCTCAGCTTAATCACTTCACTTTATGCCGCCCTTGTACGCTAATGTTCTTTTCTTTTCTTCCAATCCATAGCTCCCGACAAGATGAGACAGATATTAGCCCTGCTGAAATCCATTGATATAAACAGAAAGGGAGTTTCAAGAACCTTTTCCTTTTTCCTTTCTTTTTTCTTGTTTCCTCTATCAGTAATTGGTGGGGAGTTTTTGCTTTCATCCTCAACCACGACATTATAAGGATTTTCCAATTCACTGTCATTAATTAGTCTTTGATTATATATATATATATAGTTAATAGATATTCTTAATTCAACCAACCATAACGGTCCAACTACTTTAGATAAAGAAATGGTGAAGTATTGTAGATTACACATCGACTACTATCGATGATGGACACATCGGTTTTATGGGGTTGAGTTAGATTTAAAATTTATTTCTTAATATGGTATCAGTGTCACCCGCTATTGGGTCGTTATCGAATTATACATAATATGTTGTCTCACGCACGAGTGTTACTCTCAGTGTGAGGGGTCACGCACGAGTGTTACTCTCGGTGTGAGGGATGTGTTAAAAATCTCACATCGACTAGAGATGATAACAATTTATTGTATATAAATAGGTACAAACCTCACCCATGAACCGATTTTATGAGATTGAATTAGACTTAAATTATCTCATTAAACCTTAGTAAAAAACAAGTGAAATTTTGTATAACATTTATAAGAATTTAATAATCTTAAAGAGAAGATGCTGTTAAAATTATGAGTTCCATGAAAAGAAGTGGTTGATGAATTTAGTAGAAGTGAAGAGATAAATAAAAAAGTAGAAAGAACAGCAGAAGAAGGCATAATTGGCGGCTTTTATCCTTTCTTTTTGCTGTTGTTGAGGTGAGCCCCATATCCATTTTCTTTTCATTTAAAAAGCTGTTACACATGTAAGAAAGCCTATAGTTGCTATGTCACTGCCACAACCATAAAATACTAGTTTATTTTCGTTTGGACTGTAGCAAAGATAATCAAAATTCAATTATCGTAAGTACTATACTTTATTTCTTTCATTTCATCAATACACTACTCACACTTAATTTAACAATGTCTGAAGAAAAATAAATTTTATTTCACTTTCCTCTTGAAATAGCAGTTGTTCTTAATTTGTATTGTTGTAAAAGATGATTTTAATGATGTATTTGGTGGATGTTTTGTTGTTGTGCTGTTTCCTATGATAGTTTAACACATGGGACGCACTCTGCACCACAGTTTCGACTCAACAATCTTAAGAAAGAAAAAAACAAGTTATGAAATGTGACAATTACTATTCAAGGACCCCGTGCAACGCAGGGGCATTCTCCAAAATATTTTTACAATCCTTTTTCTTTCACTTATTTCATGTTTTGGACTCATCTTCCATCTCACAACACAAACTTTATTATTTGCTAAAACATATATTAATTATTAATTATTCAACCGTTAACATGCCAATGAACTGTAACAATATCTAGTTTTTCCACTTCTTTTTATCAACAACAAATAAATTAAATAAAAAAAAATATTTTAGAGATATATCAACCCTTATAAAAATCACAACACTAAACCCTCTTATGACTAAACGTTCTTATCATTAAACCCAAATCTCCACGTTTATATCATATAAAAATTTCAAAGAAATTTATGTTATCATTTTATCATAAATTATTGATTTTATGAGGATTTCTAAAAAAAGTATATTTAAAGTGATTTCTTTGTCTTGAAAGTACAGTGTGCAATTTTAATCTGTAAAAAAAATATTTTTTTATCTGTTATTTTGGTTCATAACACAAATTAGTATTGTCATTTAAGAGGGCATTCTTTATTTTAAATGAGTGTAATTAACATATTGTACTTTCATAAACTTATTTAAAATGTTCTTAATTTGAAATATTAATGTGGCAACGTTATATAATTTTAAGAATCAAACTAGTCATTTACTCGATTAAATATGTTTTCATGAAAGAGTATAATGTGTTACTTTTGGTATATAATTTTTACCTTAACATGCTTTTTTTTTATGTAAATAAACCATTGTGCAAAAGATTCAAGTTGTTTTGGATTTCTTTTTTATAACAGTCACAACTGTAGCATAGTGATGGTACTGAATTTCTCAACTGCAGATGTGGTTGGGTGAATGTTGTCTTATTTTTTCCGTTGTCGTCTTATACCAAAAAAAATAAATCAATATACCAATTTGGGTTTCGTAGATTCGATCGTAGAATATGCAATATTCCTTAAAAGCCCTGTAAAACAGTTGATTAAATGTGTCCTATTAAAAGAGTGAATACTAAGAACTTCTAATTAAAAAATTAATACAACACACTTAAATATTTAACAACTGTTTACTAAATGTGTTTCTACAAAATTGTCTCCAAATATGGTAGGAAAATTATTAAACATTTAACAAATTACTATCAATAGTCATTACTATCCTTGCTCTAACACTGAATTTGAATGGTGACAATGCTCTAACACTTTTTTTGTTTATAAAAGTTGAGTGAAAGAAAATGAAATAGAGAAAAACTTGATTCAACATTTTATTAATAAAAAATCAAATTTAACAAAATAAATTAATAATAGAAAAGTAATTAAGCCTAAGAAACAGACGTTCTGATGTTTAAATTGTCATTCTGGAGAATGATTCCTCTTTTTTATTGAAATAATTTAAAAGATAAAAAATTCTCTTAACAAAAAACGAAAAGTTTGACAAAATTTCATGTTAAGAAAAAAATTATAAAATATTTTAATTAATATAAAAAAGTTCCATTAAATTTATTGATTTTCACTCTCTTTTGATTTTTCAACCATTCGAGGAGAAAAATTCTATTTTTTTTATTATTTTTATTTAT
>Ga0123341_1003490_pt1 | contig 13504 bp, 15 predicted proteins | sample Turbeapinknodule_FD_89959 | JGI IMG/M metagenome (GOLD analysis project Ga0123341, IMG submission 89959) | Root nodule microbial communities of legume samples collected from Mexico - Turtle bean Mexico pink nodule | ecosystem: Host-associated > Plants > Roots > Nodule | place: Mexico: Nepantla... | reverse complement strand
GCATAAGTGTGAGGTTCTTTGGTGGTTGTGATGTTAGCAAGATATGCACTATGTGTAGAAGAAAATCGTGAATTAGAAAGAAAATGATGCATAGGATACCTGGTTCCATTCGGCCGGTCTTGGACAGAGTGGTCGAATGATTAGCTTGGGATCCCGTTACGTAGTTTTGAAGCCAGAAAGGTGGGGTTGATGTGCGACTGGATCGTTGAACAGGAAGGTCGGTTGGAAAAGTTCAGTAATGGGCACTAGACTTCTTGGCGTGGGAGAAGAAGGTTGGTTTGCTGGAGGTTCATGTGCATTGTGAATGTTGGACAGGAGTGAGCAAATCAATATCAATAGTGAGCAAATACCTTGTAATGGAGGTGAGGATAGCGTTTGGGACGGTTGGCAAAATGGGAAAACACTTTCATGGAAGGTGACATCCCGACTTGTAAAAATAGTGCCTGCATCTATATCAAATAATTTATATATTTTTTATTGAGAGGATAACCAATGAAGATGTATTGTTGAGCGTGCAGATCAAATTTTTTCTTAGGTGAAACAACAGTCGCATAACAAAGGCAACCAAAAGTTTTTAGGTGAGAAAGTGAAGGTGGGCGATTATATAGCATCTCAAGAGGTGATTTATTTTTTAGTAAAAATAATGACAAGCGATTAATGATATATGGGACGGTTAAAACGCATTGTCCCCAAAATTCTAATGGTAAATGAGACTGAAATATGAGGGCTCGTGCTGTGTTTAAAATGTGTTTATGTTTGCGTTCTACTACTCCATTTTGTTGAGGAGTGTAGACGCAAGTGCGTTGACATTCAATATTTTTTTTGAGAAAAAAATTACGCATTGAAATAAATTTCAATCCATTGTCAACGCGGATGATTGTAATAGATGCTTGAAATTGATTTTGTGCAAAAGTAATAAATGATTCTAAGAAATGTTGGGTTTCAGACTTGTGAGTCATAAGAAATACCAAAGTACATCTAGTATAGTCATCGACTATAGTGAGAAAAAAAACGATTTCCAAAATGAGTTGGGGTTTTATGAAAAACCCAAATGTCACAATGCAATAGATTAAAACGAAGAATGAGATTTTATTGTGCTTAAAGAAAATGGTAGCCTTGTTTGTTTAGCTTTGGGACAAATACTACAATTATTATGAATGGGAATGAGATTTTTACTGAAAGGAAATGATCGGTCGAAATTTGAGATGCGTGGGCTTAGTTTGAAAGAGGGGACATGTAGTATAAGCCTGACGTGTTGTTTACCCGAGCCAATCATCCTTTCGTAGCCAAGTCCTGCAAAACGCAACCATGTGGAAAAAAGACGACACAACAATTTAGTGAACTGATTATCTTACTAACAGATATGAGATTTAGATTAAAAGAAGGAACACAAAGAACATATTGTCATTGAATTCAATTATGCCCGTAGATGAGATGAGCGTAGTTGAGCTGGACAAATTAACATTTGAAATAAATGATGATGAAGTATGTGTGAAAAATTGTGAATTAGATGCAATATGTTTGGTTGCTCCGCTATCCAAAATCCATGGTTTCATAAAAGCAGAATTAATAGACGAGTTATGGGCAAACAGACCTGCAGAGCTAACAAACGTGTCACTTTTACCGTTATTGTTGAGTAAATAACCTTTGCCAATTGCTGAATTTGCTCGGCAGTGAAGCCTTGTATGAGGTTTTTATCGCACTCGTTACTATGCCTTCTTTGCCAGATATGATATCTTATTTAGCGGATAAAAATGGAGAGGTTGTCAGAGCACCAAGATCGGTGCTCTGATACCATATAAGAAAATTGTATGTAAGAAGATGGAAAGAAGAAAGAAGATGTTTTTATTCTCTTGTGTCGGTGACATCACTCCATGTATAGGAAATATATACAAGTGTAGGGAGACTTTCTCTCTCCAAATTACAATCTAATTAGGTAGGGATCCACTAATCATGGGATTCTATCATTATTAAATTAATTACATATAATTGGGTACAATATCGTACAATATCGCACAATATCATACAATATTGCATACAATAATTGCGTATAATTTGATAATTATTATTTCTTTAATACTCCCCCTCAAGTTAGTAGGTGAAGATCATGAACCCCTAACTTGTGTCGTAGTGTCAAAAACTGTTCCTTACCTAGTGTCTTCGTAAAAATATCTGCGACCTGATATTGTGTCGCTAGCAATAACCATCCTTGTTCTGGTGATCCTTTGATGTACTTTAGGACTCGAATTGTGACATCCCAATGAGGTTTCCGTGGAGCCTGTATAAAAACAAATTTTAATGGAAAGAAAGAGGTGCAAAATTATTTTTGACTGGACCTGGAAGTGGGCAAGACAAGTAGATATGTTTTATATGTTCATTTAAAACCTCTCATAACATGTTACTATCTTACAAGAATTAAAAAATGTTAATAAAAAAACTAAGTTAATAGACTTCTAAGTAAAATTCAACTTCATGGAAGCAATATTTTACAACCCTTTCGTACCTTTTAAAAAAATAATCTTTTTTTAACATTATGTGTTTTTTCAGTAAAGCATTTATAAAAACAAGGTATAATTACATTTTTTTTCCTAATTTAAGGTCAATAGTCAATTTCATCTCGTGGTTTTAAAAAAACCAATTTAGTTCTAAAGTTTTTTTAAAAAGTATGCAAGTTCATCCTTTCTATTAAATTTTCATCAACGACATTAACTTGTGAGTATGTGACAAACAGAGTGGCATGGTTATGCACACATGTCTCCACGTGTATTCCACACACTCCTCTTTCGTCCCTCCATTCTTCCCATCAAAGTCTTCAGACTTTGACAATGGGGTTCGAGGTGGGGTTGCGTTGTCAAAGATATTAAGAAGTGAACTTTAAGCCTAACTCAACCTCATAAAATCGGCTTATAAGGTGAGGTTTGCACCCACTTATATACTATGAAATGCTCTAATATCTAGTCGATGTGGGATCTCCAACAGAAGAAGAAGGGATTCCAAAGGGAGACGTTGTTGTCAAACCACCACACAATATCGCGTCAAAGTTGGATCACTACTTAAATTCTTTTGTTCTTTAATGATCCTTTCATTTTTTGTGTTGGTGTTAATCATTGTGTGGCTCATTTCTCTCTATAGTGACCACTGTTCTTATTTTCATGAACAATAAAACTCCTTCATTTCAAGCGTTGTGCTCAAGATTTGGAATTTAGGCACAATTATTTGAGTTCAAACATCTAAAATCTCTATCATTCTTCAATTGCTTTTCATTCACAAAATAGGTTTACAACTACCATTCATGTTGGAAACTGAGAAAAATTGGTTAGTAGCTTATAATCACTAGAGTTTAGATCAAATCTAGGTCTTATTGGAAACATTCCATCAGATTTTGGTGTCTTGAAGAGCCTCCAATTCATTATTGGAGTCTTTACCTACTTTTTTTCTTTTACATTTTTAAAAAAATAACAATCTTATTTTATTTTAAAATATTATATCAACTAAACTATTTATGTAATATTATAACAAAATTACTATTATTATCATTGAGTTTTTTCATGTGCCCTCTGCAACTTGCAAGTGAGATATACACAACGAATATTTCATATTATTTATTGTGAGTAGTCATTCTTTTCATTTGTTCATTATTGTTTGTAAAAAAAGTAGAAGAAAAATATTTTTTATTCACATGTTATAATAAGTAATTATTACATATATCATTGTGAATTACAATAAATAATTAGGATGAGAAAATTTATAAATGATTGACAACGGAAACGAAAATTACTTATCAACAAAAAAACTGATAATTGATGACCACTAATTATTGTTAATGCATGACTATTCTTTGAGGTTTTCAAATTCTCTTTCGCCTTCTCCTCGAAAGGGTTGTTTATGGTTTGAACCCCTTCTTTTTCGGCGACACAACCCATCTCGGACTCCAAAGTAGGAGTTCGAAGTAGTGATCAACTCTTCACCCACATAAAGCTTTTCCTCCGACGTCGTGATGTCGTGTTTGTTGCCAACGTCGTTGGATCGTTGATGAGGATGATGAGAGGGTTGGGGTTGGAGAGAGAGGGGAGAGGATTTTCAAATGTTGGCTTGAGGGTGAAGATAAGGCTTTAATGGGGGAGAATGGAGGGAGGGAAGATGAATGTGTTGGAATATACATTAGATTACAAGTGAAAACATATGTGCATAATAATGTCACTTTGTTTGTCATATCATCACAAGTTAATGTAGTTGATGAAAATTTAACAAAAAGAACCAAGTTGCATATTTTTAAAAGATTATTATAACTAAATTGATTTTTTTTAAATCACTAGATGAAATTGACTATTGTCCTTAATGATTGGATCAAAAAGGTAATTATACAAAAATTTAATTAGAGTATTATAAATTTCTTATTAGCTATTACATTTATTATTAACTAGTGGAAACACAGACGCTTCAGTGCCTGTATATCTGCATTTTTTATTTTTATTATTAAAGGTATATTTGTATTTTTTTTATTAATAATAAATTTTTACTATTATTGTGTATTTGTATCTTTTTATTCTTGTTATTAATGTGTATCTTTATTTATTTATTTATTATTATTATTATTATTATTATTATTATTATTGTACTGGACCAGAGCGCTCAAAGCTCTACACTCAATGGTCGGACCTCGATACATGGCGCATACAAGTCAACTCGGCTTTTGGGCCAAAATAGCGGGCCATGTTATTGGGTCCCAGATGTATGTATAAGTCTAATTTTGTATAATTAGGGTAATCCTTCATGCATAAGGCCTATGCGGCTGGTGCTGGGTAATTATGGACCTAGGGGTGCGCTTAGTGCGCATGGGGTCTAGCTTAAGTAAATACTCTTTTTAAACCTAAGCCCATGTGTGCTAGGGTGTGTAAGGGTTAAGTTGCAGGTATGATGAGAAGGAGCGTAGCGCCACGCTGTGGGTGCCTACGTAAACAAATTGGACCCCTAATGTTGGTACATGAGTTGGTACCCCGATGGTTATTCTGTTATTATTTTATGCATTCCCTAGAGGAAAGATTTCGTTCTGTTGCAGCACCAAGAAAGTGAGTCCCTAAACAAAATATTTTCCTGTTGAGTATGCTTTTAGTTGATATTAGATTCTCGTGATAGAAAGTTGTTACAAGAGGTAAGCTATAAAAGGGGCTTGAGACCCCAGGTTAAGGTACGTTGTTTCTAAGACTGAAACTTACTACTTCTTAAATTCTTATAAGCCCTGTACTGACTTGATCGTCGGAGTGCAATCAACAGGTAGGGCTCCCTCTGTTTCAACGGAGCAACGTTCCAGAACAACAAGAGATATGGCGGACTCGTGAAGAAACAGACGAAGTTAGAACTTGTCGTTAAAGTTAACCGTCAAGAACAATTATTATTATTATTATTATTATTGTGTATCCACATTTTTTATTTTTATCATTATTATGTATCCGTATTTTTTATTTTTATCATTATTATATATGTATTTGTATCTATTAAAATAAACTATAAATTCGTAGTCAAACATTAATTCTTCATAAATTCATGTGTATTTGTATTTTTTAAATATTAACATGTGTATTCGAATTTTTTTTTATCATTAACATTTGTGTATTTATGATTATTAAAAAGAATTATAATATATAATATACAATTTATTTTTATTTTTAATTCCATTTCGATTTTTTTTAAATGTATTTTTTCAATTAAATGAATAGTAATTTAAAAAAATAAATTGGGTGCATATCATAGATTCTAAGGTATATGAATTTACCTAATAATATAAGAAGAATGAATGCAAGAGTATATTGTGAGTGGTTTATGTTCTGTCCGGTTGACTTGCCTCGCCGGTAATCTTCTACGGCTATTTGGCCCTTTATCCTTACCTAAGAATCGTGACTTCTCCACCAAGAAACTTCTCACCTGCAAAGACAAAGGGACGCCCTAGCGACCGTTTGCACTCCGACGCTCAAGTCAGTATTAGGGAAAAGAACATCAAGTGTATAAAATAGTTTTAGTCTCAAAAGCTGCGTACCTTACTAGGGTTCTTAGAACCCTTTATATAGGTTAAAACTAGGGTTTACCTCTGTTCTGTTACCACTGTCTAGGGTTCCTTGGAAGGTATCCTTGTGCCACTATTGCGCAATCCCCGCGTATCTGGCACATGAACTTCCTTTAACTGGAGTGCAACGAATCATCAGAGTGGCCGCCTAGGTTCCAACTTCGTACACCTAATATCCAGCGCCATCTGTTTCGCGGGTGCCCTAAGTATCCACGTGCCATGCATGCAACTTCTCTAGAAACCCTAATTCTGTTGGGCCCTTACGCCTCCCAGGATTACCCATGATGTTGCGCCTTCATGCGTCACACATCCACATGCATGGATCCCTCGTCCCTTAGATTTCCCATACATCTCTTGTCTTTAGCTGTTATCTTCACGAAATTCTAAGGCCCACCTTACAGGGATTTCTCTTCATCCTGACGTCCGATCTTTTCCCTCTACTGGTGAGGTCCGATATCGATCTCCGACATCAGGCTTAGGGTAGCAATCTCAAAGACTGATTGACTCCTTGGTATGCGTTTGGGTCTCACTTCGCGTGGCCCCCTTCTATTGCCAAGTATCGGAGCGGGATGTTTGAGGTCAGCCTCTGAGTCAATGACCGAGGACTAGTCGGGACACAAGCCCCCCAATCTCGAGTTGTTAACTTGTTTCAGTGAAGAGACTAAGCGATCGTTGCACGACCTACGTGGAGATGAGTAACGGGCGTGAACAGTACTCTGAAGTGACATCTCATCATTCCCCGCTAATCAAAGTCAAGATCAACGGCTGGGACTCACTGACGTTCAGACTTCTTCAACTATTGTTCAAACACTTTTAAATCTTGCACTCCCGCCACGGTTTCATTACTTTCGCTTACACGACCCTTCACTTAGCATTCTGCAAAGCGTAAACGCTCTCTTCTCTTTCCTCCGAAATGTAAACCCTCGATGTTCGAAAGGCATGATTTTTATTTCCCGATCGCTTTGCCACTTATGATTTCGTCGCTTGTAGTGTGCTTACAACTGCCTGGGATTGTTTTGACTTTCGCATTTCTTTGCCCATTTATTTCTATTGCTCATATTTTCTAAGTTTTCATCTCTTTGGGTTTCCTTCGGTGTCGGTGAATCGCGCGACTTCCCTTCTAAGGTCTCTCCTTTCTTTTTCTTTTTAGTTTTCTCGTCAAGATGACTAGGCGAACGAGACGAGTTTCTGAACTGGTCTCCCCTCCTGACTCTGCTTCGACCTCGTCGTCCTCTTTTGTTCCTCCACTTTCCTCAGTTTCCCCTTCGCCTGCCTCATTTTACGAGTCTCTGTACCGCTGGGCTCCAACGGACCTTTTGGGGGAGACGTCTACTTTCACGACCCTAAAAGGCATATCCACTTATAGGAAGAGGCAATCATGCCACCGGTCACGTATTTTCGGTTTGTACGGATGGTGGCTTGCCGTGTGGGGGAACCAATGTGTGTTGACGAAGCCTCCGACCCCGAGGGCGCCTTTTGTTTCGTTTATTCGACCCTTTTTCGAAGGCTGGGGCTCTGGTTGCCTTTCACCCCCCTTCGAGCGTCCCTTATTGACTGAATTGAATGTAGCCCCCGCCTAACTTCATCTTAATAGTTGGGCATTTGTGCGGGCGTTCGCGATCCTCTATCGCAGTCTTGGCCTTATACCGTCGGTGGACGTCTTCCTTTATTTCTTCGAGGCCAAAGACCCGGGGAAAAAGTTGTGGGTTAGCCTTAACGGCGTGGCTGAAAGAGTGCTTTCAACGCTTTTTCAGCAGTTGTACGAAGGGGTCAAGAATAACTTTTTTAAAGTTCGTTGCAAGGGACCCTTCTCTTTTGGACAGAGAAGCCGAACCTACGGCGGGTTCGGCATCTCGAGGATCTTTCTGTCTTGGAGAGAGGGATATGTGAACTTTTATCTGGGTTTGCTGTTCCCCTGAGTACTCTGGAGCTACTCAAACGCGAGTACAGGCTCGAGGACCTTGATAGCTATATTGGTACTTTTCCTTTCTGCCCTGGTTCTTCATGCTTTTGCATTTCATTTGCTTTTATGTTGACCTGCTTTTGTTGCACAGGTATGCGCCTTAACGAGGATAAGAAAAGGAAATTGGCAAACCTTCTGGCTAAACAAAGGGCGGCTGCCATTGGGACGAGTCTCTCGACACCCTTGACTCCCTCTTCATCAACTGTCCCGACCACTTAGCCGACGAATCTGGCCCCTACTGCCAACGAACTCAAGGGGGTGCTGGCGGTTGAATCGGACGATGAGGACACCTGCACTGGCTTAGTCCATAAGCGACTGAGGGTAGGTGCATCTATGGTGCCCTCAGCTTCTGCTTCGGCTGGTGCTCCACACTTCGTAGATCATCCTCTGAGTGCATCCTCCCCTTTCCCTGCTGCTTTGGGGGGCAGGGAAGGGAGTACTACTAGGATCCAAGGGACTGACCTCTTGGCATCCCTTCCACCGCTGTTTAGACAGGTGTTTGATTATTCCCGAAGCGGTGAGCTAGAAGGCCTGGACAACAATCTCCTTCGGGATTGCATGGCTGAGTTCATTGGGGGACTCGCACTGGCTTCCGACCAGGCTCTTGCCATGGCTCAAACTTCTAGTAACCTGGAGGAAGAACTGGCGAAGGTGAAAGAGGATCTTGCGAACAGGGAACAGGTTTTTGCCAACCTCGAGACTGCTTTGTACTTGGAGGTGGCCAACCTTCGTCAGATTGAGAAGGACGTCAAGAAGGCCCTTCGGGATAAGAGCATGGAGGTAGTTGAACTAGAGGCCAAGATTCTTCCCTTGCGTACCTGTAACGTTGAGCTGGGTCATCAGTTGACTGAGTTAAAAGGGAAGATGGTTGACCTAGAAGATATGAGCACACGACGCGAAGTCCTTCTTGGGAAGGTCGAAGAAGAGTTGGCCGTACTAAAGGGTGAGCTGGCAGAGAAATATGAGTCTTTCAAGAGGGCTGAAGAGGAACTCCTGAATGATGCTGCTGCGGCTTACAGCGAAGGGTTCCAAGATGTTGTCGCTCAATTTACTTGCGCATACCCTGACACAAATCCTTCCCTTTTCCATGAATCTAAACACGTGGTGGACGGCCAAATCGTACCACGAGAATGACTTCTTCTTATAACTTTTTACATCATATCTTTGGATGGATGAACGTGTAGTCCTTTATAAACTATCATTTGTCTCGCTTGGCTATATGTCTGTGTTTGGCTACCCCGCGAGGGTGCCTACTTTCTTTATTTATTTTTTGTTGTACAGTAATTTTATCAAGCCTTCCCTTGTGGGAGAGTTTTAACCGTGAAAGACTAAATTGCTTGTTTGGGAGGTCCCTACTGCCTCCAACTTCTTTGTGTATTACCTTGGAGAGAAGGTCTCTATTTTGCTCTCGAACGGGTGACCCCTTGCAAGAGGGAGATTCCCTCAGGGAACCACATTACTTCCGCTCTTGGTTATCACAACAAAGGGAGATTTTACTTATTTCTACGAACCATACTATTCTCGGACTTGGTGAACTCACGTAAGAGGGAGGGTCCACTCGGGGTACCATATTACTTCCGCTGTTTACCTTATCACTACAAGGGAGAGGTTCATTTATTTCTACGAGTCATACTATTCTCGGACTTGGTGAACTCACGTAAGAGGGAGGTCCACTCGGGGTACTATATTACTTCTGCTCTTTACCTTATCACTACAAGGGAAAGGTTCATTTATTTCTACGAACCATACTATTCTCGAACTTGGTGAACTCACGTAAGAGAGAGATCCACTCGGGGTACCATATTACTTTCGCTCTTTACCTTATCACTACAAGGGAGAGGTTCATTTACTGCAATGTACTTTAACTGAATAACTTTTATTCAGGCGACCTCCTTTAGAAACCCTTTTTTGGGAAAAAGAGTGTCCCCACAAACGCGTACAAATGCAAAGTTTAACTAAAGTAAAATTTCAAATTGGTTGCATTCCAAGTGCGAGGAATTGCACCACCTTCTAACGTCTCGAGCCTATACGCCCAATTTCAGAGGGCCTCCGTTATTCTAAAAGGACTGGTCCACTTGGGAGATAATTTGTTCTCTAACTGGTACGGGTGAGCCTTCCTCATTACCAGGTCGGCGACCTGAAATTGCCGAGGTCTCAGCTTGGTGTTGTACTTGTACTCCATCCTCCTTTTCAGAGCATCAACTTTGATCCTTGCTTCTTCTCTCACCTCGTCCAGTAGGTCCAAGTTCACCTTTCTCTCCTCGTTTGACTCTTCGACTACGAAGTTCTGGAAATATGGTGAATTCTCTTGGATTTCTACTGGGATCATAGCGTTCGAACCGTATACAAAATTAAACGGCGTTTCCTTGGTGGTGGACTGAGGGGTAGTGTGATAGGCCCAGACAATTCTAGGAGCTTCTTCTGCCCAGGTCCCTTTGGCTTTGTCCAATATTCTTTTCAGACCTCTGAGCAGAACGCGGTTGGCCGACTCGACCTGTCCGTTTGTCTGGGGTGTTCTACCGATGCAAATACTTGCTTTATTCCCAACTCTACGCATAAGTTACCTAGTTGTGTGCTTGCAAATTGGGGACCATTATCGGATACTAACCTCTTCGGGATCCCGAATCGGCACACTATATTTTTCCACACAAAGTGTTGAACTTTGTGGGCCGTGATCTGTGCTACCGGTTCCGCTTCAGTCCACTTCGTGAAGTACTCTATGGCAACCACGAGGTACTTCATCTGCCTTACTGCCAAGGGGAAAGGCCCTAAGATATCAATTCCCCACGTATGAAATGGCCACGGGCTGTATATTGATCTCAACTCTTCTGGGGACACGTTGTGCCAATCGGCATGTTGTTGGCACTGCTTGCATTGTTGAGCATATCTTGTGCAGTCTTCCCTCATAGTTGGCCACTAATAACCTACACGGAGGGCTTTCGACGAGAGAGACCGGCCACTAATGTGACTACCGCATATTCCTTCGTGTAGTTCTGCCATGATGCGTGTGCGCTGGTCACCGTTCACACATACCAATATGGGATGGGTCAACCCGTGCCTGAATAACTTTCCATTGATTAAGGTGTACTTACTTGAGTTTTTCTTTACTTTCCGGGCTTCTGTGAAATCTAGTGGGAGTATTCCGTTGGCCAAGTAACACCGGTAAGCTGTCATCCAAGTTTCTCCTTCTTCGACGTGATGAACCTGTGGTATTACCATTCCAACAACCGGGTACCTATTTATTCTAGGTGTTTTTTGAGTTAACGATCGGTGACTTCTCCTTATCCCTTCCGCTATGTCTACGTGCTGGATTTCTACCATTTTGTCCGTGATTGTTCGAGATGTCTTCAGGGTTTCATGAATCACCGTCCTCTGTCACCCCCCCTTGCCCGAACTGGCGAGTTTGGCAAGCAAGTCAGCTCGGGCATTTTGCTCTCGGGGTACATGGACTAGCTCGAACACATCAAACGATTCTTTCAGCTCCTGGACGTATTCCAAGTATGTGGCCATATGGGGATCTTTAGCTTGGTACTCCCCCGTGACTTGTCCTGTGACCAACAAAGAATCACTTTTCGCCAACAATCCTCTCGCTCCCATCTCTTTTGCTAGCAACATTCCTACGATCAGGGCCTCGTACTCTGCTTGGTTGTTACTGGCTTTGAAAACAAAATGGAGAGCCTGATCAATTAGCAACCTGTCCGGACCTTCCAAAATGACGCCTGCTCCACTACCTTGTTGGTTTGACAAACCATCTACTGAGAGTACCCACCTGAAATCCGCTCCTTCTCGATGAGTGGTTGCGGAGGAGAGCTCTACTACAAAGTCGGCATAGATCTTGCCTTTGATAGGGCCCATGGGTTCGTAATGTATGTCAAACTCAGAGATTTCTACCGCCCAACGTGTCATTCTTCCCGCCACATCCGGTTTCTGTAAGACTTTGCGGATCGGAAGGTCCGTCATCACCATGAAGGTGAAACTTTGAAAGTAATGACGGAGCCTTATGGCTGAAAATACTACTACTAAGGCCGCCTTCTCTAGGGCCGGTATCTTACTTCGGGCCTCTGCAACACCTTACTGACGAAATAAATTGGTCTTTGTACCTGGTTCTGCTCTTGTAACAGGACCGAGCTAATGGCTTTCTCCGTGACCGCGAAATACAAGCGGAGTGGGGTACCTAGCTCGGGTTTGCACAAAACCAGAGGGCTGGTCAGGTATTTCTTCAAATTCTCAAAAGCTTCTTCACATTCGTGGGTCCAAACGAACCTGTTGTTCCTTCTCAGGCACTGGAAATATGGATGACCCTTGTCTCCTCCGGTCGACACGAACCTGAACAGAGCAGCCATGCGAGATCGGGCTTCTCATATTTATTATGGCAGCACACTTCTCGGGGTTTGCCTCGATTCCTCGCTCAGTGAGTAAGAATCCTAGGAATTTCCCTGCCTCTACTATGAACACACACTTATTCGGGTTCAATTTTAACCTGTACTTCGCTATCATAGTGAATAGCTATTCCAAGTCGGTTGCGTGTTGTTCCTTTTGCTGGGTGGTGACCACCATGTCGTCCACATACGCTTGGACCTTCCGCCCCAATATTGGAGCCAGTACCTTGTCCATTAGCCGTTGGTAGGTGGCCCCCGCGTTCTTTAGCCCGAAAGGCATGGCTTTATAACAATAGCAGGATGATTCGGTCATAAATGCCGTCTTACACTCGTCCCTGGGATGCATCATGATCTGGTTGTAGCCGGAGAAGGCGTCCAGAAAGTTGAGCAATTTGCACCCGGAAGCACTGTCTACTAGGGCATCAATACTTGGCAGGGGGTAAGAATCTTTCGGGTAGGCCTTGTTAAGGTCTGTGAAGTCGACGCACATTCTCCACTTCCCGTTAGCTTTCTTTACTAATACCACATTGGCCAGCCATTCAGGATACCGGATTTCCCTGATGTGGCCGGTTTTCAACAACTTCGTTGTCTCCTCCCGAATGATTTGTCGCTTTTCTTTGTTAAACTTTCGTCTTCTTTGGTGGACGGGCCGGACGCTAGGGTCCATGGTTAGGTGATGACACAGAAAATCAGGGTCAATTCCGGGCATGTCGGCCACAGACCATGCGAAGGCGTCAAGGTGCCTTGCTATGACTTCGAAGATTTGGTCTCGCAACTCTATGCTCAAGGATTTCCGTAGTTTAAACATCTTCCCCCCAATCTCCCTTTCTTCTACCCCTTTGGCGGGCTCGGGTCGATTTTTCCGGACGATCTCTTCTTGGTTCACTCCATCTTCCTTTGATGGTCTGGACGTGACAGAGAATATTCCTCCCATTATTTTTAAACTGTTTTCATAGCACCTCTTAGCCTCTTCCTGATCTGATGGAGATCAAGATCAAGAGAACATAGAGGCCAATCAACAAGATCAAGAAGAGGTGGAGGCACAAATAGAAGACGCCCATGGAGGTCAAAGTCCACCTCAAAGGCTTACAAGAAGCATGT
>Ga0123341_1003489_pt1 | contig 13505 bp, 19 predicted proteins | sample Turbeapinknodule_FD_89959 | JGI IMG/M metagenome (GOLD analysis project Ga0123341, IMG submission 89959) | Root nodule microbial communities of legume samples collected from Mexico - Turtle bean Mexico pink nodule | ecosystem: Host-associated > Plants > Roots > Nodule | place: Mexico: Nepantla... | reverse complement strand
TTTCACTGGTGAGAGAAAAGCAATAGAAAAGTATAATATCAAGTTAAAGGTTGCTTATAAAACTATGGTTCTACAAGGGATGGCCTCGGGGTTTGGACTGGGAGTACTTATGTTGATTATCTTCTGCACCTATGCACTTGCCATGTGGTATGGTTCTAAACTGGTTATTGAGAAAGGATACAACGGTGGAACCGTCATCACTGTAATAGTAGCTCTTATGACTGGTGGAATGTAAGTGAGACAGTGACCCTTGATCGAATAACTGGCATTTGCATGACATTATTTAGGAATAGAAGATTTTTCTGTGTTACACTTAGTTTAGCATTTCTAATGGAGAACTGAAACCTGATTAATCTTTCTAACATTTCCAGTTCACTTGGTCAAACATCTCCTTGCCTAAATGCATTTGCCGCAGGCCAAGCAGCAGCATATAAGATGTTTGAGACAATTAAAAGAAAGCCAAAAATTGATGCTTATGACACCAGCGGTGTTGTCATGGAAGACATAAGGGGAGATATTGAACTCAGGGATGTTTACTTTAGCTACCCTGCAAGGAAAAATGTGCAGATCTTCTCTGGATTCTCATTATATGTCCCCAGTGGCACAACTGCTGCTTTAGTGGGTCAAAGTGGAAGTGGAAAGTCTACCGTGATAAGTTTATTGGAACGATTCTATGATCCTGATGCTGGAGAAGTACTCATAGATGGTATCAATTTGAAGAATTTTCAGGTTAGATGGATAAGAGAACAAATTGGGTTAGTTAGTCAAGAACCTATCCTGTTTGCAGCAAGTATCAAAGAGAACATAATCTATGGAAAAGAAGGTGCAACTGATGAGGAAATAAAATCAGCAATAACACTTGCCAATGCCAAAACGTTCATTGACAAGCTGCCTCAGGTGTATAAATGTTCCAAAATACAAACTTACATTAGAAATTCTGGTTTTAGGTTGATTTATTTTATTAATTCTATTAATGTGTTTTGTTCGCTAGTAGGGCCTTGAGACAATGGCAGGACAGAATGGGACTCAACTTTCTGGTGGGCAAAAGCAAAGAATTGCAATTGCAAGGGCAATTTTAAAGAACCCAAGAATCCTTCTTCTTGATGAAGCAACTAGTGCATTAGATGCCGAGTCTGAACGTGTTGTTCAAGAAGCATTAGAACAAGCAATGTCAAAAAGGACTACTGTAGTTGTTGCACATCGCTTGACAACAATTAGAAATGCTGACACCATAGCGGTGGTTCATCAAGGAAAAATTGTGGAGGAAGGTTAAACATGAACCAATTGGTTCCTTCTTTATGTGTGTGTATCGAAAGTAGTTTTGGTCCATTTTCAATATCATGTTAAGTCAGCGTAGCAATCTATGAAAATCCATTTTCTGTGACGTCTTGGAACAAGGTATTCACTTTTTCATGCTTGCTTTTATTTGTAGGAACTCATGATGAGTTAATCAAGGATGTTGATGGTGCTTATTCTCAGCTTATTCGCCTACAGGAAGGAGCTAAGGAAGCTAAGGGTAGCAATAATTCTGAAGCAGAGAAGTCAAGTAACAAGGTTAATTTAGATAGTAACATAGCCAGATCTTCCACCCAGAGAGAAGTTTCCTTAAACAGAGGTTCATCAAGTAGACACTCCCAGTCACATAGCTTTGCTCTTTCTCATCGAAGTTGGGTACATGAATCTGTAGAAGTAGAAAAATATGGGGATGTTGAAAAAAGTAAAGTTGATACTAAGAAGCCCAATAAGGTTTCTTTGAGACGTTTGGCATACTTAAACAAGCCTGAAGTTCCTGTCTTAGTTGTTGGATCCGTTGCTGCAATAATACATGGTCTTGTGTTCCCTTTGTTTGGCTTCTTGTTTTCCTCAGCAATAACTATGTTCTTTGAACCTCCAGAGAAACAGCGGAAAGATTCTAGGTTCTGGGCACTTCTATATGTGGGTTTGGGTTTAGTTACTCTTGTGGTCATACCAATTCAAAATTACTTCTTTGGCGTTGCTGGTGGAAAATTAGTAGAAAGAATTCGTTCACTCACATTTGAAAAGGTTGTCCATCAAGAAATCAGTTGGTTTGATGATCCTGCAAATTCAAGGTATTTTAGCAAGATATTTTAATTATTATGTGTTGCAATTTCTTATTATACTCATCAACTAAAGGAAATGAATCACTTTCCAGTGGTGCAGTTGGTGCAAGGTTATCTACTGATGCTTCAACAGTGAAAAGTCTAGTTGGTGACACATTGGCCCTCATTGTGCAAAACTTATCAACAATCATTTCTGGTCTAGTTATATCATTCACTGCTAATTGGATTCTTGCTTTCATAATTCTGGCTGTGTCACCCTTGGTCCTTATTCAAGGATTTCTTCAGATGAAGTTTCTTAAAGGATTCAGTGCAGATGCCAAGGTTAGTCTTACTTTCAATTTTGTTTGAAATCATGCATTATGGAAGATGGATGGACATCAAGAGAATCTTTTGTCTGCTATGTGTAGGTAAAGTATGAAGAGGCAAGTCAGGTGGCCAATGAAGCTGTTGGTAGCATCAGAACTATCGCATCATTTTGTGCCGAATCGAAGGTGATGGATATGTACCGGAAGAAATGTTTAGAGCCGGAAAAACAAGGTGTTCGGTTGGGGCTTGTGAGTGCTGCAGGATTTGGTTTCTCTTTTCTGGTTCTATACTGCACAAATGCTTTCTGTTTCTACATAGGATCTGTTCTTGTGCAACATGGACTAACAACTTTTGCAGAAGTTTTCAAGGTGAAACAAGTCAACCAAAACCTTTTGCTCCATCTTTATTTTGATGCTTCTTTTGATCAAGTTCTCACCACAATATTTGTGCAGGTCTTCTTTTGTTTAACAATCACAGCACTCGGCATTTCCCAGACTAGTGCCTTGGCTCCAGACACCAACAAAGCCAAAGATTGCGCAGCTTCAATATTTAACATTCTAGACAGCACGCCTACCATTGACTCCAGCAACACTCAGGGTAGAACACTAGAAGCCATTGCTGGTGATATTGAACTTCAACATGTCTGTTTTAATTACCCAACTAGGCCTCATATTCAAATTTTCAAAGATTTGTGTCTAAGCATTCTGGCTGGAAAGGTAGTCAACTGATACTTTGTTGATATTCCAATAACTGAGCTTTTGGTTGTATAAATAGACTTTATTTGGGAAAATGTGTTGTATTGTAGCTACATTGTTGATATAAATGTCTTTGCAGACTGTTGCCTTGGTTGGAGAAAGTGGGAGTGGAAAATCAACAGTGATCAGCCTCTTAGAGAGATTTTACAACCCTCATACTGGACGTATACTACTTGATGGAGTGGATATAAAAGAGTTCAGATTAAGCTGGTTGAGGCAGCAAATGGGTTTGGTTGGTCAAGAACCTATTCTCTTCAATGATAGCATTCGTGCCAACATAGCTTATGGCAAAGAAGGAGTTGCCACAGAGGAAGAGATAAGTGCAGCAGCTAAAGCGTCCAATGCACACCAATTCATATGTGCTCTCCCCGAAGGCTATGACACCTCTGTTGGAGAAAGAGGCACACAATTGTCAGGAGGACAAAAACAGCGGATAGCCATTGCCAGAGCCATGCTGAAAGACCCCAAAATCCTCTTGCTTGATGAAGCAACCAGTGCACTTGATGCTGAGTCAGAGAAAGTAGTTCAAGAGGCTCTAGATAGAGTGAGTGTGAATAGAACTACTGTAGTAGTAGCTCACCGTCTTACAACAATTAGAGGTGCTGACATGATAGCTGTAATGAAAAATGGAGCGGTTGCTGAAAAGGGAAGACATGATGAGTTGATGATGATTAACGATGGAGTCTATGCATCATTGGTTGCTCTACACATGAGTGCATCGTAAATTTCATATGAAGCTCCATTGCTTAGAAAATGGTTCCTAGAGACCTGATCTTCTCATTATTTCAACTTCTTGAACTAATAAAAGTAGAGTATGTCTATGATTAGAAGGGATTGGTGATGTTTCATAATGTCATAGAGAAAAAATTCACATTCTTTGTCATTCAAAAAACAAATATTGTTGCAAGTTATGGGAAGAACACAATGTGGAAATTTTTTAGTACCCACTTTGTTAAATCAATGGGTAAAACTCTTCATTTTTGGACAGATTTTAACTTTAAATGTATTAGATACATGAATAAATATGATGTAGAGTATTAAATGTAATAAGGTTCAGCAGCAAATACGGCAATTGCTCTGTTTCTCTTTTCACCAGACAAATTCACAAAAAGTAAACGACCATAAGAGGACTTAATCCCAAGTAACTTTTTACTTAACCAATCTTTATATATGGTGATTGAAATAGTCTATTCAAACAAAAAAAATTATCTAAATAAAAGATTTAGAATAATTAAACAATTTGAAATAAATATTAGATTCTTAATGTTAGGTATAAAAAAGATTCTTAGTCAACTCAGCTCATCATGGATATATTTTTTGGTGAGTTTGTAACTTGACTCAACCCATTATAGATATACAATCAAAGTGAGTTAATTCGATCAAAATGTTCACTTATTTACTAAGCATTATTATAAAGGTAATAAGTGAAAATTGAAGTCTTAATATATATATAATACAAATAAATTAAGTATCTCAATCATTCAAAAATTATTGAACTAAGAACTAAAATTATAATCTTTAAAAAAATAATTTTTCAACCTACATAATTAAAAATTAAAAGTAGTAAATAATTATAATTAAAAAGTGATTAAAACATTGTGGTGGAATGAGAGGATCCTCCTTTGGATTGTTCTCGGACTCAATGAAATAGTAGAATGCCTGCACATCCTCTGATTCACCCACTCCCACATATCTATTCAACAAATATATTGTCACATAACATGTCTATGACTTTCATTCAAGCAACTGATTTTAATCCCATGAACAGAAGCACTGTAATATCTTTTAAGAACAAAAGGAAGGGGTCCCTGTGGAGCCACACCATGAAAGTTGAAAGAAGAACTGTGATAACAGAAGTAGGGGAACCCCATAATAAACGAAATCATAACCAGTGTTGCAACTTGATCTAAGCTTTGCCATTTTTAGTGCTCTCTCCCTGTTCTGACTGAACATCAGTCCCTCCTTTTTAACTTCAAAAATCAAAATAAAAGATGATTTCAAAAATTATACTTTTTTTGTTATATTAGTTGATCAAGACCAAATTGACCAGATTCACGTTTTCACCCATACCGCAGAAGAACATTTATGACAGAAGAAAGGGTAATAGGACCCTGTAACAGAAGAACATTTATGGCGTGAAAGAAGAAAGGGAAATAGGACCCTAATTTGTTTAATGTCTTTACTACTAATTTGTTTTTCTTATAGTTAAATTTCTATCCAAAAAAAAACTTTATAAACAGAGACAGTTCTTCAACACCTAATTTTTTTAATCCTTAGTGATAATATTTTATTTTGTAGAACATGTGTGTACTCAGATTATCTTAGAACTATACATTTATTTTTCTTTGAACGAGGCAATCAACTAAACAATTTTATCAATTTTTAAATATTTTGCCAACTAACTTTTAATTTAGAAGATGTTTTTAAATAAGGTTATATAAAAACTTACAATCTTCCAATTTTCCTCGCTATCACCGGCAATTTGCACTCACTTAATTATAACAATATTTATGGAAAATTTCTCTCCGAAATCTGGTTAAGGATCTTGAGATGTGTTTATGAAACTTGAGAATGAATCTTCATGTCATTGAAGAAAATTAAAGTGATGAACGTGCAAAATTGGACTCTATCTAGTGACGTGTGTAATGTGCATGGCAGCAACATTTTTTTTCACATTATGATGCACTAATATGGAGAGATACCAATGAAGCATAAACTCCATCTTCAATCTTCATCAAAGCCTCATGTCCTCCTTTCTCAGCAATCACTCCATTTTTTACTACTGCTATGATGTCAGCACCTTTAATTGTTGTAAGACGGTGAGCTACCACAACAGTAGTTCTATTAACACTTACTTTATCTAGAGCCTCTTGAACCACACGCTCTGATTCTGCATCAAGTGCACTCGTTGCCTCATCCAGCAAAAGGATTTTGGGGTCTTTCAGAATGGCTCTTGCAATGGCTATGCGCTGCTTTTGTCCTCCTGACAATTGTGTCCCTCTTTCTCCCACAGGGGTGTCATAACCATGTGGAAGAGAGCTTATGAACTTGTGTGCATTTGCTGCTTCTGCTGCTGCAACTATCTCTTCCTCTGTGGCACCTCCCTCTCTGCTATAAGCTATGTTGGCACGAATGCTTTCATTGAAAAGAATAGGCTCTTGACCAACCAAACCCATTTGTTGCCTCAGCCAACTTAGTCTGAAGGTTTTCATATCCACACCATCAAGTAGTAGGCGTCCAGAATCAGGGTTGTAAAATCTCTCTAAGAGGCTGATCACTGTTGATTTTCCACTCCCACTTTCTCCAACCAAGGCAACGGTCTACACATACATATATCAATAATGTTATCATATAGTCTCAAATTAGTAGATTTGTACAACCCAAAAGCTTAATTATTAGAAGGAAAAACACAAATCCTTGAATGTTTTTTCGTACTGGTTTCTGATTAGAATTAGAACTTTATCCGGTTAATTTATGCTAACATTTAATCCAAAATCTTTATTACCATATAATCGAGATGAAATTAAAAGACACCATCAAATGTACCTAACAAGTTATACCTAAGTTTTGTTCTTATTGAAGTAATAGAATACTAATGGTTAGTGATTACCTTTCCAGCTGGCATGCGTAGACACAAATCCTTGAAAATTTGAATATCAGGCCTTGTTGGGTAACAAAAGCTGACTTGTTGTAGTTCAATGTCACCTTTTATGGTGTCTAGTGTTGTGCCCTCATCACTGCTGGAGTCAATCGCTGGTTTTGTATCAAGAATTTCAAATATTGAAGTGGCAGAATCTTTGGCTTTGTTTGTATCTGGAGCCAAGGCACTACTCTGGGAAACACCAACTGCCGTAACTGTTAAGGCAAAGAAAACCTGCACAAAACCTATAGTAAGAACTCTTACAATTCTGATTGAATTGTTGCGAAGTAATTTGAAGAATAAAGTTTAGGGTTAAACATGATTGGAAATTAAGAACCGAGGGAAAGAAAAACAAGGGAAGAGAAAAACTCATATTATTACATTTTACACATCTACAAGAAAACAAAACGTCTCCAAAAGTAATGCTAATATTATGTGAAGAACCAAGTCATAAGAAAACATCAAATTAAGGTGGACCATTACATTATAGACATACCTTGAAAACGTCTCCAAAAGTTGCTTTCCCGTGTTGCACAAGAATAGATCCTATGTAGAAACAGAAAGCATTTGTGCAGTATAGAGCAAGAAAAGAGAAACCTAGTCCTGCACCACTAACAAGCCCCAAGCGAACACCTTGTTTTTCAGGCCCTGAACATTTCTTCGTGTACATATCCATCACCTTTGGCTCAGCACAGAATGATGCAACAGTTCTAATGCTACCAACAGCATCATTTGCCACCTGACTTGCCTCTTCATACTTCACCTATAAAAGTCAAAGGAAACTTGTCAATATGTGCTTCATTTCTCGTTTCTGCAGATGGAATCAACAAAACAGAATTTAGACCAACCTTTGCATCTGCACTAAATCCTTTTACGAACTTGGTCTGAAGGTATCCTTGTAGAAGCAACAAGGGTGACACAGCCAGAATTACAAAAGCCAAAATCCAATTAGCAGTGAATGCTATAACTAGACCTGCTGTGATTGTTGCTATGTTTTGCACAATGAGGGCCAAGGTGTCACCAACAAGACTTCTCACTGCAGAAGCATCAGTAGCTAGCCTTGCACTAACTGCACCACTGTATGGAAATTCATTTCATTGAGTTAGATGAGTTGAAGGAACAAATATATGATATGATTGTCTATTCATCTTGTCTTTTATAATTTGAAGTAATTATCACCTCAACATACCTTGAATTTGAAGGACGATCAAACCAACTGATTTCTTGGTGCACAACCTTATTAAATGTCATTGAACGAATTCGTTCTATAAGTTTCCCACCAGCTATCCCAAATAAGTAGTTTTGCAATGGTATAGCCACCAGAGCGACAATCCCCAAACCAACAAATAGAAGTGACCAAAATACAGAATCTTTCCTAAGTTGTTCAGGAGGTTTAAAGAACGTGTTAACAGCTGATGAAAGCAAGAGTCCAAATACAGGAAGAGTAAGGCCATGTATTGCTGCTGCAATGGATCCTAGTAATAAGACAGGAACCTCTGGCTTGTTCAACTTGACCAAACGGCTAACAGCAACCTTTTGATGCTTCTTATTACCAACTTCACTACTTTCAACATTCTCGCTATCTCCCTCTCCAGACTCGTGCAAGGAAATTTGATAAGGAAGTGCAAAACCAAATGAGAGAGAGTGCTTACTGCTTGATCTTGCAAAGGATGTTCTCCGAGATAAGCTGAAACTATTGTTATTTGACTTATCTGCTTCTGACTTACGACTCCCTTCTTCTGCTCCTTTATTTCCTTCTTGTAAACGAACAAGCTGAGAATAAGCGCCATCAGCATCCTTGATTAACTCATCATGAGTTCCTGCAGATAAAGAAAAAATGCAGTACTTTTTATTCATGTTAGGAAAAAAATATATAGCAGTTTGCTTAGTAAACTAAACATGATACCAAAAGTATTATGCCGATAAAAAGAACTGAAACAGTTGGCTCAATTTTATTACCTTTCTCCACAATTTTGCCCTGGTGTACCACTGCTATGATGTCAGCATGTCTAATAGTTGTCAAACGATGTGCAACAATTACAGTAGTCCTTTGTGTCATAACTTTTTCTAGTGCTACTTGAACAATACGTTCAGACTCAACATCCAATGCACTAGTAGCTTCATCAAGAAGAATGATTCTTGGGTTCTTCAAAATCGCCCTTGCAATTGCAATTCTTTGCTTTTGCCCACCGGAAAGTTGAGTTCCATGCCCTCCTACCATCGTGTCAATGCCCTACAAACAAAAAAGTACAACTTTCTTAGCTTTACATAATATGGAGGAAAAAATAAGAAATATAAAACTTGGTTCCCTTTTGTAAGACAGTGTGTATGTATAACTATAACCTGAGTTAAAAAAATTGTTATACCTGAGGCAGCTTATCAATGAATATTTTTGCATTGGCAAGTGTTATTGCTGTATTTATCTCCTCATCTGTTGCACCTTCTTTCCCGTATGCTATGTTTTCTTTAATAGTAGCTGTAAAAAGGACAGGTTCTTGACCAACAAGTCCAATCTGTTCTCTAATCCATCTAACTTGAAAATTCTTCAAATTCACACCATCTATAAGAACTTCTCCAGCTTCAGGATCATAAAATCTTTCTAATAAACTGATTATAGTTGACTTCCCACTTCCACTTTGTCCCACTAAAGCAGCAGTTGTGCCACTTGGAATATAGAATGAGAATCCAGAAAATATCTGAACATCTGGCCTTGCAGGGTATCTGAAGTAAACATCCTTGAGTTCAATATCTCCCTTCATGTCTTCCAAGACAACCCCATTGGTGTCATAAGCATCTATTTTCGGCTTTCGTTTAATTGTCTCAAGCATCTTATATGCTGCTGCTTGACCCGCTGCAAATGAATTCACGCATGGAGTTGCCTGACCAAGTGCCCTAGTTTAACAGATTAACCAGGGATGCAAATTAAGTAAATAAAATAAGATTGATTAACATAAAAAAAGAAGCTCTAAAGACTAAGAAAAATCATGTCTCACTTACATTCCACCAGTATTGATTGATATGATAATGTTGAAAACACTTCCACCATCATAGCCTTTCTCCATAATGAGTTTAGAGCCATACCACATGGCAAGTGCATAGGTGCAAAATATAATCAACAAAAGTATTCCCATTCCAAATCCTGAAGCCAGCCCTTGTTGAACAGTTTTAATATAAGCTACTCTTAACTTGTTATTGTACTTTTCTATTGCTTTTCTCTCACCAGTAAAAGAGGCAACCTGGTTAAACATCAGGATGTCAAGGAATATGCCTAAATATCAAAAACAGTGCACAAACTATCTATCAATAATTTTTGTGTCTTACAGTTCTAATGGCTCCAACTGTTTGCTCTACAACATTTCCAGCTTCTGCATAAGCGACTTGCCCGCGATTTGACATTTTCGCCATCATCATGGACATAATTCCTCCAACAACCACAATACAAGGAATACATGCAAGCAAAACGAGACAGAGTTGCCATCCTTTTGTGAAGGCAATTATAAAGGCACCAAAAAATGATGTAACAAGTTGAATAAACTTCCCAACCTGCCATTAACTTCATTTCAGTACTTCTGTTTTTTTGTTATATGATATATTGGTCCTTTCCATACACAAAAGCAGCATACCTTTTCTCCCATGGCATCTTGAATGAGAATGGTGTCACCGGACATTCTTCCAATTACCTCACCACTTGTTGTTTCAGTGTCAAAAAAGGCAATGTCCTGCTTCAATATAGTTTTCAAGTACATGCCACGGATCCTTGCGGCTTGTCTTTCTCCTGTCACCATCCAACATGATACCTCTGCATCATACAATAAAACAACCTCGTATAAGAGTTCTGTGTTTATTGTTTGGAAAACTACAAAGTCCCAATTGGAAAAATAACGACGAGCAAGAGTGTAAATAAACATAGAGAGTACTTAACTCATCTAATATTATGTACAATTTTGCTTAAACACAACAAGTAACCTATAACAGAAAGATATATCTTACGTAGAAAAGAGGCTATTCCAGCACCAAAAGCCAGGTAAACAAATAATAATACAACCTGAAATTAGAAGTGCCAATACAGACATATAAGTTAGTTTGCAAACATATTTATACAAAATGGACATAGCATGCAATGCAAGCTACAAAAAGAAACAAGAAGAACCCTTTTTTCAAGGGTACATGTGAAATTTATGCATGTTGATTATACCTTGGAAACTTCCTTAACTATGAGGGAAGGATCAGTGGATCCAAAGGCATTGATCATCTTCCCAAAAATGAGGGTCATGAGAGGTTGCGCCATCCCATTAGCCATGGCAGAAATGAGACCAATAATCATCAAAGTCCTATCAAGCCTATCTGCAAAAGTGAATAGCTTGTAAAATGGAACCTTCTCCTGGACTTTGGTTCTGTGATCTTCATCTGCTGCCATGGCTAATGGGTTAGGGCCTAACCTTCCCCAATGAAACAAATGGGAAGACAAAAATCTGGCATTAAGACATGTCCTATTTAAATGCTTGTATATGAATCTAATTTGGGCAGAGCATTGTTTGGAATTCTTTACGTGTCTTCTCTAAATAATTTGTTTTCAGATCTCATAATATGCAAAGAGAGTAAATTAAGAGGACCTATTTAGGCCCTGAAATTATGATTCATAAAGTAATTCAAGAATAATTAAATTATGTTTGATTGATTAATTTTTTAGAAATATTCCTATAAATTTTGATGAAATTAAACAAGAAGAACATGTTATTTTTATCAGAAACTTTAATTCTTATCATGTTAAGTTGTGTGATAAAAATATTGTCTAACAAAAATAGCATAATATGTTTACTGTAGCAATTCCTCTTTTAATTTAAAAATCTTATATTCCCACATTTTCATGTTAATGATTTTGTAAAAAACCGTACATGATTAAAAATATTGTTCAATGAAAATTTTTATTAGTTAAAAATAAATCAAAACATATTTTTTTAATTTCATATTCTTAAAAACTAGAAAATTTTCTTTTACCATGTTAAGAATCAAACATAAAAATGGTAACATCGCTCTCTTCCAGAGAAAATAGAACCCCACCCCTCACGCACATTTATTTTTCTTACTTTCTTATCTTTCTTTCTCTCTTTAAATATCTCCATTCTCTTTTAATTTTCTCTCTCAATCTTCATTTATTTTAAAATCTGATCTCACCACCACGTTGTAACTGAGGAATTAAAGAACATTTCTACATTATCAGATTTTCAAATAGAGTAAGTTTATTTTTGTTCTAAAGATCTTTTTTCTCTGTTTTTTCTTAGGATTTAATCATCAATCTGGATGGGGTTAGTTGAAAAAATTAATCCTCTCAACTTATTCTACTATATACTTAATTTTTATTCTATTTGGATAACTTGCATTAGGCCCGTAAATCTTGAAGTTTATCCAAACTGTGAGGAATAAAATTATAGAAGTTGCTTGGAAAGCAAACATTTAAGGTAAGGGAAACTAACTTAAATTTTTAATAGCACCCTAGGTTAGATGATCTGGATGTGGAGGGATGCGGTCCCAGTATTCAATTTCTCTTGTAGGGATGTTGTGTGTTTATATATTGTGTTGTTTGCTTATATATTATTTAAACTTGTAGAAATATTAGATTTTGATGGTTTAATATTTAATTGTTTTTTTATGTTAAACAAACTTTTGAATGTTGTGGATCATGTTTTGAATGATATTGTACGATGAAAATAATAGGGATTTGAATTCATATATTTGGGATAATGTATGAACTGACGTTTGTATGTGTATTAAGTATTGATGCCCCTATATGGTAACAGAGATCTCCAAGCTTCATTGATGATCTAAATCACATAAACATATCAGGTCGTGAGAAGTTGATGAGGGAGTTCATGCACATTGTGACATACGAGATGCATGGTTTGAGTTGTATTGAACTCACCCTGATCCTTTATGTTGGATTCGCGGTTAATCTTTGGATCAAGTGTTAATCTCTGGTAGGACTTACATAATACGGATTTTTTGGAAGGCGTTAGATGTTATTTTGTTTGTTGAATATCCTGGATGTGTAGATTCATGTGTGAGATCTATGTGATTGTTATGTTAGGATTTGAAGAATATTGAATAATTGATAAATTAATCGATGTAATTTGATTTTCTCTTTTGATTTAATTGTGTATATTATAAAAGTTTATTTTCATTAGTTTACCCTTCCTTTTCTTATTGTGTTGTGAACTGCGATGATTGTACTATATGTACACAAGCAGATGATCAGGTATTAGAGGTCTAGGAAATGTTCTTTTAAACTTTATATTGTAAATATTTGTATTTCTATAAGTCCTAGTCAGGTATTAAGAATGTTTTGAAAAACTCTATAGTTGTATAAAAATATGTAAAACTTGTATTATAATAGTTAGATACATCTTTTGGGTGTTCCAAAAATCATATTCATCAAACATAAAAATCATATTTAAATGAGTTTTTTTGTAAATACTTATAAAAAAATGGGTAACAAAAAATAAATAACTTTTTTATAAAACAAAATTAATATACAATATTATCTTATATATTAGTTAATTTAATAATTTTGTAAGTTGAGATTTGCATTAAGTTATTTATCTAAATCAGACGTTGGATTATTAAAGAAATAATAATTATCAAATTATATGTAATTATTGTATGCAATATTTGACGATATTGTACCCAATTATATGCAATTAATTTAATAATTATAGAATCTCATGA
>Ga0123341_1003488_pt1 | contig 13505 bp, 9 predicted proteins | sample Turbeapinknodule_FD_89959 | JGI IMG/M metagenome (GOLD analysis project Ga0123341, IMG submission 89959) | Root nodule microbial communities of legume samples collected from Mexico - Turtle bean Mexico pink nodule | ecosystem: Host-associated > Plants > Roots > Nodule | place: Mexico: Nepantla... | reverse complement strand
TTTCCCTTCAATTCAATACTCTAGTTCACTCCTTTCTTTCCCTTTCTCTTTTTAAAGATACACCCTTCCTATTGCGGAATTGGATTTGGTGTTGTCTTTTTCTAATTTTAGTTAAAATGTACAAGTCTAACTCATTTTAGTTTCTTAGTTTTGATTTGTGGGAGACAAGTCTTTCAAGCATTGTTTAGTGCTTTTTATGGGTATGTGGTGCTTTTTATAAAACATTTAAGAAGTTTATATTGATTTTTTTATAATACTAATCTTAAATTGACAACTATGTATTAAGTAAAATGTATTATTTTACCAGTTAAAAAAAATTACATTATTAATTTTGATTAAAGAATATTTAAAACATCAAATTATATAGGTTCATATTTATTTTAATAAGAGAAAAATCACAAAAAGAAATGTCAGAAGTGGGATTTGAACCCACGCCCTCTTTCGAAGACCAGAACTTGAGTCTGGCGCCTTAGACCACTCGGCCATCCTGACTTTGTTGTCAAATGTGATGAAATAATGTATATAGTTATAAATATTAAATATTACAAAGTTATAAATTAAAAGAAATTGTGATGAGGTGAATGTGAGGGAGAAAAAATTGAGTAGAACTTCTTTATCCATAAACCAGAACTTTGGCTTCAACGAACCTCACCTCACCTCACACTGAAGATGGCTACTGTGTCCTTGGGACTTTTATCTTGCTCTTCTTCTTTCACTCGTCTCTCTTACACTTCAGTTCGATTCCCTGCATTGAACAACACCAACTCACTCAACCTTAGTTCTTCAGCTTCCATCTCCGCTCCACTTCTTCGCCAAAAGCTATGCACAGCTCCTTCCCCTCTCTCTCCAACCCTTCGCCCTCTCACCATTGTATCCGCTAAGGGCTACAAAATGAAAACCCACAAGGTCTCTTTCTCTCTCTTTCTCTATTTTTCCCACTTCATTGGGGTTTTTCGAAATTGAATTTGGTTCATGGATGATTAAGGCATCGGCAAAGCGGTTTCGGGTGACGGGGCGTGGCAAAATTGTCCGTAGAAGAGCTGGCAAGCAGCATTTGCTTGTCAAGAAGAACACCAAGCGCAAATTACGACTCTCCAAAATGGTTAGATCATGTTTATCGTATTATCCTCCTCTCTACTTTCTCCTTGCTTAAACCAATCAACTCAATGTTCCCATCGCACTTTTCAATACCCATTTTTAGTGAATTCTCTGGGATTCTGTGATGGCCAATGACTGGTTAGATTGTTCACCTAGTTGCCTTTGGGCTTGGTTGTGCATTGTGTTAGATTTGCTTGTTTGGACCGCATTTCATTAGAACTTGACAACCTTAGTGTGTTTGCTAGTTTCTTTGCTTTGGTTTTAATTGTGAGATTAGAAGAATAGGGTTGCTTTTGGGACATCAAAGCAAAAATTGGAGGGTCAATTCCGTCTTCTAATATGCTCTCCCATTTCACAAGAAGATAAACTCAAGATTAGATATATATTTGGATACTGTTTCCCATCTATACTTATAAAAGAAATAAATAAATAAAAAGAACAAAACCTTCTTCATAAACTATGGCTTAGGTACATATAAATTAAAAATCTTCTTTTGGAAAAGTTAATACGAGAAGTAGAGAAGTTTATTTTGTTTTCTTTCTTATTTTCTTCTGTTATAAGTGCTTTGAGAAAAATATGTTTATTGGTAATAATTCAAATAGTTCAAACAATTCAAAATAGTTTAGTTTGGTTCAGTTCACTCAAAATATATTGTCCAGTTTATTTCTTCTAAACAAGTATACAGTTCAATCTAGTTTTTTCTGAAAAACTTTTAGAGTCCAGTTCACTCAAAATATATTGTCCAGTTTATTTCATCTAAACAAGTATACAGTTCAATCTAGTTTTTATGAACCACTTTTAGAGTTCAGTTCAGTTCATGCATTTTGTTCATCCTTATTTAATGGATGTCATATGGTAGTTTGTTGCATTCAATGTCTATATGTTTATAAGCAAATTTTATCTTATGCGTCAATTTTTTGGAAGAAAGAGCTTGCAACAACTAATAAGTTCAAAAATACTCAATTCAACCTTCCCCCTCCCTTTTCTATGAAATGTTAATCCATTTTTTTCTTGATGAATTCTAATTTTGTGCAATGGGACATTCACCAAATATCAAATTCAAGTTTTGAATGCTTATTTCTTGGGTCTCCTACATGTGGACTTTGTCTGTAATGGGTTTCTTCTGTCAGAAAATTATTGTAGAGTCCTACTAATGAGTGCTTTATGGGAATTGGTTAAGGAATAATAAAAAGAAAGCTTTATAAGAAGTCATGATGGGGGCGAGGGGTGCACTCCTAACACTTCCCTGTCAAAGCTTTCCATATTTAATTCTTTAATCAATGTCATTCAGTTGTTAGCATTCTTGATCATTGTTTGTATGATAATCTGAAATTTCCTCTGTAGAGATGTTGTAAAAAACTCTGCAAAGGTGCCATTCTATTCAGAAGTAGCTATTTTATTTTGAGTGTTCTGTGTAGTGTATAATTGAAATTTGGAGATTGTAACATAGTTTTCAACTTGATGATATGTATGATGAACAGCCTTTTGGAGCATCTGATATTCAAAGCATGTCATTGATTATTTTTTTGTCCTCCAAGTCAGAGCTTGCATAGCCAAAGTCTCAGTCACTGTCACTGAACTGCCTTGAGCAGTTTATTCCAAGTTGCACATGCTCTGTACTCATTTCAAAATCCTAATTTAACAAAGCATTCACGATTTTCTTGTCCAATATCAACAAAGATTTACTTCTTCAATTTTATCTGATAAATTAATGTGAATACAGCTATCCATAAATTGCATGCATGAAAGTGAAGTAGTATGCAACTTTATAAGCTGATTGAAATTATCAATTGAACTAATATTACCGTTGCTTATTTGAATTTATTACTTTATAAGAGATAAAATGAATACCACACTGATTAGGAAAATCCTATGGGGCTTCTTCTCATCTTGAACTAGGGACTTCTACCTAATCCATATCCATCTCAACAGCAATTGAATTTCTAGAATAACAGCTGGATTCAGCTGTTATGCTTGTTGACCTTGAGTTATTTTTACTAAAAGTTTTGGCTAGGATTTGGACTATTTTATTAAATTATGGGATTGGTTTTCTCGTGTCTTAATCTTTTTATCATCTTGCACAGCATCCGGTCAGCAGGAGCGACTATGACAACGTAATCGGAGCCTTGCCATATCTGAAAGTAAACAGAAATGCTAAATAGATGTCGTGTTTGTAAAACTGAGTCAAAAGCCTGTGTTTAGTCGTGAATTGTGACGCCTCCAATCTGCTTTCAAATGAATACAGTTTGTTTTGGCTAATTGAGACTTCAGTATCTTAAGAATGTGGTTCACCTTCCTGTGTCATGTAACAATTGGTATTTATTGACATCCCAGTATTGCTATTTGTTTACCATCTTCCACTTTATCTCTGCAATTGTTTGGCAAGCCGTGATAAATCATGTGAGCATCATAATCTATTTGGTGAGTTAAGTAGAATGAGGAATATTAGCAAAGTACTCTACACATTACTTTGTTTTCAGATTACTATTTACTGTTACGTGATATACTTATGTATGTGGAATCTATCATATGAATTCTATCTAATAATGAAGAGTGGTTAAAGTGTGTAGCTAGCATTTTTTTACTTCACATATTTGATAAGTTGAAACAAGGTGTTCCGGGTTTTTACTCTAGGGTTTCAAATTATTATTAGTCTACAATATGATAAGTGAATTTCTCAGGATGTGCAATTTTCTTAAAATTTTTTTGCATGAAGTTCTAATTCAGGTTATTGCTAAAGAAAAATTAAGCTTGCTTCTTGCTTATATCTTGATTTTTTTTCTTTTTTTACGATGTAATGAAGGATCTTGAAAAAAACAGCATACTTGCTAATCATTGACAAGGGATATTAACAAAATTACTTTTAATACATTCTTTTAAAAATACTATTTACTCTTAGATGGAATTTACTCAAGAATTCTATCTAATAATGATGAAAAATATGGTGTAGCTAGCATTTTTTTAAGTAAAACTTAAGTCATACACAGTTCATCATTGTTTTAGCGAGGAATATAGTTGATAACTTGAAACTGGGTACTGTGTTTTTCCTTTCATGTAAAGTATCCAATTATATTTTGAATATATATTTTTTATTGATTGAGATTCATTGAACGTTATAAATTCAGTATAAAGATTCTTTCTTGATTTTGAAGTTTTTAATAAAGTTAACTAATAAAAAATAATGTTTCTAGCATTCTTCTTAAAAGTTCTTTAAATTTTAATTAATCCCAGTCGAATGTGTGTTTGCGTAGCTGTACATTTGTTTTTTTATACACGAAATTTCATTTGAAGATATCAAATTAAGCTTTCTTATTGCCGATAACTTTAATTTTCATTTCATTTTATCATCTAAAGTGGTATGCTTTGAAAAGCAAAATGCATAGTTAATGATCATTGATAAAAAAATAATAATCATTAATAAAATTTCCAAAAAATATCATTAATAAAAAAGGATAGTAAAAAATTATGATGCACGGAGTACCGTTCCTTAATCAGCAAAACGGTACGGATTTTTTTTTGCGAAAATACGAAAAATAATATCTATTTTATTGTTATGTTCAATTAATAAAATAAAAAAGCCGTTCCCATATTTTCTCTTTATCTTAAAAACAGCTCTGAGAATTTTATACAGAAAAAAAGAAAATGATTAAAAAGGAATACGATTTGATAGTACATATACCATACTTCTTTGTCCATCAAAATCTGTTTACGACGTAGAATATAATATCTAATCTAATTTTTGTTTTACTAATATATCTTACTCTAACATCTTAATTAAGTTTTTAGTAATCTTAAAAAGACTTTACAATTTAAATTTTAGGAAGAGATATAAAGAAATATTTTAAAGATCTCGAAAATTCCCGCGCTGAAAGATTCACGCGCCATTGATCACGTGCACGCGCTGGACCTCAGAAGCATGAAGAGTGTTTTGTTTTGTTTCCGCCAATGACGAACCCAATCCAACTAAAACAAAAGTTCCGTTTTTCTCACTTTTTAAGGGTTTTTGCGATATACGAACGTTTCGATTTGTAATCCGATTCAGCATTTCATGCTCACTTTGATAACTTCCTTTTGTTCTTGTGCATGTTTCTAAAATCGTTTAGCCTTGGAAAATAGTACATCTTCCGCTTCTCCGCCCCAGTACTACTTGATGAGCCTAGCCCACTGGGAAGAACCCTTTGCTATTACATTTCATACAGATGAAGCTTTCTCAAGGGAATATTTTTATTGAAATATACACAATGAAAATTTAAGCTCCGGTTTCAAAAAGGAAAGTCGGGCTACGGCTGCATTAGGCTTCAAATTTCCTAGCTTCGCTTTTAAGAATTGGTTCGTGGGAGGTATATTCAATATATAACTACGTGTATCTAGAATTTTAGGAAAGTGTTATTTTCATTGAGTTTTAAATCATGGATCTCTTTGTGAAGTTCTTGCTAGTGGCAAAATGTTACTTTGCTAAACGAAAGCTAGTTTGGGAAGTTCTTGAAGGTGAACTAAAGAGCAAAATGGAAATCCAGTGGTCAGAAGCCAAATTGTTCTGATACGGGACCTAGCTCGTTGACTGTAGCTGTAATTTATTCTCATGCCTCTGCATATAAGCTACTTTGATTGTTCTTTTACAATACAATGATACAAACACATGTTTGCTTGAATGTTCATTTTCATTTTCATTGAATTATTGGTGTGTTTGTGTATTGAAAGCATACACTATGGTAAACAACATCAGATTTTAGTGATGAAGAGGCTAGCAAACACAGGTATATTCTTTTCAGCCTTCTGATGTGTGGATGTGAGCTCAACAGTAAACAAATCGTGCGTATATCATGTGTAAGAATCCGGGATTTGCATTATTTCTTGTTTTTTAACAACCCACTGGAAGGTAGGTATGTTTTATTAGAAGATAAATGAATTTCACTTTATGTATAAACATGTCTTATTATCTCAAGGTTTGTTCTACAAAGTTTCTCTCTTCAGTTTCAAATATAAAATTTGATTTTCAATATAAACAAATAATTTTTTTTTAACTTAATACTATCATAAGAGCAACTTTTTATGAAAACTTTATTTTCAATGGTTATTGTACTGGAGATGTAAAAGTTTTAAATTAAATTTGTTCAACTAAATTAACTACTTTTTATGGTGAATCAACTTTTTATCATACTTGAGACTGGAGGTTAGTGGATATCCTCGTACCTGACTTTATATTAAAGGAATGTCATCAGACTGAGATGTGTGCCACCTGGAGATATTTATATGGCAATAAGTTGTTAGGTTTGTTAGGTGGGGGGAACTGTGGCTTCAGAACACTGACCATAACCATGAAAGAGCATTGTTACAGCGACTTAAATCAAGTGGATTTGAAAAGTACTTCTTGCAAAAAAAGAAAAAAGCTTTCACCCACCAAGAAACATTTAACATTTAGTATTAATAGTTTAGTTATATTTTTCAACTCTTATCTTAAAATACTAATATATATAACATTATTAAAATGAATTCTAAATTAAATTTCTTTTTAGATATCAAAATATCATTTTTGGAAAAGAGCACCAAAAGTCCAAATAAAAAGTTGTAAATAATATTCACAATCTATACAAAATATCATAAAAGGTTGAAATATTTACAGAGGAAGATTGAAACTAAATTGGTTTATCAGCTGTACAAATGGTTAAACCAGCCATAATGAAAGAGCATTTGGACTTTGAATGTAGTTTATGTACAATTGAATTCTTCCATCACGTCTAATCTGCCAGGGATGAAGCAGGATCAGGAAGGAGAGGATGAATGAATGGTGGTATCAGGTAACATGGCTACTGTCACTAGGAAATATTCACAGCCAACAGGGAGACCGTATGGGTTTGGAGTTGATCCTGAATTCAAGGTCAACCAGTCAGTCCCTTTTTCAGGGGTAAATTTATCAGCCCTATCATGCTCAGGCCGAGGCGGTGCCGCCTTCACAATCTGGCGTTCGATATGCACAATTTGTCCAACAATGTAGTTAGGTCTGGTTGGAAGATGTTCTGCAAACAGGGCTACAGATTCATCAGATAAGTAATAATTAGAGCAGTTCCTGGTAATTGCCTCATAGTAGCCAGCTGAAGTGAGCACAAAGGCAGCTATCTCATGAACTTCCAGGCAACCAAAACAAATCTTCTCTTTATTTGCCTGTACAAAAATCACAAGCAGAATATAACTCAATCCAGAATTTTCAAATGGGTAGAAAATACAGTAAAAAACCATCCATGCAATCAAGTGATCATCAGGCACTGGTCTGTAGATAAAAACTAGCTCATCATCTCGAAGGGTCAAACATTTTACTGTCACGTTAAGAAAACAAGAAGCTAATAATTACCGTAAACTGAGGATAATAAATCACCTGTTTCTCAAGTTGATGCTTATTGTAATAAGTTTTGACCTGGTCTATTTTCTCCTCCAATTCTTTCCGAAGCTGTTCATTAGCAGCTTCCGTTCTTGAGTACTTCTCATGCAGCTCTTCCCGGTGCCTAGATAAGAAACTGACTTTATCGGCCAAGACACGAATACATTTTCGGAACTCAGCAATATCATCATCATCTCTGTCATTAGCAGAACTGAAAAAAGAGAAAAATGTTCCAATCATCCTTCTTAGTCGCAATTCATTGAGAATGAATATAAAATATTACTGGAAAGCACATCAGTCTAAAACAAAGGCCTGGAATCTTCTCCATTTCATGAAAAATAACAAGGACATTTGTTGGGAATATTTATATCAGAATCCCATCCAAGCAAGAGAACAAAAGGAGCGAAAACTGTTTACTCAATTGTAGAAACTCTCAAAACGTCAAACTATCAATGTGATTGCGGAATGAATTCCTCTATTATAGATAAGCTCATTACCATCAAACTTCATGAATGAACATTTCTACTACTCCCTCCGTTCTTCTTTAACTCTTTTAAGGTGCATGAACTTAGAAATACAATAAAATTTCTTGATTTTAATAAAATAGTTGTATAAATTCCTATTTTACCTCTTTCCCTATTCCCCCGCACCACACACAATAAATACATGTGTAAATCACTTAAAAATTAGAAGACATAAAGGTATAATCGATAAAAGAATAAGTAATGTAATTTTGAACTTCATAAATGACAGATAAATAGAAATAAAATTTTTTGAAAATCTGAGAGTCGAAAAGAAACAGAGTACTAAAATATGGGCCTTATTTCAAATTCTAATAAGTGAAAAAGTTGCGTTCATCACTACAAGTCTACCACCATAAAATAAATCGTTTTATCTTTGGGAATGGGCATAGTTTAAGGAAATTACTTGGCCAAAGACTGCGCCAAATTACGTAGGGAATCTGCAAAACCAGCCACACCACCGGGAGAATAAACACAGGTCTTGAGTCTTTCAAAAAAGCTGCGCATTTTAATAACAGATGCACGTAGTGAACTATACTCTGAGGCCCTCCTGTCAGCAGAACTTTTTTGTGTCTGAGCTTCCTCTCTTGCTTCATGCAAACAATTTTCCAAGTGAGCACAATTCATCTGTAGTGAAAGTGGAAAAGTACATTAGAATATAAAAGGCAAGCACAATACTGAACCAACACTGTATATTAAGTTAATGAAGCTTAGCCATTGTGGAAAAAAAAAATCAACATGTACACTTCATTCATCCAATATCCTTCTAATCCTACACAAGGCTTTGAACGAAATTCTCAATTCACCATACGAATTCAACTTCATCTCAAATCCAATATCCAAAAGGATTAATAAAGAAACTTAATTTGGTTTCTTTTTACCAAAATACCCAACAGATTTAAAACATGTATCTACAGAAGACTCTTGCCAACTGCCAAGAGTCAACTAAAACTCCGCATGGCATTATAGAACAACAAAATTAATGCATAAATTGCTTGGGAAATTTGCTATTAGTAATACATCTATAATCATTTTAATGGATCTATTGAAACTAAAATACAACAAGAAAGTGGTGTCGCAAGGCAACAGCAATATAATGATAAAAAAAATTCTTTATTTGGTTTTTGAAAGAATAATTTTGAACACCTTTCAGAAGAATAACCAATAGAATGCATGCTTCTGTAATGTATGAATCGAAGGAAGAAAACAGGGACAGAAATTAGAAACTGAAAAACGATATTAAAATAGCCAAAGTGAGAGATATCAATAAACAGATAAATAATAAATAGTTTAGGAGAATTACAAAACAGAATTAAAAAAAAAAATTGCAACCCTAAAATGATGGGTATGATTCAACTCCACAATTACCTGAGATTCATCAAGTAGTTTTTTACTTGCTTCCAGCTCCCTTTTGAGCACAACAACATCCTCCATAACATTTTTAAGCTTGGTTTCAGTTTCATTCAATTGATTTGACTTATCTGCAAGTGCACTTCGTAGTTCCAACAAAACATTATCATCATTTACATTGGATTCCGAATCTTGACAAACTGTGGAGTCACAAGGTACAAGGTCATGTGACACGGGCATGTTCTCACCAGTAGAACTGTGTGTTAATGACATGCCTAATTGTCCAATTATCTTGTCTTTCTTATCTTTATCAGCACTTTGTGTTTCTTCCCTATGATGCTCCATCATAGATGAGTCCAACTGTGGGTTCTGAACTCCAGAGGAATCCAACATGTTTTCATCCACCCCATCTAACACTTTACCAGTATGTTCTGTAAACAAACCAAGCTTTGCATCCAAGGAACTTGAGATGCATGAAACCTCATCCATGGGCTCAGAAGTAGATATAGAAGGCATGTGAGCTTCCCCGCTGATAGATTCTGACTTTATTTCCTTCCCAGCCACAAGGGGAAAGTCAGTCACATCATTTACATTGGAATTTTTCTGCCCCAGCATATACTGATCAGACAATTTCTGCTCCAATTCTTGAATTCGTTTCTCATATGACATACATTGCATCTGCTTCATCTTAAGCATGGACTGAATATGTTTAATATATTCATCTTTCAAATGCAAAGCTTCTTCTGTCTTTTCTCTAGCATTTTTTACTATATTATTCGCCCTTTCATCATCCAATGACTCATACTCTACCTCGGGACAGAGTGAGCATATTAAAGCTATTCTACCAGCAAGCTCAGCTTTCAGTTTTGCATTCTCAACTTCCATCTTGCAGGTTCCAGCAATTTCAATCAATTCACTGCCATCTGGCAAGCCTTCAGAATCATATCTCTCAATTGAGTCAGCAGCAATATCTACATCCTCAGTCAAATGAGAGCTATCACTACTTAAAGCAGTTGAACCTTTAAAGCTTCCTAGCTTCTCCAGCTTGGAAGTTACTCCTGTTAGATATTCAGGAGCATAACGATCCACGTCTGATATGTCAATATTAAGCAGACTACCATCAAACGGAGCTATATTGACATCACACTGGTTCGGACTGTCGAACAATCCCATAGATGTTAATACTTCTTTAGGCATGCATGAACTATGAACTCTCAAAAACTCCTCTCGTCTTCTAAGCTCGGCCTCACGTTTTATAGCTAGTCTTTCAGCCATTTGCCCAGCCATGCCCATGTACAGCTTCATTGAAGCTTTTCGTCTCACTATTTCTGCAAGGCAAGCTCTGTATGCTGCACCAATACCATGGAACAACTTTAAATCCCCAAACAAACCATCCTGACGAGCCATTGCCTCTTTAAAAACAGGGAACTGTAGCTTCTGATCTTTGATGAGATAAGAAACGTAAGTTATGTTTCGTGTGTAATTGTGCACATAGGTATTCATTTCATTCTTGTTTTCCTTGCAAAAATCTAGTAGCTTTGAAATTGCACGATCACAAGCCTGCATTTTGGGCAGGTGATTTTTATCATGAACATCGTACATAGGACCCAAGGCTGAAACTGCATCATGAGGACGAAGTGAGGAAGACAATTGAGAGGATAGACAATCATCTACCAGTTTCTTTACAGTGTTAACATCTTTGCTGCAAAAATCCCGTAAAAATATAATTGATAAGATGTTCTGATAACATTTGACATGATGAAAATATCTCAGAAGACAAGTGATATAAATTAAGTTACAAATTACAATAATCATTAAGTACAGCAAGTATTATTCCATTAAGTACACGTTAAATAATCAACAAGGAATGGATAAAGAACTTTGCAGAAATGGTGCTTAACTATTTCAGGCCTGCTAAGTGCTAACACAAAATATGACAAGTTGAGAACCAGATTTTGAATAATGAAGTCATGAGAGAAGTGACAAGTTAAAAACAGGATGCCTTATCAAACTTGGTATACACATTAACCTTCGATCCTTCGTCAACAAGACAGCACACAAAAAATAGTTGAAAAATGTTAATATAAAAACTTACCTCAGAGATTGCATGATACTCTTTTGTTCATTTATATATCTCTGGTGTTCTTTAATTGTTTGCTCTACGTTCTTGATGGGCAAGAAAGCCCTGGAGGACAATAATTCCTCCGCCCGACGCTTCACTTCCCCAAAAGTCTGCTTAAATTGTGACACTTTATTCTCAAACTGCTTGTGGGAGCTGGCGCAATTCTCCAGTGACTTCCTCAAGTTTTCCTCCTTGACCAAATCCAGTAAGCATTTGCGATTAGCAGTTTGCAAAGCAGGGTGGAGTTTTATGGATCTTAGTTTCTCGACATTCTTCCCAAAATTCACCAAAAGATCAGAATGCAACCTGTATTGTTGCATATAACGTTTCATAAAATCCGCATAGCTTTGGTTAATCATTCGATAATACTGATCCAGGTTACCCCTTGCAACCTCCACTGCTCTTTCTTGGACCATCTGTTCTCTCCAAAGTCTATTACAATGCTCATATTTCATCAAAGTACTACTATAAATAGCATTCCCCCGATGATAATGGTACCTGAATTGCCGCTCATAAGAAGGTAAAGCCTTCAGAGCAGGATCTGAAGCATCATCGAGAGGGTGTGGATCATGGGAGGATGCCGGCGATGGAGGCTCCAAATGACTGGGAATATCAACTTGCTCCGGCGGTGGAGCCGACGAATTGTTTTGAAGCCTAGCTTTATTGAATATGAACACCTCCTTCTCCTCAGATGGAAGCTTGTACAAAGATAGCGGCCGATGTGATTCCAGCTTCATATCCAAACAAAGAACAAGCTGATCACTGAAATTTATCCCAGTAACAGACTCAATAGACCTCATAACTGCCTCAACAAGTGTGTTTTCATTGCAATCCAACTCAAAAGAGTGTCCATTCTCAGCAATATGAACAAGCAACTGGCTCTGATGGACTACACTTCCAGACACGCTGCCACTCATCTTCTCCACCAATCGACGCAAGAATGAATCACAATCCCTTTCTCCACCAAAAAATTAAACCAATCAAAACCAAACAAAGTGTTCAAATCACACCCCCACCAATAGCTTAAACACGGAAGAACACCAAGGCAAATCCAGCATAACCTTTTTTTTACCACACAATTTTACACTTCACCCGATAAAATTTATAGAAAAGGAACAAGGACAATTAGGAACCTAATAAATTCTCAGATTACTGTATCCGGAAAAGAGTCCAACCAACGGAAGAAGAAAACAAACAACCAAACAAATTTTACGCTAAATTTTCGAATGAATTAATGAATCAATTCAGCCCTTAACACTGCAACAACAGCTCAACTTTGCACATACCCAACAGAGATATTCGCGGAAAGACACGAACTTTAACCTCGGATCCCCTCGAAAACCCTAGTTAGAAGCACCCCAACTCGGAAAACAGACCCACGTGAGCAACAATCAACGAGGCCGAGACTAAAACACCCCTTATCGTTGTGAAAAGGCGACAATGAAGAAAATGCCCCAAAAGAGACGAAGCTATCAAACCCCAAAAACAAGGGCGAAGAAAAAACCCGAATTACACCCCACCAGGAACCCGGTTCGTGAAGGAAAGTGAGAATCCAACAAGTGATAGCGCATATATAACAAAATTGAGAAGTACAGAAGAGTCTGTTTGGTTGTTGAGGGAAAAGGGTATGGCGAAAATCTTGGAGTGATTAAGAAGAAGATGGTTAGAAGAAGATTACGTGGAGATTTTGATTTTCCAGAATCTCGGCTAAGCAGAAGAACAAGGCTACCACGAAACCCCCCCTTTTGATGATTTCTTAGAAATCAATCACTGCATCAACTAATTTAAAATTATACCGTTTCTCTCTCTTCCCGTCTCTCTCTCTTCCTATGCATTTATTCTTCTCTTTTCCCCATCTTTGTTTTATAGACTCCACACAGAACCTTCTGCGGGAAGTAACTCTCGCATAACAGAAGCTCTCTCTCTCCTCTCTCTCCTCTCTCTCTCTCTCTCTCTCTCTCTCTCTCTCTCTCTCTCTCTCTCTCTCTCTCTCTCTCTCTCTCTCTCTCTCTCTCTCTCTCTCTCTCTCTCTCTCTCT
>Ga0123341_1003486_pt1 | contig 13507 bp, 9 predicted proteins | sample Turbeapinknodule_FD_89959 | JGI IMG/M metagenome (GOLD analysis project Ga0123341, IMG submission 89959) | Root nodule microbial communities of legume samples collected from Mexico - Turtle bean Mexico pink nodule | ecosystem: Host-associated > Plants > Roots > Nodule | place: Mexico: Nepantla... | reverse complement strand
ATATAAAGGAGTGCAGGATGTAATAGCCTATTGTATGAGGGTGTTTCTCTCTGCACCCCAACAAATGGTTTTCAGCACCCATTATTTTCAGAAAAAACCATTTTATTCATTTTAAAAATGACTTTCAAATTATTTTTTCTGAAATATTTTTGAAATATACTTTCTGGAACACAATTTATGATTTCTGGATTTAACATTCTGAAAATTAAAAAAATGTGTTCTGAAAAGAATATTTTGAAATGGTTTTTTATCTTCCATATTTCCTATTCTGGAAACACTTTTTTGCTTACAGAATCCTATTTCGAAATCACCCAAAATTATTCTTGGTATTTCAAAAAATGTAAGGGTGCAGGAAGAGAAATGTAGGGGTGCGGGAAGAAATACCCATGATTAGTAAAGGCCCAGACAAGTAACTCCTGGGCTTTCGAAGCCCAAAAGAACAAAAACCTGGTTCAATATACCATCCGAGTTTACGGCGTCGTTTGCCGCGTCTTCCACAAAACCCTTTTGTTTGTGATTCTGTATTGAGAGGGTTTGAGAGTGGAGTTGCAGCCATAAGTGGGGCTGTTGAAATGGTTCTATCAAACAGGAAACTGAAGCTTAAGCTCAGAGCTAAATTGCTCCAACAAGAAAATCATACCCACCAAGTTCCTTCATCTTCCAACTCTCTCAAAACCCTTTTGGACGCTGCCACCCACACACCCAGATTGTCCAAGCGAGACAAACTCCGAAAGCTTCGATCTTCCGAACACCCTCCAAAGGAACCCAACAAGGAAACTGAAACTGAACCAAAGGGTTCCGCCAATAAGAAAAGCAAGAAGAGAAAGAGGAAGGTAGAGGACGATGACGTGGCAAATGGGGCTCCCGATACCACACCACAGAACAACAACACGAAGAAGAAGAAGAAGAAGAAGCTGAAGAAGAACAAGAAGAAAAAACCCAAAACCGCGGAAGAGAATGGTTCTAATGGTGCAGGGGAAACGCCAGAGGCTACAGAGTTAACCAAGACCAATACAACTACCAGGTTATGATAAAATTATTGCATTATGAATAGCACTGTTTCATGTGAGTGAGATTTTTGTTTTTTAATGTTTGTGTTCTGTGATGTGTATTCAGTCAAGACAATGGTGATGTCCCTACAAAGGTTTATGTTGGAGGAATTCCTTATTATTCAACCGAGGATGATATTCGAAGTTATTTTGAAAGCTGTGGCACCATAACTGAAGTTGATTGCATGTATTTTCCTGAAACTGGCAAGTTTAGAGGAATTGCCATTATTAGTTTTAAGGTGAGTGACGAATAATGCACCATTCTTTTCTTCATTTTTCTTAATTTTACTTTCACACTGCCATTATTAGTTTTGGTATTCTTCAATTCCTTATATGGTGGGATTGATTGCAACCTACGAGGCTCCGACAGCCTACTAAATGGTGTGTCCGTATCTATGATTATAAAATTAAAGAACAAATCATTTTGAATCACCATGAGAAATATCACACAAAATACTTGGGCAAATAGATCTTTATTGTCAATTTATATAATTCATAGTTATATAATATATAAATCTGTGTCTGGGCTACATAGATTGCAAAAGATCCCTTGACATTTGTCTTCTTCACACTATACTAGCATGATTTTTCTTGCATCACTAGATTTGTTGTTTCTTAAGTTTATACTTCACTATAACTTACTGGCATTTTTGTGGCATTGTTCCTGCAGACCGAAGCAGCAGCTAAACGGGCATTGGCTCTTGATGGAGCTGACATGTTAGTAACACTGGCAGTTTTCTTTCTTGCTTACATGATTTACTGTTTTGCGCATTTCTCATGAAACACTAATGTGTAACAGGGGAGGACTCTTTCTTAAAATCCAACCATATAAAACAAAGCGAGCCAACAAAACCCCGGATTTTGCTCCAGAAATTTTGGAGGGGTACAATAGATTATATGTTGGGAATTTGAAATGGGATATAACAGAGGAAGAACTGAGGAAATTCTTCAGTAATTGTGAGATAACGTCCATACGATTTGGTATGGATAAGGAGACGGGACAGTTTCGAGGGTATGCTCATGTGGATTTCAGTGATAGTCAGTCACTGAAAAGAGCACTTACATTGGACCAAATTGATTTGTCTGAGAGACCTGTCAGGATAAGTTGTGCAGTTCCTCTGAAGAAAAAACCAGGAACTCATAAAAGCTCCCCAGTTGATGGAGCTGATAATGGTGATAAATCAACTTCCTTAGGAAGTGGCAAGATGAATGGAGCTGATGGTGATAAATCAAGTTCCACAGTAAGTGGCAAGATGAAGAGGAGGACGTGCTATGAATGTGGTGAGAAAGGTCATGGTTTTTCGGAATGCCCTAAGAAACAAACAGGTGCTGCAACTACAACATAAACTCTAAACTAAAAAAGGGTCACTGTTATAGTTTCTTCTCGTAGACAGTTTGATTGTAGTTTATAGAATACAATAGTGCTGCATTCATAGTTGATCTGGTTTGATTGTAATTTATAGAACACAATAGTGCTGCATTCATAGTTGATCTGGTTTTTTCAGTTTCCTACTTCCCCTTTTCAATTTTTATCATTATTTTCCCATTTTGAAATGAAAATTCTGTGTTTATTGTAAGCAAAGGAAAGTAGGAGAAGATAAAAAGTTACAAACAGTTCAAAAAACTGTTCACCGATAGATAGACAATTTGATGCGAATCAATAGCAAATTCAAGCTTTCTTTATCCTGGTTGTATTCCTCATTCTTAGATTTGTCTCCATTTGTGTGTAAATCTTATCCTTGACTAGCTTTTGCTCATTATTTCTGAGAGTTGTACTTGTAATGAAGATGAAAATTTTATAAACCGATAAGAACTGAAGCACAGAACGTGGAGCTGATAAGCCATTCATTCAGAGAGAGAGAAAATCGACAGAGTGGAAGTGAGAATGGAAAACTTGATTGATATTTTTTTGTAATAAATATAATTTGTAGCTTCCATTAGAATTCAGTTCATGACACGATTTGTAACTAAAATTAGTTTTACACCAAAGGGTATTGTAATTATAAGAATTATTTCCTTCTTTTCTGCATGGTCTACTTGCCTATTGCAACTAGGTATATGTTTGAGAAAACTTAATTAAGATAAAACTGTAATTGGAATATTATGCTGAAATCTGCTAGAGATACCTATTTTATGTTACTGCCCTGCATCATCAGCTGCATTCTAATGTTTGCAGAACGTAGCAATGATTGAAAGCAGAAATATCCAAATTGCACTTTCTACATTTGAAAGGTTCTATGATTCATTTCACACATATTGAAGTCTAATACAATACAAGGTTGAAACCATAAAAGGATTCTCATCTGGGCAGAAGAGATCAATGCCCCCATTCTCTGCGGGTTGGATCTAACACTGTTTAATGAGAATGAAAATAGAAAGAAATGGAATTAAGTGGCAAAGAATGAAGAGGAAGAAAATATATAAAAAAGATAGAGATATTTATTCTAAAATAGGCAAAACTAGTTAGAGAGCTAGCATTGGCTGGTAGCAGAAAGTTATCAGCAGTTAGTTCATTACATCATAAATGTTCAGTAAAAGTATATGTTAAAGTAACAATGTATGTAATTTTTTAATATAAATTTCCTTTTAATATTAAAAATATAAGTTTGAGGTGTTTTGAACTTTTGTATTTAAATTTACTTTTTCACTGATGAATTTTTTAATATTATATTATATCTTAAAATGTTTTCAATTAAGTTTAAAAGTAAGTAAAAAAAAATGTATACTTTAGTATATGTAACATTTTTTTGTGTGTATTGGTTAAAAATAAATTAGAATGTGACTATCATGAAGTAAGAAAATTATAATCATACAAAGAAAATTTGATTAGTCAAGTTTGGATAGCTAACAAAGATTTGTTCCCTAAATTCTCCTTGCTTCTTTGTAAGGAATCTGCTCCAAGCATTTCAGGAATTAATGACTACAAGATTGAGAAAACTGATTAGATAGTTGATTAATCTAATAAAAGAGATTGTCTCAGCACATACTTTCTTGTGATGCCATCATCACCACCTCACACACATACGAATTAAAGATAAATGTAGTAGAAACACTGATACGATATAGTTAAAGATACTGATATGATATGATATAGTGAGATATACGATATAGTTAAAGGCACTGATACGATAAAGATACTGATATGATATGATATAGTGAGATAAATGTAGCAAAGACACTAATACGATATAGTTATAGACACAGAAATATGGATAACGGATAATTTCTGATATACAGTGTAATTACGAATAATTTCTAAAATATAAAACACTTGTTCGATACGTTTCCATTTAAAAAATTGTATCTTAGACTCCTAGAGGGGGCCTCCCTCCAAGTTCCAGTTCTACGGAGTACCTTAAAAGAAAGTTATCAAAGCAATTATTATGCCTCCTGCTTCAATGCCTGACAATGATTCTGTGTTTGACAAGCAACTGCAGGGACATAAGAATCAACATTCTGCCATGCCAAAGACATATCATTCATTATTACACTTGAAAGATTTCAAATGAAGAATCAAAATATGAGTGAAGTCCTTGAAAAACTTACCTGATCATCATTTTTTACAATCAATTGGTTACTTGTATTGTATGCTTTCATTCAGAGAAAAATATGCAGAAAATTAATGAACAGCTTACCAAACATCTTCTCTTTCATAATACCAAATAACACACTCCTCACTCTCCTCCATGCATTTTGCTCTGTCTGCATTCTGCAGTGATATTGGAACGTAGTGGTTCCAAACAGTGGCCCTGTAGCCTGTTATGTGCATTGAAGGGCTCAATGCAAATGCCACAAAGTTTCTTCATTTGTTTCCAATTTATTCCCTATCACACGTAAGCTCTCATCATTCATCTCTCACCACCACCTGCTTTCAAATTCGCTTTCTGCCACTGTACCCTTTTGATTCACACGCCACTTCAGCTTCAGAGAAGAGAGAAACACCTTCAGACATAGCGTGACCAAGTGGTTTTCCTATAGAGAGATTATACTGCATAATACTAACTTTTGAGTCTTAATATTTGTTAAGAAAATCTTAACAATTTTTTCTTTTTCTCTAGATACAAATGATACTTGTAGAAGCAATAAACAAAGGAGAAACATAGAGAAAATTGTAGAAGCAATAAACAAAGGAGAAACATAGAGAAAATTGTAGAAGCAATAAACAAAGGAAAAACATAGAGAAAATAGATATTTTTTTGTCTAATAAATAGAACTATCTAAAAGTTTTTTACACCATTGGAAAGAAGATATAATTTGGTCCCTTTTACTTTGTGCTTGGGAGAAAAATCAATAGCTCCTTTTGTTTTGGACTGCAAATTCCTTAATTAATCATGGTCTTTCTCTTTACAAATCAAATGGAACAAATATTATTATTTGACGAATTACAATACTCTCATAAGTTATGGGCTAAAACAACACAGTCAAAATCAGAGATTGCCTTCAAACTTCATTACAAGGTTTTGTCAGGCATAATAAACTGTTTTTTTATTGGTGCAATTTCTTTTTTCAAATAGATGAAATGGGACTGATTATAAAAAAAAAATATAACCTATGAGATGAAGTTGTGTTAACCAAACATAATTTTACCATTTTTTTTAACTAAAATTGTGTTAACGTAACACAACTTTCCTCGTCATAAATTGTGTCACATTAATACTATTCGTAATTTTTATAAAATGGGTCTGAGTGATTTTAAAAATCTACACCAATACTTTATAATAAACCCCTTATTTGACATATGTTTCACCAACAAGGAAAGTTGCTTACATAGTTATTCTAATGATAAGACTTCATTAATCTATTTGATCAAATCCTCAAATTTTTGGTTACTTAATTTACTTGGCAAAGTGAAGGCACATACTAAATGATGCTTAAAGATTCAAAATATTTTATTGTTTTTTTTTTCCTTCTTGGAAACTGTGACATTTTTTTGTGTGTTTTGAGAATTATCTAGAGTTAAACATCGACAGTTTCCTTATCTTCACCGCCATTGAGTTACTCAACATCATGGTTGAAGAATGCCTTGCCGTTTGATCAGTTACTAGTAGTGGTTTGAGGTTCATTGTTTTCACTAGTGTTTTAAATTTTCAATGCAAAGGAACAGTGAGTTAGCCATTTTTATAATTTTGTTTTGTGCACGAAGTTCCTCAATTCTCACTGGTTTCCGCACAATCTGCATGGTTGCCGAAACTTGTCCATTTTTTTCCCCTGAAAGCAGTGCGATGGTTTCACGGGACAACTTTTGGCTTCATATGAATAAAATGAAAAATTTGTCCTAAGCTCACTTTGGTCCGTGACCAAGTACCATGATTGATATTTCATATTCATAAGCTCCATTTGACCCTTAGCTTGCAACTATAGCACTAGCATCTCTTTAATATTATAAGCTTTGATAGACGATATCTAGTTAAAGATAAAACAATTTTTTTTTTCTATATTCTATGTTAACACTCAAATCGCTTCACTTGAGTTTGAGAATAAATGTATTATCAGATTGTTGACATGATCGAAAGGTCGAATGATTCTTCTAATCCAAACACAGATTGTAAAATTCACAATTAATTATAATTAAGCATGTTTAATTATAAAACATAGGGTCTTCTGGATCCTTGATCAGGCTAATATCAGCTGTGATCCATTAAAAAAATATAAATATCAAATGAGATTCAACGTTAAAGGTAACTTTTTTACTCATAATTCACTTGTACCTTGTAGTCAGACTAACTTGATCATTAGAGTGTTTTTGCAAGTTCTCCACTCATCTCGATAAAAGGAAGAATCATTCTGAGACCATCGCGCCTAAAGACCGTGAAGACAGAAAAACAAAAACAGAAGGAGAATCTCAACAAGAGGTTTGGCATGTTGCCGTGAAGTATATGCAATTGCATGGCATGCCACTTGGTGTGGGAACATGAAAGCTCATTATTAGCCAAATGCAAACAAGAGACACTTTCCCTCATGCTGGCCCATTTCACTATAAATGCCAACAATCTCCTGAATTTAGAGCACAATTCAACACACCCATCTTCCCATTTCAGATAATAGTACAATACCTTCTCATTCTGCACTCACAAACTTTGGCTTTCACTACCTCCATTTGCTGCTTTCTGCTTCTATTCATTAAGGGAAAAATGCTAGAAAGAGAAGCAGGTTTTGAGAGCTCCAAAATCTGCACTGAACCAAAACATCAAGCAACTGAGCTCAGAGTTCCAGTAATATACTACCTTTCCCGAAATGGCCAGCTTGAACATCCACATCTCATGGAGGTTCCAATCTCTTCTCCACGAGGAGTTCTATGTGTCAAAGGTAAATGCTACAGTACTGTAATGGAAAATAGAGATGCTAGCTACTGAATTTGAGTTATGCCCAGATAAAATTCACTGTTTCTCTTGTATGTTCACCCTGTCTTTCTGATCAGATGTGATAGATAGATTGAGTTTTCTCCGGGGACAAGGCATGACCAACATGTATTCTTGGTCTACAAAAAGGTATCTTTATTCTTTCTCTTCAGACCCAATTGCTTCACGTGTGTGTTATGATTAGATAGTTCTATTCTAAACCATAGTAGAACATAGAACATGGTATAAAGACATTATGCTAACGAGATCTTTCATTGTAGGAGTTACAAAAACGGGTTTGTGTGGCAAGATTTGTCTGAGAATGATTTGATTTACCCAAGTAGTGGTCATGAGTATGTTCTCAAAGGGACACAGATGATAGAAGCTTCTCTGAGCTTTCGATCCTGTGAGACAATATCGACATCAAGCTCCAAGAGTTCGACAGAAGCAAACAACTCTAGCATGGATGCAGATTCCCCTGCAACCATAAAGGGGAGAAGCCAATCATTGAACTCGTGTGATTACAAGTTTTATAAGGCAAAAACGTGCGAGGAGTTTGCAGGGAAAGGCACCAATGCATCAACTCAGACTGAGGAGAAGCGTAGGGAAAGGATAAAACGGGAGAAAGTTGAAGAGTGTGAAGGAAATGAAGGGTCTTCATCACGGTTTTCTAGTTCTAGTTTTGGTGCGTTGGAAGGGTCTTTGGAGGGTTACGGATCAGCAGATATCAGAAACCAGAGGGTTGAGAATGAACGTCCAAGTGGGAGGATCAAGGCTTCAGAAGTTCTCATGCAGTTCATCAGGTGTGGATGATGTCAAAGGTTAATATTGTAGCTTGTAGTTACAAAAGAGGAACTATTGATCACTCTCTTTGGTATGATTATGCAGCTTTTATTCAGTTAGAAATGGAACAAAAACTTGAGAGTTACATCTATCCCTTGTGTTGTCCTTTTAATCAAATTAGACATGTGATGAGATGAGTTATTGCTCCTTGCATCTTTGTTGGCACCAAGTATTACTCCATGACCATTTGTCTAGAACAAAATTTGTTGAATTTGGTTGAACCCAATACCCTAATGGAAAAATACTTAATCCAAGTCTTTTTGGTCTATCTGCTTTGGCTTTATTACTGTTGAAGGTAGTAAAGGAAGGGTTGGGTTGTGTAACTAAAACATCATTAGAAAGAAAACTTGTGAACTTGCAGTGAGATGTGGGTTTACAGCCCCACATTGAGAAGCTTTGAATGAGTTGAGTTTACTTTAAAAAATAATTCTAAATTGTTTTAACTCCTTATGGTTTTGAATATCAGACACGTCACTAATATTATGACTAAAAAATTAGAATTAGATACTGTCATACGATAAGGCGTTCAGTGACATGCATGTTCAAAACGTGGCAAATCTATGAAATAAATATTGCTAAAAATATTAAATGGGACACTATTTTGCATAGATACGTCATGTATATTATTTCCTTTGAAAAGAGTAAAATCTGAAAATTTTAATAAGTGTATTCATTATTAATTTAAATTAAATAAGATCATTAAATATTGTAATTGAAATTAATGGTTTATTTACTTTTAATAAATCACTTAAAAATTAATATAAAGCCCGTCTAACTCAGTTGGTAGAGCGCAAGGCTCTTAACCTTGTGGTCGTGGGTTTGAGCCCCACGGTGGGCGTTTTTTTTTATATTTATTTCTCAACTTCTATTCTGCGCAATGTGGGACTAATACTCATTCTTTAACAAAGTATTCAATTTGGCTCACAAAGGAAAAAAAAAACTAAATGAATTAATTGTTTTTTTCTGCTACATGAATTAATTTGAAAAGTCAAAAAGAAGTACCTGTAAAAGAAAAAATATTAAAGCTAGGTTTTTATATTATTTTATGAAAAACAATTATCTATAAAAGGGTTGGTGTTGTAGCATATATGATTTTTTATATCAAGTGGATTAAAAGCAAATACTGTGTTTTCAATATCTTCCTCTCATCTCTTTCTTGTTGTGTCCCTATTTTGAAAGTTCCACTCAAATCTCTTTTCTTTTAAAACCAATTCTCTTACCATTAAAAGATATCACAGTTTAGTTCAATGGATTTACCACATTCAAATCACAATTTTGTTTGTTTTTAAAAAAAGTACAATCTATGGCAAAATATATATTATTTAAAAAAATTCAAATTACAATCTGTTTATAATAATTTATTGATATTTTAAAAAAATCAATTTCTTATTAATATAAAAGGAAAATGATATTTATCCTTATACTTTAAATACTATATATAATAAGTGAGTTTATTCAGTGTTTCATTAAAAAGCGTGATGATCTTAAATGAATTTGTACAGGTATGTAAACTCTAAAGACAGTGACGAATATGTGAAAACAGAAATGGTCCAACAATTGTAGTAAATGAAAATGATATTTTGGAATGAATAATGGAGAGAAAATGGCAATTGGTAGAACAACCAGAGAAAGAAATTGAAGAGGAAATTTTTAGTATAGTGATTGTGACAATAAAAAAAATTTTAGGAGAAATGTTGACATATTTTATTTTCAGTTCTTATATTTAAAAATTACCACTAGCTAAAGTGATTTAAAAAGTAAAAAAAAAAATTAAAAAAAATAATTGAAAGACCACAGACGAGGAAGTTTTGAATTGTTCATGACATGTCGATTTATGAGAGCGGTCTCATCTCATTGAACTATTTTAATTTCTTTTTATAATTTTTTTTTTTTTTTTACATTCTCTGATTCCCTTCACTCCACCTATATATACATATATAGATATTACACTCACGTATTCTGCTTCCTTTTTTTTTTTTTTTCATCCTTCATCCATATGCTTTACTACTTCATTCATTCATTCATTCAACTTTTCTTACTGGGAAATTTGCACACACACAAACACTTTGATTCTTGTTTGGAGGGGTTGAAATCTGTGTGGTGATTAATGGGTTTTGTTCCCCTTTTCTGATTTTGGTGTTATTTTGTGTTGTGAACAAACACTGAATGGGTTCCATCAGAGGAATCAAGAAAAGGAAGAAGGCTGATAACAAAGATGGCCAAGATGCCTCTGCCACCCCATTCGATTGGTGGCATCATTTCTCCCTCAGAATTTCAGGTACACTGCAATATCCTTTCTTCTGATTGGACATGTGTGTGTGATATTCTTTTACTTGCTTGTTGTTGTATATCAAAAAGGGTAGTTATTATTATTATGATTATCTAATGTAGGGCAAAAAGTTATGTGCTTTTTGGTAATGGGTAGGATTATAATGATTCAAGATTTGTTCTTCAAGCTTAATTCGTTAATATCTTTGTTTGCTTGACTTTCGTATTCATGTTGCTCTTATGGGACATACATCTTTGCTGAATTGCTTGATAAAGAAAGTGACCCCATGCCTTTGACCAAAATGTGTTTCTGACTAGGAATTTATTTCTTACTTAGGAACTTTAGTAGACTTTGGTTGTTATAATTTTGTTGAATCCTGATTGGTTATTGTATATCTGTTTGGCTAGTTGTTATTCTGTACCTTAACCTTCCAAATTGTGAAACTTCTACCACATAATTAGACCATTGGTGGGATTTTGTAGGTAAACACTGTGATTATTTTTGTTATCTTTACTTGCTGCAGTTTTCAGTTACATAACAATCTGGGTATGTTATGCATTGTTTTCACGTGAATTGTGCAGCTTCTTTATCTTGTTATGCATTGATGTCAGTCAACACTCATTTTGACTTTCAACCCGTTTCAAAAGATCTTTCTTCCTTTAATTTAGCTTTTCGTCTCTTAGCAATGTCAGTCACATAATTTGCAATCTCATCTTTATACTAACTAATAATCAGATGCATGCACGGTGAGATTACTCAAGCCTGTTGTTAACATGGTACTTTCCAACTAATAAAACTATTTATGAAATATATTTTTTTCATGTGCCTTATTAAATTGATTGAAGATAACAAAGGTATATAGATTCTGTGGAACTTCTTTTGTTAAATGTGAGATGAACTCTGAATAAATATTAGACTGGTGTGGATGGTATAGTAAAAGATTCAATTTTATGTGTTCAAAACCTTATAATCTGATTGACAGCAGAAGAGATTTTGAAAGAAAATAAAATCTGAAAAGCAGAGGCATGAACCCTTTTTAAGTTTTTTTGAGTTGAACCCCTTCAGTCAATTCCTTACTATACTGATTTTCTTAATCAAAATTCTGTCACATATAGCCATTAGGTTGTTCATAGTTTGTGACATTTGTGTTTTGTGACTTGAGTAGATTTCCTTGTATCAGAAAAGAAGGATTTTTCTGACAGCTTTCAGAGAAACTGACCTCAAACCATCCCAGTTACATAGAATTTGCACATATATTTCTAATTTGATTGTCCCTGTTATATAAAGAAGATTGTTTCTGCCATTGCTTCTCCTGGCATGTGGGCTAACTTCCTTTCATGTTATTTAACATGCTAAACTTACTCGTAATATATTATTGTGAAATTCAACACCCATCTTCATGATATGCTCATGCTTTATTTACCAATTTTAGGACCTTTGGCCCAATCTAAAAACATAGAGAAATTTGAGTCAGTTTTCAAGATCTCAAGGAAGACCTTCAACTATATATGTTTTCTTGTGGGAGAAGACCTGCTGGCCAGAGCCTCAAATTTTGTTGATTTAAATGGCAAACGTTTGTCTCTAAATGACCAAGTGGCTATAGCTCTTAGAAGGCTCAGCTCTGGTGAGTCATTGTCAACCATTGGCGACTCATTTCGGATGAACCAGTCCACTGTTTCCCAAGTAACATGGAAGTTTGTGGAAGCCATGGAAGAAAGAGGACTCCACCATCTTAGCTGGCCTTCAACTGAAACGGAAATGGAAGAGATAAAGTCTAAGTTTGAGAAGATAAAGGGCCTTTATAATTGTTGTGGTGCCATTGACAGCACACACATAATGATGACTCTGCCCTCTGTGGATGCTTTGAATAGTGTGTGGCTTGATCGTGACAAGAATTGCAGCATGGTCTTGCAAGCCATTGTGGATCCGGATCTGAGATTCCGTGACATAGTTACTGGATGGCCAGGAAGTATGAGTGATGAGCAAGTGCTTAGAAGTTCTTCTTTTTTCAAACTTGGGGAAGAAGGGCAAAGATTAAATGGTGGTAAGAAAGCACTTCCAGAGGGAACACTGGTAAGGGAATACATTATAGGGGACACAGGCTTCCCCCTTTTGCCATGGCTTCTCACACCTTACCAAGGTAAAGGACTCTCAAATGTTCAAGTTGAGTTTAACAAAAGGGTTGTTGAAACTCAAATGCTGGCCAAGAAAGCATTGGCTAGGCTGAAGGAGATGTGGAGGATAATCCAAGGTGTGATGTGGAAACCAGACAAGCACAAGTTACCAAGAATTATTCTTGTCTGCTGCATACTGCACAATATAGTTATTGACATGGAGGATGAAGTATTGGATGCTATGCCCTCTTGCCACCAGCATGATTCCAGATATCAAGACCAAACTTGTGAATTTGTGGACAACACTGCCAACACTGTGAGAGAGAAGCTATCTCTCTACTTATCTGGGAAGCTGGATACTTGAAAGATCATTTCTTAGGATTGTTACAATTGAATTGGAATTATATAAAGATAGATTTATATTACCATCTTCATGTTATTGGTTGACAAGACAACTGACTTAGACACAAATAATTTTTAGCTGCCTCTGCTCTGCATCAGTATCTGCTAAAGGAGGAATATACTAATTCTAATTCTGGTTGAATGAGCTATTTTCTTGGTAGTTCATTACCTCTTTTGAAAACAAGAAGGAGTTAACTATGGCTTTGGTTGCTCCTTTCTTCATTTTTTTGGTCTTAGAGACATCAATCTTCTACAACTTTGGTGAGTTGACTACAACTCTAATGACACAAATTATGCAAGTTTTCTACTTGCAACTTGTGGATTAAATGAAAAACTTAATAACTACTTCTCTTTATTAAATGTGATTGGCAATCAGTGTTATAAAAAAAATTATTAAAAAAAAACTAATTTTAGTGATCAAAATAATTAGATATTATTTCACTAAATTAAAGACTATAGACTATTTTATAAACTGAAAAAAATATCTAAAGT
>Ga0123341_1003485_pt1 | contig 13508 bp, 8 predicted proteins | sample Turbeapinknodule_FD_89959 | JGI IMG/M metagenome (GOLD analysis project Ga0123341, IMG submission 89959) | Root nodule microbial communities of legume samples collected from Mexico - Turtle bean Mexico pink nodule | ecosystem: Host-associated > Plants > Roots > Nodule | place: Mexico: Nepantla... | reverse complement strand
TAATTAAATACTATTTTAAAAATTAAAAAAACTATTAATATCTAATATAATTTCTATTATTAATGAATAATTTTTAAATTGATATTTAATGGGTTACTAGTTATCAACTAAAACATTAGTAATTAATTAGATAATAATTTATATATTATCTATTAATAATATTAAAAAATTTAGACATCAATAATTTTTGTAGTTTAAAAAATAACATCTAATTTAGTGACTAAAAAAAATAGTTTATATTTCTTGATTTTCTTGTAATGTTATAAAAAAATATTAAAAGCTAATAATTTTTTTTATCAGAATAAATAAATAAAATAAAATGAGACACTTCAGAGGTGTCCCAATCTTTATACAGACACTTTAGGGGTATTCCGGTATCCCAATCTTTATATCGACATTTTAGGAGTATTCCAACTCTTATACAACAAGTGGTCAAGACTAACCTGCTTAATACCTGACCAACATACATTCTTCAGACTCTACCGACCTCCAAACCAAGTCTCGAAAAGAATAACAAATCACATAAAAAAAGAATTGCTATAAGCTAACTGGATCTTATAATAATTTTTAGTCTAAACATTACACAAAGCTAATAAAGTCTTTAGAATGAAGATAATACTAAACTTACAAATACTATGGTTTCTTCCAATATCCCAAAATCTAAATTAAACACTTAATTAGTAAATAAATATCAAGTTGCAATTATTTAATTAGTAAACTCATTAGTCCATTAATTAATAAATATCTCTAATTTTTTTTTAGCTTCTCCTAATGCCCCAATCACTAACTTTCTCTTATTTTCTTATTATTTTTATTACAATAAATTGCACTAACTAACATGAATATTATGTTTACAAATTTTTTAATTTTTTTTTTAAATATTACGTTAACATTTTTTATGCATAACATTAATCTTCTTAATTGTTTGAAAAAAAACATATATTTTAATAAGAGAAATCATCATAAATGTTAAAAAAATTGTACATATTGGTGGTTATGATGCAATTTATATATTTTATGATAAATAAAATTCAGTTCTTGAATGGGTAAACAGAAGACAAACTAATCCTTAAAAAATATAATTTAAATTTACACATGCAAAAAAGTTACAAAATAATCATTAATTCTACAACTTAATATAAAATTGATCCTTAAACATTACGATTTAGTATAAAATTGATTCTTAAATAACACATTTTGATCCTCAGCATGTCTCTTTCCTACAACCCTACCTATATGCCTACATTTTTCTTCTTCCCATCATCTTCATCTTTAACTTCAAGTCAGGCCAAAAATAATGCAATCATTCATTTCTGAGCCATAAGCATGGGTTCCAAATTTTCTACCATGGCTTGTTTCAACTATTACTACAAAACTACAAGAAGAAAATCCATGATAACAAAAATGCAATCATTTCACCCAAGCATATTCACAAATCCATTTAAATTTGATATGTAGACAAATATAATTTTAACCTACCTTTTTTTTTTGTTAACTATAAAAAATTAAATATTTAGCATCCACAAAAAATAAATGCTAATAAATAAAAATGGACGTTAATTAATCCATATGTCAGATTTATCTCATAATTCTGAAATCATTAACATTAATTTATTAGTGTTGGCATTTGAAGATCGACTTCAAAATGATGTTAATATTTTTTATTTTAAAATTTATTTAATTTAGCATCAGTTTAGTTAATGTTAAAAAATTATATTTTAATATTAATTAAATTTGCATTGATTTGATTGATGCTAATAACAGTAATTTAAAAAAAAATCTCACAAAACACCTTCATCTTTAATAAAGTAAAGTAGAAAAAAAAATTGTAGCGGGTGAAGGAGATGAGTGTTGATGAAGGAGATTAATGTGGATGAAGTAAATCAATGTGAATAAAGGAGATGAAGAGATGTGTGTGGGAAGGTGATGTGTGTGAATGAATGAGATGTGTGTGGATTAAAGAGATGAATATGGATGAAGAAGTGGTGTGAGGAGATTTATGAGTGTAAATAAAGGAGACATGTGTAAGGATATTTATATAAAAAGTAAGATGGGAAAATTGTGAGTGAAGAAATTTATCATTTTTAAACTTAGACTGTTATATTAAAAATAATTTACGATTCCTTTTTGTTGTCACGAAGGCACACAAATTTATAGCATATAAGTTAGTGTCAACTAAGTCGACACTTGTAGGTGCAATTGGCTTTAGAAGGGGGTTGATGAAGCCTTAGACTATTTTCGCTGTGGATGAAACTAAATTATCTAACAGATCGTCTAATAAGAACAATTTAGATTGTTTAGGAGAAATGTTTAAGCAGACTGTCAAATCAAACAAAGCAAACCAACTAGCAAGAGAAAAGAGAGAACAACACCCAATAATTTATCTTTGTTCACTTAAATTCAGGATACATCCAGTCTCATTGAGCCAACTACTTAAGAGTTTCCACTAACAAAAATACTTGGTTACAATGAGTAATCAAACCTCTAAAGGACACAACGTGAAAACACCCAACTCCAAGTTACAACAAGTAATTAAACCTCTCTAGGCCATAATGAGTAATTAAAATTCTCCTAAGTTATCCCTTCTTAACCTCCCATTGAAATTAAAAACATTAAAGAAAACAAAGAACGCTCTATTGTAAAGGTGTTACTTCACAATGTGAAGTAATACAATTGTTTAGCACTCAACCCAGAAAAACTAAACGCTTTAAAAAGTTTAATCAGATGCTCACTGTATCATTGCTATTTGCATCAAGATCACTTGTATAGCTTGAATTGCTTGACTTGCCCTATTTGCGTTTTCCACCTTCAATCCCTTTATATAACTTTTCGAATTTGTTTTTTTATTAAGTTTGTTGGAAAATAATTTTAAAATGAGTAGGTTTTTTATATGCAAATACATATATTTTTACATAAGAAAAGAAATTATAAATCTGAAAAGAAAAAATTATTAAATATATAAGTTACAAAAAGTTAAATATAGAATAAACAATTTATTTTTTCAAAATAATAATTCTTCTACTAAATTTTAACTCTAGTCTCAAAACACACTTTAGCTTAAAGGCAGATTTTTTAAAGAAAATAATAGCTAAAATCATTAAATTTAAGTTTATAAAAGATTTCAAATTCCCTTTCCATTTGTAGAGCGTCCCACTTTTATGAGAAACTCAAATATTTTGCAACTAAAATTTAAATTCAATCACCTTATACATTATCATGTAATATTGTAACATTGTAGTTAGAGAAAAATTATACTTAAAAAAGTTTATTTCTCTACGTTAGGAAAAAGTTTGTCTCACTACTTATACATGGTTTTGGATTTAACGTTATTTGACAACTCACTTCATTAATAATGATTGAAAATTGGACAGACAAATTTTGAAATTTTGTTAAATAATAAGTCATATAAGGGAGGTTATGACTAAATTTGTTAAGTTATGCTTGAACGAATGGTGGTTGAAGATAATAGATAGTCCTACACCAAATGTCATAAGAGTTCAACACTTGGATAAAATGTCATTGTTTTGAAATAACTTGATTTTGAAAGATGACTATATTCAAATGAGTATATATATTCTAAATTTAATTGTAAGTGGTTGGTTAAAAATAATTGATATTTTGTTTTAAGAGTTTGTGTTCTAAACTTATGAAACACATAGATTAGAATTAGAACATTTCATGGTATATAAATGAATGTAAACTTCACCTTATAAGTTCATAAACCGATTTTATGAGGTTGAATTAGGTTTTATGAAATTGAATTACCTTTTAGAGGTTATATCATTGAGATTAAATAATATTTTTTAGAAAATATGGTTAGATTTATAAATTTCCAATTTTTTTAGAAAATATAAATATATTTACATCTTCTAACAAAGATCCTCAGCATTACCGCGAAAATTAAAAGGTTTGAAAACTGAAAAGCACAAAACCCGAAGTTAGGGTTTTCCTTTTCCGTTCACCCACGCGCCGTTGGAGGAGGGTGGTGGCACCGGTGTTGGGACAGAGAAGAAGTTGTTGATTCTGCGAGTTATGGCAAATTTGGTTGGAGAGAAGGGATTTGTAAGAGTGCGTTTGTGAAGTGGAATTCAGAGCTAATTCCGGTTTGTGGAGGAGGTAAAGGGCGCGCTAGTGGGACTCCTTGGCTTGGTGGTGGTGGCGGAGATTGAGGTTGACGGAAGAGAGACGGGGAATTGAGGTTTTGTTGTTAATTTGAATTAATGGAAGCTGCGGCGTGGTAGTGATTCTCTAGCAATTATAAAAATGTGTGTTCTGCAATTTGGGGAAAATCGTAAACCCTATACTTTTGATTATATTATGATGTTCATGCATTCTTTTGGACTATTAAATTACCATTTTGATAATGAGAAGCGCTTTGTCAAACTTTCCATACTGCTTCACTCTTAAAGCATTGATATTGGAAATAATTTGTATAAGTTCATCAACAGCAACACCACGATGGTGTTTGCGGGAAATTGCTATTTCCTTTCCCAGATTTTATTTGGATGAAGTTTGATGAATGCATGAGCTTAAGCACAAATATTGCAACCAGTTGAATTTGTTCAATACATTATATTATATATCTGGACTAATTCCCTGCCCCTTGGTTGCTCAGTGTTTTATTTGATGTTTGAATTATTGCAGTTAACATAAGGAAGACGAAAATTTCTGGGTTGGATTTTGGAGTAGAGGAAGATGAGGAGACTGAGTGGACAAAGTTTTGATATTTTATAAGTAGTTTATGTCCATTAAGCTACTGCAATGAAGAGTAAAAGGGCATGATTTGAGCACATCCTGCAGAATGTTGTTTTGTAGAAAGGTATGAATCTGTGGCTTGCCCAAAAATTCATCCTTGATTAGAGACAACATGTGTGTTCCATTACCAGGGCTCTCTATATGTCTTATCTTTTCCTTTAAATTAAATGATTTAAGTTCACAATGGAATATGCTTCATTTGAATGGATAAAAGATAGAAGCCGGGAAAATTTATGATGATGAACACTGTTAATTTATACAACCACGGTTTTATACAAAGTGAACAATTTATAACATTTACAACTCCCAGTGATAATTTTGTAATTGATTGAGTTTAATGACTTAGAGACACTGTGACTCGTAGTTTTACGCTATTAGCCAACTAATCGTGTATCAGCGATGATATGATCTTTAAAGTGGGTATTATCATCGAAGCTAGCTAACTTATATAGACTTGTGATTAGTTCACTATGTAAAACTAGCTTTTTCATTGAACTGATTTTATACTTTAAAAATTCTCTGAAAAAGCTATTGTTTTCACATCGTGAACTTTGGTTTACAATGGACTTGATTTTTATGTTTTTTGGTTTTATTTTCTAGGACATATTGACACCCCAGGAATATTCTTCTCATGCAAATCTATAACACTGAGGGATTTTAGTACTAATGCACTAGCTGGGGGTACAACTGCTTGCATAGGTCTGTGATAAACTCAAACTTCATTTTTTTCTTGATTTGTTAATATAGATACTTTAGCTTTAATTTTGTTCCATCCTTCATGAGGGGCGAGTTGATGATGTTCGCTATATCTTGTAATTTATTGTATTAATTTTTGGAATAATGGTTTTGTTAGGATTATTAACTAGGGTCTGTTGTGTCAAATTTCCACTTGGTGACTTTGATCCTGAATTCGTTTTCAATGTAATTCCCTAAAGATGAACAGTGCAGTATAATTTGGTTGATTATTTACCGGATGCTAGAGCATTTGTAATGCCAGAACATAAAAGGAAGCTGCTATCTTGATGACTTGGGCGTGAGGATAGGCAAGCCACACATCATTTAGTTCTGCTTCCAAGTCTTGATCACGACAGTAAAAGACATTAAGTGTCAGTTCTTATTCATAGAAAAAAAAAAATTGAGCTGTAAAGGGATATATTTAATTTATGAAATGGTTCTGAAATTAGCATTATACAATAGAAAGGGTGAAAAATGTGTATGAATCTTGGATTTTCACCCTGTCTCAGGCATTCATTCTCTATATTATAAAATTTCACCTCTCTGTAACATTTAAAAAACAAGGGTAACTTCTATAAAGGCATGTTTGATTTACTTCGTACTTTGTTTATATTATTTAAAACTATTTTCTAAAACAACTCTACCCCGGTACTATCAATTTATAATCTAATATCTGTTAAGTTTTTGAAAATGGTCTCCAAATTAAGTGTTTTAAAAGCAAATAACATAAACAGCAAGGAGATGTTTTCTCATCCTCTTTTCTTTTCTATCTTTGTCTAAGCGCTTTTAGAAAACATTATAACTTTTGATAATATCCATTTCTTGTTTCACTTTTCCAATTCAGTGCTTTTGTCAATTATGCTCAGTAGTTGTGATCAGAAAGGACTGACGGGTTGAAATCGGCAGGGCTTATGCTCTGTCTGATACGACCCAAAAATTGAATAGTATTGATACTGAAATATGATTAACTAGAGGTGAAACTTCTGTTACAATATAGAATTAGGGACAACTAAACCATTGCTGGGGCAGAGCTCCTTACTAAATGAAAATTGAAATAAAAATATTCCCTTTTATGTGGAAGAACTCCTTCACTCAGCCTAGCCAGATATTTTTCACTCAAGAATCCTCATACCTCTCATTCTGTTACCCTCCTTCAAATAATCATCCTCTCTCACCCCTAGCATGATCCTCGCATCTCCCTCTCCCACTCCTTCTGCCAGCTATGCATTCTCTTATACTCTTGTTCTCTCGTCTTCCTCTCCCTCCAATTCCATCCCACTCTAGCCACTATTCTTCTTTATTTGTTAACTCCTAAAATGCAAGCCCAATAATGGGTTACCCTTCACCATATCTACCTTGGTATTTGTAGTCATCCACTTTGCTTTCCTACTACCTATATCTTTCTTCTTGGAAACTTCTAAATCACAGTATTTATATAGAGCATTATTTCCATGCTCGAGTTAGCACAGTTACTGAATTGATGAAAATATGTACATATAACATGTTAGCAATAGGAAGTTTGTATTCATGCCAGACAAAGAAAAAGTTGCTTGAGTACTCTTTGGTGATTGAAATAGCTATGTTTATGAATCTTTCCAAACCCACTTTTGGTAGTCTTCAGTCATCGGAGATTCAGAACTGTTACTCTTTGTAATTTTGCAGAAATTTGTTCCTCTGGTTTTAAGACTGACGCACTTCGCCAAACTTTAAAGTCAATGACAACAGTTCTTTGATCAAACATTGCACAGATGGGTGACAATTCTCTTGTTCCACAGATGATAGAAAAAGTAATAATTGATCAGATAGTAAGTTGACACATTTTGTTGAGTTTTCTTGTGTTGACATTTTTTCTGTTTACTTTTTCTGGTGCTTCCTTAGCTCATTTAGAAACTTTTTATAAGAATTATTTCTCATCCTGATTTTGTACAACCGCCGCAAAAGTCTTCTTTGGGCTATAATGGCTCTATCCTGAGAATGCTTGTTACAGTGGATTCTAAACCTACCATACTTTCTGAACAAAGCATTGTCACTCCAGGCCATCATCTTTCTGAATATCTAATGGATAATTTGCAGACAAGTATGCTTCCAAAAACTGAGTAGCCATGAATAAAAAAATGAACTATGTTGTTGCCTACTTGTCTCACTTCATTCTTTTGGATATCCCAGATCACACTTTACATTAATGTTAATTAACTAATTGTTTTTTCTGTCCTTAATTTTGTTTTGGAAGTCAAAATGTCTAGAATTTTTGTAAAATACTATGATTGATTGCTACAATATCTTACTATATAAAATAAAATTGACAACTTCTAAAAAAGAAATGCAGAGTCTGGCAAAATGTTCTCCGGCCATTTATTATATCAAAGGCAATGGTGGGAATGGAGTCTAAAATGTCACTACTGCTCAGATGATTGGTTTTGGTTTCTTTCCTTTGTTGACAATTGTTTAAGGAGTTATATAACAGCAGATATCAATATCACAATTTTAACCAATGTGGAAATTCATTGAGAAAAATGACAACATGACTCTTCTATGGGTGCTTACCCTCCCTCCTACCGAGCTAGGGCTAGGCTAGATTCTTTTTTATCTTGCATTAATTTAACTTTTTATGGCTTAGCATTCCATATAATAAAAAGTTGTGGGTATATGGAACTAACAACAGATGAACCTCAAGGGTATTCTTTGTAACACATAATGAAGATCTTTTCATTTTCTCATTCTGGTCAAAAGACATCTGTCCAAGATTATATTTGTTTTTTCTCTAACAAGAATCTCTATTATGTTTTCTGATCTCACTATATTAAGTGCTTGTAATTTGACATCTTTTTATTTCATAAGTCTATCAGTTTTAATTTTTGTTGACAACATGAATTGATTTATTTGTTATATGTGTGTGTATGCATATTCCTTCTTAGATGTTTGCTAGAATCCTAGTATGTTTTTTTTATACTAGTGAGTGCTTCTATTAATTTTGGAGTTTTCTTATATTTCATCATCTAAAGCAATGGATCTTAATTTTTTTTATATGAATTTATTTTAGTACTTAGATTATAGATTTAACTGTACAACAGTGCATCCGAGAAGATGATGTATAGCTTCCTTTCAATTAAGTACCAGCATTCTTCTTCCTTGATTTTTCTTGTTTGACCGGTCCAAAGTTATGAATCTTGTGTCAGAAGAAAATGCGATCAGCTATATCTAAAAGTAGTTTGTTATCAATGTACAAAGAACTTCTTGAATAGGGTCAATGCTTTTACTTCTGTACTTTGGTTGATGCTAAAGGATTCTAAATTTAAACAGATTATGTCTTTTTCCAAGGAGAAATGATGCTAAATTACAACAGATTATGTCTTTTTCCAAGGAAAACATTGACAACCTCGTACATCAAGTGTAGACTTTACCTGAGGGACAAGAACAACTATTGATTGTTATTTTGAAGCTTGCTGTTCACAAGTATACTTATCATTCCATTGGATAATTTCAATATTTTGTGATTGTCTATACACCATTGTGTGGATAGTTTGCACCAAATACATGTGCTCATTTAGCATTAATCCATAGTATGATATCACCTCTTTTTTGACTGCCTAAAATCCAATAGAGTGCTTATTACATGCTATGTCACATGTAGCTTCTAGGAAGATATGAAACAAATCACATGGTAAGATTGATGAGTTAGTGTAAAATGAGCCATTTTAAGAGGTGGGTAGGTTCAAGTAAGTTCTGCGGCCAAGTTTGTTGTTGGTTTCAAAATCCAATCTATGCATCTATTTTAATTTGGCTATATCCATTGGAAAAATGTCATGGACATAACCTATTTAAATTTTGGAGCTGAAGGGTACCTTTAGATTTAATTTAAGTATTTGTCCTATTCTTAGCTGATGGCTGTTTCCTTCCAATCTTTTGTATTGTTTTCTGAAAATTTTGAAAAGAAAAACTCAGAAGGGAAAAGCTCAAAGTCATGGTCATGCTCTTTAGAATGAGTCATTTTGCCTTAATAAGATAAAAAAAAGCAGAACCAAAAACTGAGTTAGATTCTTATGACATTCAATTAATTCATAGAAATGGCAAGAAAGAAGTACATGTGATTAAATAGTGATTTGAATCTATTCACAATGCAGCCTCTCCGTTCCTTGTTGCAGCACCTTGACATTAGTGAAACAAGGTCCAATCAGAATTGTAGATGCAACAAACTCAAAATTTTTGTGATTGTCAATGAAGTTTATATCTGAACAAGACGAATAAGTTCATCTCAGCATCTGCAAGATGCTTTGAAGCACCCTTGCATTGTGAACAGGACAAATAGAATACAGCTAATGTGGCCTATTCAGATTCATAGGTTAAAATAAAAATAACTTATGTGCAAGTTAATTTGTACAAAATTCTATTTTTTTACAAAATTATCCAAAACTTGCATAATACCAAGAACTTCATAATGAATTTCAAGAAAAAGCTTGAAAAGAAAAAGGTTAAAAGAACAATTTAAACAGTACCCTCAATTATAAAGAACAGTAGTGTACAACATTCTAGGACATCTGCAATCTGATGAGTCTGAGAGAAAAAATCAATAATCATAATGAAAAATTCGCATAACTAGGACGTCAGATTTCTAATTTCGTATTTTTCTAATTTATTATTTGCTCTACCAGATCATGCAGATAAATTGACTGGTCTGTGGTCTGCATAACTTCATTGAAAAATACAATATTTTTCTTATAAAGTTACTTAATTTTTTATTTTTTTTTTTATATTCTTAAACTAAAATTTACTGAAAATAAAACATAGAAACATTATAATCATTTAAATATTGCAAACATCAGATGTTGGAGAAACACAACTCCTAACCTGCAAGTTCAGTGGAGCTGTGAATACTTATCCCTATGCATAATCAAGTGTGTGAAGTAAAATCTAAGTGAAGAAAAAAAAAATAATAGAATGTTACCTTCTTCCATGGTGACTGGTATGAATTGAGAAAGAAAGAAAACCACAAAGACAGAGCCATGCTATGAAGCAAAGATTGAACAGAGAGCTTCTATAGTTGTATCTTTTATTCACTTCACCAATTCTTGCAAATTTTAAGAACTAAACATAACATACCTTCTTTGTGCAAATCAGTTCCTCCTTTATCTTATGGTAGGAATGACAAACAACAACCAATGTATTTATTAACATTTTTTTTACTAAAATATGAACTTGTATTAATATGATTTAGTAATATTTTATTAAATATTAAATATATTTTATGTTGGTATTAGTTTTTAATAATATTTTTACATATCAATACATAAGGAATGTTGTTCAATTTATTTAGTAATATTTTTTTAATAATTAAACAACATTCTAAATCTATTAATAATTTAGAAATAAAAATATTGTATTGATGTTACAAAAAAATATTGTATTTTTTGTTTTAAAAAAAATCCTCAAATAACACTAAAAAAAGATGAATGGAAATAATATTTTTAAGAAAGAGATGAAGAAAAAAATGGTGAAAAAAAGGTAATTACATTATATCCAACTATCTTTAAAATTACTTAATCAAGTTTTAGAGACACTAAGACTATTTTCATTTAATCATAATTCATTATCAAAAATAAATTATCAACTTCCATTTTTTTTTGTTCTTTTATCTGAATCTATGTTCTTTGTTTTTTACATTCTATCTTCACCATAAACAAACCCTGTGTTTTCCTCTTATCTTTTTAGTATTTGATTTGATTATTTTATTTTTCAATTAATTACTCCATTAATGTCTTTATGTAGCTTCTACGGTGTTTAGTAACTTTGACTTTGGTTCTGCATGGCTGACTCACACGTGTCATCATGTGGATCAAGATTAACACGTGTCACGCATGATTTCAACCCTTCTTACGTCCTTAATTGTGATTATAAGTAACTATGGTTGACCAACAGTGACGGTTCACAAAACTTACGTAAACACAGTTATATTCTTCAATTTCTAAGGGGTATTTATGTCAAAAATTAATAAAAAGGTACACAAAACAATACCATGCTTACATCATTAAAATTAAATGAAACAAAGAAAATAAGAGGAAATTAAAAAATATTTCATAATTTTTATGATATGATGATGCAATTATACTATAGTTTATATAATTTCATATTTATGTGTTTATCAAGTTACATTTCTGAGATATGTTTTTCATATTTTAATTCAAGATCTAATGAGTTAATTAGTGTCTTATAAATTTAGACACCAAAAGACTCTCATCATATTCAAGTTGTTGTATTTTAGTATTTTTTAAAAATTGTTTTTTATTGATGTTTTCTTTTTCAAAATATTTTATTCTATATTTAGTCTCCAATTAATATTTTTATATTGGAATGGTTGATAATATATTTTTAAAAAAATAGAAAATATGGTAACACACTTCAATAAAACTGGGCCATAATAAATTTCACTATCTTAGAGTAATTATTATTTTTCTTAATCTACGTACAAATTTTAAATGACAATAAATATGGAATGGGGAAAGTATACTGGTTTAGTGGTCTTTTTTTTTCTCTCTTTTATTGTCCTTAAAGTTTTTTATTTTCTTATTAATTTGGTTCCTATTATTGTAAAATTTTGATTTTTTATTAATTTAATAATAAATATTAACTTAAGTGCTAACTCTGATACTTCAGTATACTCCTACCTCAACTTGTATTCTCTTTATTAAATATTAAATTTAATGACATATAAAAATTAAATATAAACTAATAAATAAATTAAAAATATGTAATTAACATAGTAAGAGAATTAAATTAATAAAAAGTAAAAGGTCAAGTAAAGAGAGTAATAAGAAAAAATTGTAATGAAATCAAGTATATATATTTTTGCTTTCATTAATATATCTTATTAACTATTGGTAATTTTAAAACAAAATTTTAATAAATTTAATAAATAAACAAATAATTTTTTTTTGTTTAGTCTATGGTTTAATGTTCTAATATAATATAAATCTTGCTATTACAATGCATCCTATTTTGAATATCAGGGTGATAGGAAAATATATCTGATGCTTCTGTGTCCCTTCATTGAAGAGTGAGAAAAAAATAATTAAAACAATACATTGAAGATGTGATAATAATGCATATCCATTTAGAAAATAACTTATTATTATCTTTATTTTATAAAGATTGTACTTTAACATTTTTAAATAGATTAAAAGTAATGATATATATATTTTTTTCAATAATTAATTTCTAAATAAACTAAAATACAAATAATTTAATTGAAAACTAAAGCATCAAATAATGCTAATATATTATTGGTTGGAGTGATATTTATTAGATTTATTTCCCTTAAAACAGAGACAATTTCACTGAGAATATTGATTATAAATATTTGGACACTAAATATTATGGATGCTAAAAAATAATATGATTAAAAAGAGTTAATTAATTTATTTTTTCAAAAATAAAAACAAGATGATTGAGTTATGAATTAGCTTCCCTAATAGAAGCAGAATAATGAGTTCCTTTGTTGAGAGAAAGATTAACACAACATGGTTTACAGCCACACAGTCAACTCACCATTCATTACTTTCATTTCTTCACTCATTCCTAATCATTCTTTTCAATCTATAATACTTTAACAACCAATAATAATAACAATAATGCCAAACATTTTCTTCATATTCAAAATGTTTCATTGTGTAAATTTTTATATTTATTTATTTATTTAATAGAATAAATAAATAAATATAATAATAATAAGTAGAAGTAATAAATAGTACAGGAGGAGAAGGGAGGGTATATTTATTACTCACATCTAACCCCCAAGTAGGGTCAATAACTTAACCATAGATTAGAACCAGGGTTAAAAAAACAAGTGGTTAAGAAGGGACAACCACATTATCAACAGTCCTCACTCAAAAACATCATCAACATCTTCTTTTTCTTTCCTCTTCTCTTCAATTTTCTTCTTCATCTTTCTTCCCTTCAACTTCAACAAGAAACATTCATAACCTCTTTTTTTTTTTTTTTTTTTTTTTTTTTTATTTTTCTTTTTT
>Ga0123341_1003483_pt1 | contig 13510 bp, 7 predicted proteins | sample Turbeapinknodule_FD_89959 | JGI IMG/M metagenome (GOLD analysis project Ga0123341, IMG submission 89959) | Root nodule microbial communities of legume samples collected from Mexico - Turtle bean Mexico pink nodule | ecosystem: Host-associated > Plants > Roots > Nodule | place: Mexico: Nepantla... | reverse complement strand
CTTCTATTAGTGTCATAAGATTTTAGAATAAAACTTTAGAAATTAACGAAGGTTAAAAAAATATCCATTAATTAAACTAATTCATAGAGTTATGTTAACCTCCGCTAAAACACCTCTGATAAAATCCTTTTTTCTTGTATTACCTTCAACCTTATGAGATATTTATTTATTTATTTATTTATTTTCTTTTTTTTATCAACATTTATTTATTTTCTTTCTATGATTTTATTATTTTGATAATTTGATTGTATATTTTCATATCTTTTTTATGCATAAGTTTCAATATTATTCACTGATATAATAATATTTAAAAATTTATCTTAAAAATTAACTTGCTTTACTTGATAATTAAATTTTTATTCATTTATATATTATTTTTATTTTTATACGTAACATTTTTTAATTATTATTGTCTACACTCATACCATAAGAATACTTTTTAAGCATAAAGACTAAAATGTAAAATTTATTTAATTATAAAAACCAATTTAAATTTAACATCCGTTAAGTTTCAAAGGTTTATTCTAAAATTTTAATAAAATAGTGAAGGTTTTTTAACATTCGTTAATTTCCAAAGGTATAATCTAAAACTCAACAAAATAATGTGATTTTTTTAAACTTTGGTCAAGTTCTCCAAATGTTTATTGTGAAATTTGAGTAAAATAATTTAAAGTGATTTCTTTGTGCTCTGTATCAATTGAATCGCTATGTATTTCTTTTACAACATAAATACTTATGATGGGCGCTCTCTGTTACGAAGTTGGGGAGTGGTGGATTGCATTGAAAAAAGAATATGTCGACAAAGACATAAACTTGAAGTAACTATGTTTGATGGAGTTGTTCTTGCTCCAACTACAACTCTAGATGATGGTGTAATTAATTCGGATGAAATGCATATGTACATTATTGTAATTGTCACCATCTCCAAAGGATAAGAAGATGGTGTGTTGCAATGTTCTGCTTGGCCTGACTATGTAGAGATAAAAAGGTTGAGAATATAATAGATGATCCATATGTTGTTCCGAAATTCACGTAGGCTTACTCACTCATTTATACTCCTAGTTGTTTACATTTGTGTTAACAACACCTTTTTTTGTTGGTTCTTGGCAAGGAGTTGGATGATGCGTTGCAAGACAACCTTTATCATTTTTTGGAATTAAGAGGCATAAATGATGAACTTGTTGTTTTCTTGCATCAGTACATGAAACACAAGGTTAAAGTAGAAGTTGTAAGATAGATGAAAAATGTCAATTCTTTTATTGAAAGGAAATAAGGGCATTGAATCACTACTCTTGTATTTTTTTGTCATTGAAATGTGAATCTAACTAGGTACACCTCTTTGTTTTTTGTTGACTTTTGCTTTAGATTTGTAGTTATTGTTGGTGGAACAAGATCAAAATTATTGCATCAATTATTTAGTTGTTGGCTACTAGTAATCAAACATAACGAATCACTGTTTATGGATTTCAAAATCCAAATCCAAATCATAAAAGTGATTAAGCATGCAAAATCTATGGAAAAGAGAAAAATTTGTCCTTGGCGAGTGTTGTAATTTTATCTTATGTGTGCTATCTTTTTTGTTCACGTAGAAGATTCAAAGCAAAAACCACAAATACAATACAATCATTTCCAATCTCCAGTACAATTTCCACCAACAATAACTACAATTCTAAAGCAAAAGTCAACAAAGATTATTGATGCATTGACATCAACAGATTACAAGCCCAACATGATAGATAAGGTATTTAGAAGAAAGGATTGTTAGAGTTGATTACTTTAGATGCACTGCTGGCTCAAAATAAAATTCTGACACAACAACTTGAAGCATTAACTGCACATATGGCTAAATTGCCACAAGAATTACAAGTTGTGCAATTTTCTCAGAGTCAAAGTCAACCAATAAGGTGTGATTTTTGTGGAGGTGATAATCTCAATGGTCACTGTTCTTATGAAACCAATTCATTTGAAGCAGAAGTAAATTACATGGACAACCAGGAAAAGCAAAGTGGTTTCTCCACAATAATGATTATTCTAAAGGTTGGATAAGTAATCAGAATCAAAATTTTGGGTGGAAACAAGATAGTGGTCCATCCCAACAAGCAAGGTCCTTTCCAGCAACAACAACCTCTATATCCTTCAGTTCCTGAAAGACTGAATAAATTTCAAGATACCTTGGAAAATTCATGAAAGCTGCTAATGCAATCCTAGCTTGCATTGTTATGAGTCTTTTGTTTTGTATTTTGGGGTGTGGAATTTGGTGGGATTGGGTGGCTAAAATGAGTGAAAGAAATTTTGAAGTATTTGTGTATGGAGAATGATAATGAAGCTTAAGAGAGGTTATGTCAACTCCTAAGAGATTTCTTGCTAAAACACGTAGAAAAAAGGCTAGCAAAGAGTGAGCTAAGAGACTAGTTGAGGCAGAAATTTGGCAGCAATTCAATAGTCTATTCAAAGCTAATTTATAGGGGGCTAGCACTTGTATTTATAGTGCTATGGGCAGCCAAGGTGCAAGCTTTAACCCTAAAACTCTCCACTCATAAAAGGACAAGTGAATCTCTCTAATTGGAGCAAATCCTCTCAAATTTGAGGTTGACAAGTGTCCTCCTCTAATTGGAGAGAATCCTCTCCATTCCCATGAAGATAAATGTTCTTTTGGAATTGGAGGGAATCCTCTCCATTAAGAAGATGACATGTGGACCTTCATGCCTTCCTTGTCATTCCATGCTTTCTATTTGCACTCTAGTAATTTATTTGTGCATCCTAGAAGGTCTAGAGTTGCATTGGGTCCAAGGAGGCCCAATTATAACTCTAGTCATACTCTTTCTTTTTCCATTTACACCCTACTCTAATTGACCCAATACATGGCCCATGAAAATTGACCCAAAACATGGTCCAAGAGAATGACCCAAATACAAGCCCAAAATAAAGCCTACACTACTCTGTATAATGTTTATAAAACTAGATAAAAATGGAAAAGCAAAAAACATTAATTCTCCCTAAGATGAGAGTCTTCTAAGATCCTTTTTCTGCTTCCAATCTTCTTAGCCAAATGTTTCGAGGTTGGATGAGTTTTCATCAGCTACTCTGGCCAGTCGAAAGAATAATATGGCGACAATCAGAAATTTAGAAACACAAGTGATGTGAGTTGATTTTTTAGATGTTTTCATTTATGGTGACACTTTTACTTAAGGTTGAGATTTTAACAATTAGAGGTGAGAACCTAAAGAAAATTCTCACTGGACACGAACTTAACCAAGTGGTTAAGTAAGTGTGAAGGTTCACTTCACAGAGGCAAAGATGAAAAAAAAATGATAAGGTGAGAATGAAATGCAATTGCAGAATTGAAATAGGGGCAAGGTAAACATCAATGGTAGACACAGCCTCCTAAATGATGCATCATACTCATTCATGAGCCCAAAAGCGAGAACAACAATTAAGAGAAAAAGAGATAAGAACAAAAATGAAATGGAGAGATGGAAGGAAATGGAATGAGAAAATTTATGGTGGTGAATGAGAAATGTTACGCCACTTGGAGGGTGATACGCTCCAAGATGAGTGTGTTGGCCGCCACTTGAGAACTTCCCAAAATCACTCAAGATAAGACCTCAAACCTAAGAGGACATAAGCCTCACTAAGAGCTCACACAATTTGTGTAAAGTTTCTTTACTTCATTCAAATTAAACTTGTAAAATACAATGTGTACGCCTCCTATTTATAGGTGAAGGAGCCTTGGAAAACAAGCAAAAGGGTAGGATGAGAAAAGGGAAAAAGGAGCAGTCTTAGGGTTTGACTAAGTCAAAACTGCACCCTAGGCTTGTCCTTCTAGAAACTAGGTCAAATTGTCTTCCTAAAGGGCTAGAAACAAGCTAAAATGATAATTATATCCCTATTATGTTAAAGGCACCCAAATTATTTACAAACATATTCTATTTTTTAAGAAGACCAAAAGGAAGAAATTATGGCATTCTGGTTTATAGCTTCTTCTTCTTTTGATGATTCTTTCTCGAGGCTTAGTGGAACCCAGATTTGTATCTTGGAGATGACTGACCCTTTTGTGAAGTTCTTGTTGTGTCCTTAGTCATCTGTCGATTTGTATCAACAAGTGAGATAGATTGCCAAATAATTAGCAGAGAGAAAGAGTGGTCAGTTTTCAACCAACACCCAAACCAACCCAAAGGAACATTGCAATATAATTACCACTGAAAGTGGTAGAATAGCATGAAAAAAGGATGGTGATAATTTAGTTGTTAAAAAAAGGGGGAAAGATGAGTCAGAGAGAGATGAGAAAGAGAGAGAGAAGAATATGATTGAGGAAGAAAAAATATGAAAAAAGAGGAAAAAAAAGTGAAAATAATGAGAGAGGTGTTCTTGAATTTTTTTTATCATATCCTCATGCTCCTTCAAAAAACAGATAAGGAATTGAAATTTTTGATAATTTGCTTCCTAAAAATTATTTTGTAGAAGCTCCGGAGCAAAAGTCAACATGTGGGAAATCTATAAAGAGGAGGAGCTCTATTGAAGAGTGGAACATAGAACTGGAGGTTGGATGCAATGCCATTATTCAGAAAGGCTTACCTCTAAAATCCAAGGACCCAGGAAGTTTTAATCTTCCAGGGTCTATATGTGTTTTATTTGTGGACAAGACCTTAATGGATTTGAGGGCAAACATAAATTTAATTCCTTTGGCAATGCTGGAAAAAATAGGTGAATTGGAGATTAAACCCACCAAGATGGCACTATAGTTAGAAGATAGATCAATCAAATATCTTTATGGTGTGGTTGAAGTTGTTCTTGTTAAGGTGGATAAATTCATATTTCCTCTAAATTTTGTTGTGATGGACATGGAAAAGGATGAGGAGTTCCCTTGATACTTGATAGACCTTTCATGAAGACTACTAGAATTATAATTGATGTTGACGAGCGAAAGTTTAATATGATGAGGTAACTTTTAATCTTTTTTATGGTTTAAAAAATTCTAATGCAGGGAAGGAATGCTTACATAGAGATATAACAAAGGAAGCCTTTCCTGATACTAAAGAACAATTGGACCTCTCAAATTTATTTGAGGAATTTATACATCATCACATTCCAAAGAAAGAGGAAAATAAAGTCCAATAGGAGGTGACTATAGAAAAGGATGAATATAGACCAGGGCAACCCATAATGCTTAGAGATGCTAAATTACAAATATGGTTGAAGACAAAAGGATCAAGATTATGGGTCATAAAAAAACTCAAGAATGATGGAACCATTGAACTTGAAAACCCATATTCGAGAAGAACTAAATTTGTAACTAGGAAATTGTTGCAACAAAGGAGTCGTCCACCTTGAAAAAAACATGCATCAAGCTATATGAAGTTAAACAAGCACTTTCTAAGAGGCAACCCAATATAACTTTATTCATTTAATGTTGATTTTTTTATTTTAATTTTTTATTTTGAGATTAGTTGATAAAATCCATGATTTTGTATAAATGTATCAAACTTTTGTGCAGGAAAACTCGCCCAGACATAGTATATCTCACCTAGACGAGTTTGATGATGTAAATTCAACTTTTTGTGCAGGGAACCTCACCCAGATGTAGTATACCACGCCTAGGCGAGGTTGACGACGTAAATTCAATATTTTTTTTGCAGGAAACCTCGCCCAGGCGTAGTATATCTCGCCTAGTTGAGTTAAGTAAAAACAAAAAAGTGTTCTCTAGAGTAATCTTGCCTAAGCGAGACAATCTTGCTTAAGCGAGATTCCACTTACACAATCCTGCTTGAGCAAGACACATGTCTGCTTGAGTGAATTTGACAGTCCTAAAGTACGAAATTCAAGGCAACTCATGTAGTTGACCTGGAGGCATGTTCTATTATTCAGGGGGCAGATCCAACAAATTAAGCAGGGTCATCTACATTTGTAGATGAAGACTTTAATACAAAGTTGGATGACTTTCTAGGAAGAGAAGTTTGAGAAAATCATGGTTTTATCTTTCTAATTTTCTTTTCTTTTCAGTTATTTAAATTTTATTTTATCTCTCTAGTTATTTTACTTTTCAGTTGTTTATTTGCTTATTTTTTTATTTTTTGTTTTAATGGTTTGTATTGCTATTCTTGAATTTTTTTCAGTTTTAATTTAATTGATTTTCTAGCTTTATTTTTTCTTAAATAAAAAATAACCGCAATATTAAAATTGAATTGCGAAAAAAAGAACTTTGTGTTTAAATATTAAACAGTGAAATGAGTTAGACAGAGATTGGAAAAGAATATGTGATTGAATCCCTATTCAAATGTAGTTGAAATTACGATACATGAAAATTTAACAGGATGACTGATTAGAACAGAGAATGAAAAAACAATAAGAAATGAGTAAACCAAGTGAGTGTCTGAACCTTTAACACATACGTGCTATAACTGGATTGTAGGCATGTTCTTCTTCTTTAAAATGTGAAATCCTAAAATCAACTCACATCATGATAGAACAACAATAACCTCATCCCATGGAAGCACTAAGATGGGAGACTAGTCAGATGGTGGTTGAGAAAATGATGTGGAATTCGTATTTGTGGGAAGTTGAAGAGGGAAAAAGATGTTAAGGGTGGAAACTTTTCCATCAAATACAATTTTATCTTGCTTGAGCTTCTTGCTTTCTAAAATCAAAGTTCTAAATGTTTTCCTTAATTTAAATATTGTTTACATGTTGAGTTGTAATTATCTAAAACCTTCTCATAGGAGAGATCATTCTCGTCTTCATCATTAGATAATAAGCATGAGGAATCAGAGACTAAAATAAGATTGGAGAAAGGCTTAGAATTTTCCTCTTGATCTATGTAAGCCATTGTGAAGTAAGCACCCTTCAAGTATCAGTGGAAGACTCAAAAGAACTTTAAACTTTTTCCCAAGCTTCAAAAGAGAAACTTGAGAGGTACCCATTTCCAAGGAAGGTTCCTTGGTGGAGAACCTAGGAGAAGAATACTCCCATTTTTAAGTGACTTTGAAAAACAAGAAAACAAACTTTTATGCTAGTTCATTTTTTATTCATTTCCAAAGTGAGTACAAGAAGGAGGGTAAGCCTCTATTTATAAGAGAAGAGGCTCAAAACACTTCATGCACTAGGGAATGTAGGACTAATTGTGCAAAGTGCAGTTGCACTTTTATTTTCGTCACTCCATACAAAGCAAGTCCCACATTGCTCAATTATTTGATTTTCCAAGTGTGTACAAGCTCCAATGCTCCTTCACTTGTTGCTTAGTCATTTGGCCTTGTAGGTGAACATGAAGACTCTATTCTTGCCTCTCCAATTAGGAATTTTGACCACCCTAATGGAGAGGGCTACACCTTCACTTCCAATTGGGCCTTAGACTCTCCAAATTAATGCTTATTCAAGCCCAAATTAGGTCCACTTATGTATCTATTTAAAAAAAAATACTAATTCCTATACATTTTTACAAGACTAAAAAAATGAAAAGAATTTAATATTATTTTCTCAAATGTTGGTTATTCCTTTGTGAGGTTTTTATCTTCTCCATTCTTCTTACTCGAAATTTTTTAGGCTGGAAGATTTTCATCACATTAAATATAGATTTTTCTTCTCTTTATCTGATTCAGAATCAAAATTTGAGTTTGAATCATCTTCTATGAATGGTCACTAAGGAGTCACATATCTCCTCGATTGAGTTTAGCCTGCAAATCTTTTATACCTACCTTTTGATAAAGCATAAGTTAGAACATACATGGCTTTTTCATTTAGTTGCATCTGATTAAACTCTAAATCTTTTCTTGGGGTCTTGGCCTCTAAATCTCTGATGGCAGAGCCCCCAATCACACACAACCACACAATAAGGAGGATGAAGACTTAGAGGTTGTTTATGGATTTATTTGCACATATGAGTCTAATTGGGCTTTTGTTTATTTTTTTGTAGGTCTAATCAAGAGGATAACTATAGGGTGAAGGAATGTACAAACATATCCGAGAAGACCTCCAAGTCATCAAAACATAAACTAGAGCTTTGGTCAGAAGAACACGAGAAGACTAAGTTTTTGCTGACTTGTCAACATTATTTTTGGGCCAAGTTTTAGCTTTAATAAATTGTATAAAGTTGTTTAGGATTTCATGGGCCATGTATTGGGCCTATTAGCATAAAATAATTGGACCAAATATTTGGGCCAAGTAGCATAGGTTTTTAGGCTTGTATTTTGGCCAATAGTAAAATAGGTCTAGTTAGGTTAAAAGTGACTAGTTAGGGTAACAATTGGGCTTCTTTGAGTCCAATGTAACCCTAAAACGTCTAAGATATATTAGAAGTCAAAAATTACCTTGGCATGGAGCACATGGATGTACACATGGCAGCCTAGGAGTGGAAAGGATTTAGCATGGAAGGTGTGAGCTAAACATGGAAAGCATAAGTCCACATGACACCTTCTCATTGGAGAGTTTTATTTTGAATTTTCAAATTTTGGCTCTAAAATGTTTAGCCCTCTCTCCTATAAATTGAGGTGCTTGGCTCTCATTTTCTAAGATCAATATATTAGTGAATTGTTGCCCAAGTTTGCATGCTTTCTCACTCCTTTGTCTAGACTCTTTAGGATAGACACCTTGATATTCTTTTTCACCTTTTCCAAGTTATATGGCCCATCCAATCACTCTCCCTACTTCTCATGCACCTTCAAGGAAACCATAGGTCCATTGGAGCCATCCTTGTCTGTTTCATCCATCTTGGAGCCCTCTCGACTAACCCCTTGAGTATTGTTTAAATTTGTAGCAACTTTTATCTAACATCTTAAGTATCCTCTTCACGAGCTACTATTGGCTCAATGAGCATAAGGAGAGAAGAAAAAGGAACTATTTAGTAAGAAACTAGGTTTAGCAAGATAGCTACCAAAGAGACTGAGCTTAAGTACACAGCGCTTTAATAAGTGGTTGAAGAGTAGCTTAATCTTGTACAAGCCACTTTTGGCCTAACTAAGTATTCTTTCACAATTCACCCATGACTTAACTAAATGTTCTTTCACAAGCTATTTCTAACTCAACCAAATATTCTTTTTCAAATAGTCACTCTTAACTATGATACAAGAAATGTATTTGGGATGATCAACAAATCACATAATTTGCTCACTATAGACGATTATCGTCTCTCTCTCTCTCTCTCTCTCTCTCTATATATATATATATATATATATATATATATATATATATATATATATATATGATATTTGTACACTCTATTATAGTTATCCCATAAAACACAAACATTGTTCTTGTATGAAGCTTTCCATGGGTGTAAAATTTTCAACAAAGTTTATGCAAATACAATGTTGTATCTTTCTTCCTTCTTCTTCTTCTTCTTCTTCTTGAGATGCTTTATATAGGTTCTAAAGAAAGTAGTCATTGTTAAGTCATTTTTGGTTGTTGAACAACTTCAGCTTTTTTCTAATGTCTTTCTTTCATCTGATGAGCTTGATATTAAAGGATGCATTAAATGCACTCAATGCAACAATAAATTTTCTTCTATTCTTTGTGTGACATCCCTATAGCTGGATGTATGTATCTCTTCTTGGACAGTGTGTCTTTTCTTGAATTTGTCTAAAGTGAAGTGTCGTACGAACTAGATAATCATTACAAAGTTGACAATGCATGACTAATGAATTTGTTGAAGAAAAGCATGTTTAGCTCTTTATTAAAAGGATATTCTAATGTGACTTGTCATTTTCTAATAGATCTCATTGGAATACAAAAGGAATAAACATTTTCTGCAACATACAATAAGCATTTATATATTTTCATGTAGTACGTGGTTAACTTACTTTTACGCACCTCTCGCTTGAGCATGTTCATGCTATGTCAAACATAGAATAAGACTGCACAATGTTGTATTGTCAAACAAACGAAACACTTGCGTCTTGCATGGTTTGTTGTTGAACTCAACCATTGTCTTACAGATGAAGCATGATCATGTTTTATGTTGTCGTTTTTAGAACTCAATCAGGATTACATGAGTTGTTCTTTTGCTCTAACATTTAGTAAAGGAAGTGAAAATAAATTTATTACTATATATGTTATCAGTTACACCATACTCAATAACCCAAGACCAAACAGATGAATTATAAGTGCATGTCATTCAATCAATGTTGATAATACATTTGATAAGTCTTTAAATGTTGCTAGAAATAGGTTACTCGAGAATAAAAGAGCAATAAGTGAGTCAATAGTGGAAGTGAAAGGGTTAGACTCATCCACCTTCTTAAAAATCTAAATAATATGTTATAAAATTCACTTTAAACTTAATACAAAATTGACATTTAGCTATATATTATAATTTGATAACATTCGAACTGATATCTTCAATAAATAATACTACTAGAATTTAAATTCGATCTGTTTAATTAAAAAAACACAAATCATTACAGTATGAGAACCGTGGTATAATAGTATTAAACCATGTAACATATAATTTGATTGCATATGAGACTCTTCTCTCCAACATTCTAAGACACGTGTTGGCAACATATTTCATTGGATGTAATAACTTGCTGGTTGTTAGAAATTTTGACTCATCAAAGCATTCTGACTAGTCAAGAACATATAATGGCACGATTGCATAAATAATTATATGGATGAAATACACATTTACTTACTTTATCTACCATTCTTGATTGTGACTCATGTAGTTTTCCACGTGTAGTAGTTTACCTAATCCAAAGGATTTCACATTTGCTATCTTATCCATTGTAAATGAGCCAATGCAGCTAGAATTGGAAATTACATGCTAATCACTAATGCCTTGTGCCTAACCTTCAATTATTCAACTAACACCTCATTTATATGTCCATTGGATAAGAAGGAAGGTTTTTTTCACAAGGTTCCATGGTTTAATAAACAATTAATTAGCTTTGTAGGCATAAAAAGTCACGTGTGGGTATATATATATTAGTCAATAGCAAATGAGAATCTCACAAATTTAATGTCTCAACCTACACAACAAATTATTTGTACGTAACTTCTTCAATCTCTTTTAATAATTATATTTTGTAATCAGTTTTCTGTCACATGGCTATTTGTTTAGGATTTTATATTGAGCTACCTAATACAAATTTTAACTCGTAATTTAGTATCTAAAGAGGGAAGAATTAATAATAGTTCTCCAAAATTCAATTTCTCATTTTACACATGATTCTGCCAGCTAATGTAAAGAGAGATAGTGAGAAGGTATGAATATATATTTTATGAATTTGAATTGGTTAAAGTGTGTTATAACTTAATCTAATTTAAATTAATAATATCCTTATTTTTATTGGGTAGAGTTCGATGTATGGAATAATTCTGCTCAAAATGGGTTTTGAAAACCCAGGTTTGACCCATCAGTTAGGCCTTAGCTCAATGCTCTTTAGCCTTTTTCTTCTTACACTCACATAATTTCTAACTCTCATCTCATAATTTTAAAAATTATTTTACTTTTTGTAAAAGTAATTTCTGAATTATCTGTTTTAAGTCTTTTTTAGAATAAACTTTCTAGAACATATATTATGATACTTTAAAAACAATTTTTTTAAATGAAATTTCTATAACAAACTTTGTAGATGCGGTTCTGGAATAAAATTTCGATAACAAATTTTCCGAAGCATAGTTTTTTTTTCTTCTGAAAACTGTTCTCCTTTTTTTTTTCCCTCTCGTGCAGTGGTAAACAGAGATGTAGAGTGATGATACAGCGACAGTGGAGTGGTGCAGTTAAGGAGAGTATTTTTGTCTTTTTAATTAGTATGGGGTGTAGTTAATAATAATATGGGTGCATAACGTACAAACCTGCTTCTTATTGTAAACTGCTTATAGTTAGGCTTAAGGTGTTTTCTTAAGAGAAAATTAAGTCATTAATTTTGAGACTGTTTCTTCCTGCACCTCCATATGTTCTTCTAGCACCCCATACAAAACATGAAAATATTTTTTTATCCTTCTTGTGCCACCTCATATTCTGGATTACATAATCTAAAATGGTATTCTGGATTATATAATCCAAAAATCTAAATTTGAGAGTATCATCCGGATTATGTAATTCAGACACACATTTGAAAAATGACTTTCGGATTATATAATCCAGAAGCTAATCTCATATTAGAAAAGACTTCAGAATTATATAATTTAAAAACTAATTGTGCATATAAAAAAAGACTTATGAATTATGTAATCTAAAAACTAATTATAAATTTAGTAAATAACTTTCAAATTACATAATCCAAAATATTATATAAGAACATTTTTGAAAATATGAAAATGTACGAAGAACATACTAATACGGAGGTGAAGTAACAAACGGTCTATTTTTAAAAGGGAACGATTTGTGAGATTAAATCCTTTGTCAACTAATGAACTATAGTTCGTATCTCCATTGAGAGGATATCACATTTAGTGCCTATAAATATTTTTCAGTTTTAACTATCTTTTAAGAAAATACTTATTAGAAATAAATAATAGAAACAAAAATATCACGCCTAAAAAAATAAGATAGTTATACATAAAAAAAAAAAATTGTTATGTGAAAAAAAATTGAGTTCAAATATTTACAATAAGGTGAAAAAATAAATTTTGTTAAAAGTGATCACTAAATCTTTCGAGACAGCCATAGAGAATATTTTGCACCTATATATAACATAATAGTAGTTGAATAAATAAGACCATTGCAGTTTGTTCATATTACTAAATTATTTCTCACCTTTATATATTTTTTTTTGTGAAAAGTAAATGAAAATCTATTGTTTTTCTATATATAAATAAAATATCTAAATCAGTATCTTCACTCTAGATTAATTGAATATTTTTTATTAATATAATATTATTTAAATTAAATTAAAACATTTAAAGGATGTTCTAAGTATATAAAAAAAATACTAGACATCTCCTCCCAACAAGTTACCCAAACTTATTACCTAATCTGTATTACATTCCAAAAAAAAATAAAATCCGGAATACATCCTAAGCATTATTATATTTTAATTATATTAATGTGAAATGGAAAATGGCAGCAATAATTTGAGGGCACCAAATATAAAACAAATGGGAAGATGAGGTCATTGTAGTTGGTGACTTCTTCAGTCTTTTCTTTTTGAAATAGGACTTCTTGGATCTTACAATAACATACTAATATTAAAATCAGTTATTTCTTCTCTATTTTAATGACTAATCTTTTTTTTTTGGCATTAAACTCATTGTGTATATTCAGGTTTAAAAAGTCATGATAATGCCGCTGTCTTTGTTTGCTATTATTGAATGTCTTTGTCAACTACTACGTAATTCTATTATCTTCACGTCTTTCACTTAAATTCAGTTTTGGTTATACTTTAATGAATGAAAAAATCGTATATAAAAAATACGATTTCAAATAAAAATCGTATTTCACATAAATGTTTTCAAATATTATAATACTTTAATATATGATTTTTTTTAAAAGATCGTATTTAAGAAATAGATTTCATTATAAATCTGAAAATCAGATTTCACTTTAAGTTTTGTTATAGTATAATATAAATTAATATAT
>Ga0123341_1003482_pt1 | contig 13511 bp, 10 predicted proteins | sample Turbeapinknodule_FD_89959 | JGI IMG/M metagenome (GOLD analysis project Ga0123341, IMG submission 89959) | Root nodule microbial communities of legume samples collected from Mexico - Turtle bean Mexico pink nodule | ecosystem: Host-associated > Plants > Roots > Nodule | place: Mexico: Nepantla... | reverse complement strand
TATATATATCAACCATTCGTCACACACAATAATGTGCATTTATATTTTTTTAAATTTTATTATTTTATAAATAAATAATTAAAAATAAAAAATAATATAATTTTAAAAATATATAATTTTATAGAAATAGTATTAAAAAAATGATGTAGTTGTTATTTAAGAAAAAAACTATTTATTATTTTGAAATAAAAAAAATATTTAACTACTATTCATTAGTAAATAATTTAGTTTTTATTTATTAAAAACAATATTATGTAATTAATAAACCCTGCATCATCTCAAATTAAAACAAAACACAGGCACATAATTAGCTAACCATTAATTTTGCCCAAGTGTTGCAGTGAAGTTCCTCAGTCCTTAGTCCCATCACAGATCAAACTGAGTCAGTTTTCGACACCAACAGCAGCAACACACGCAAACTACACCTAGGGTTAGGGTTTCCACCATTCCCCAAATACCTAACTTAAAAAAATTAGGATTTCTTCGGCCATGACGGACGGTTATTGGAATCGGCAACAGGCGCTTCTCCCTCATTCCGGCATGCTTAAGCGACCGCGTTCTGACTACGGTTTTTCTCTCATCCCTCGATTTTCTTTGTGCTACAGCCTTGTTTTTTTTTTTGTGCAATTTGCCCCCTTTCTCTTTAATTGTTGTGAAAGTTTGCGCAATTTTCTGTTTTATTTGTAATTTATTTGTTGTTGGTTGTCGCAATGCTTGCGCGTTAAACGTTGCCAATTTGCTTGCGTTTTAAAACGTTGCCAATTTGCTTGCACGTTAAACGTGTCAATTTTACTTGCGTTTTCTCGCTTATATTTTCTGCGTTTTGAGTGGTTTTGTTGTTGTTTAATGATGCTTGATTTGTGGGGCGTTTGTTAACTTGGTGTGTGTTGGGATCATTGTGTTATTGTTGGAAGACAATCGATCAGTTTTTGTCAATGTAGAAAAACAAACGCCTTTTTGACTTTAGGCATTGCATCGGGTTATTTGGTGTGAAAATTCAATTTAGGTTTGGGATACTACTTATTTGGATTTCCTTTTGTTTTTAGATAATGGAGAGTCCTAATAAATAAGTTGACCCTCTCTTATTCTTGTGTCTATTTCCTTTGCTACACATTATATTTGGATTGAGGAGTTTTGGGGGAGGGGTGTGTAATATTTTGTTCATAATACACTGAAAAAATAAAATTGTGTCTGCTCGTAGAAGTGAATCAGGAATGATTGGAAGGTTGCATGATACCCTCTCATTTGACGAAAACTCAATTGTCAAATAAAAGGAATGATACATATTAAATAAATAGTTAGTAATTACAAATTTAGTTGCAAGTTAGTTATGTTGCATATTGGATTGTATATATAATATAAGCCACCTGGAGTCCATTTTAATTGTTCCTTTGCATTGCTGCATTGAGCTTTGAGAGAGCTCTATCTCACACCCATGCATACACATACACATTTTCTTGCATTTCCCTACACATTTATGGCTATAAACTTTGCTTATTTTGTCTTCAATCTTCCATTTTAGGTTATTTTCTGATCAAAATTTAGAAATTCCACAGATTTCAGTCCATTTCAAACAAGAGAAAATCCAACCTCACAAGGCAATGTTTGCATTTCCATTTGCTACTGGTGCTTCTTTATTATCTAGATCTTGCGAATTCAACTTTGAAACCTCACATTCCTGTCCTCTCTCTTGAATTTGCCATTGCAGCCTTGGCTTGGTTTATTCACTTTTCCCCTTTTTGGCACCTTGGCTTTGTGGGTTTTTTCTTGTTGACCATTGTGGTAAGGTAACAGGGGAGCCTCATGTAGTTTACCTAGAAAGAACGTGTTCTCTTTCTTTGGATGGGAAGAAGTGTATTTGTCTGTTTCCATCTTCTAATAAGAGATATTTGGGGAAATGTGGTTCCCTTTTATTGACCTGGTTGCATTGTTGCTCTTTTTTCAAGTTGTTTTCTTCCAATATCGTTGAAATAAAATTTATAGGTTTACTAATTTTTCTTGCTGTTAGGTTGGATATGTGGATTCCTGGATTAGTTAAATTTTATTTTATGTACAATTAGGCTTATTAGGTCCAGAAAGTGTAGTTCATGGAAGCTTTTGTTGTGTGGTATATTTTCCCTCTTTGTACAGTTCGTTTTAAAACATTTTCTGTGTATGACATTTTTGCTTTATTAGTTCTTTTTAATATATTGAATCTTGATATTCTGATGGTGTATGAGTTGACAGGTAATGACATCTTTCTCCTGTGTCAGCCAACCTTAATTTAGGTTTCATAAAGCTGCATAAAAAATGGATATTCTACTATTCTATTCATTCTATAGCAGTGTATGAATAGGAATCATATATGATGGAGATTTTTCAACATGCTGTTTACACCTTTAGTGCGCTTTTCTAGAGAAATGATTTGTATCAATTACATTTTTTTAATGTTATTTTATTTTTTCATTTCAGATATGCCCGCTTCTGGTCTGTCTTCAGGTAATGAGATGCATAATTATATTGCTCGTGATGATGACCGTACTGGTCACCGAATGATAAAGGATACAAAAACAATTGGAACTGCTTATGACCGCTACCTTCAGAGTGGGGGGGTAACACTTCATCTTGCTCTGTTTTCTTAAATATTTCAGTGTTGGTTTTTTGGGCACTTTCACTACTGTTTTTTGGGTCTTTCACTGTTTGCTTATGAGATCATGCATCCTGTTTGTTTACACAGCAAATTTCTTCATTTGCTTCTGGGGAAGCCAGTACGGTTGGTGGTCTTGGGTTGGCTAGGGGTGGCGGTGGTGGATTATCAGGCCATTCGCTAGCTGATCCTGCTGTCATGGGGCGTCATGGGGGTGGTGGTCCAGATCTAGCACCAAATGGACGGGTTGTTAATTATGGTGGTCAGCTACCTGTAGATGCTGTTTCCAGGCCTGGACCTGAGACGGTACCTCTACCTCCAGATGCTTCTAGCACTTTGTATGTTGAAGGTCTCCCTTCTGATAGCACAAGAAGAGAAGTAGCTCGTATCCTTTTTTTATTCTGATGCAATGCTTAGGAATTTAATCTTCTTGCTTTTCATCTATTTCTGAGTTACATTGGTTTTAGTTCAGTTATTCACATTCCTTGACATCACCTTAGATATTTTCCGCCCTTTTGTTGGGTATAGAGAAGTGAGACTTGTGAGCAAAGAATCCAAACATGTAAGTGTACTATTTGCAACAGATGCTTGCTTGTCATCTTTTGGTTATTTAGTTGATTGGCCATAAGTTGCATCCTCTTTGTGCTGAAATGCTTGTTCATTGCAGCGTGGTGGAGACCCTTTAATCCTTTGTTTCGTGGACTTTGCAAATCCAGCTTGTGCAGCAACTGCTATGAGTGCCTTGCAAGGTATTTTGTACTGTTTGTTACCTGCTGATATAAAAGTAAATTATGTTTTGGTTTTGTAAATCACATAACTGCAACATTTTAGAATGAGATGAAGTGTTGATGACTGTTAAGAATTAGAGAGCATTCAGGCAGCATTTACTGTGCAAATAGAATCAAATGGGAACATTCTGCTCCATTCTTGTTTGTTCCACACCCTCTAGTGAAACCAAAATGCCACTCTGAAATTTACCACTCTTGGACCTTATTTGGTTCTGGTTTATATTTAAAATGCCTTCCTTTTTTTGGAACTGAATTTGATCCTCATTTCTTGTTATGCTTATTTCAAAACGCACCAAAGACATCCCATATACTATATTTGATCCTGTTCTACCATACCTGTCAAACACTGCCTTTGTGTGTTTGAATCTTTTGTACTAATGGCTATTGATGTGAGCATGTTTGTGTCCCAATGGTAAAACTGTTAGAATATATGTAAAGCATCTCATAACATTTTTATTGCATGTTAGAATATTTTAGAGTTATTTGATTACCTCTTGGGATTAGTTTCTATATTTTATGATTTGCTTTTGTTAAACTATAGGAAGGAGAGACGCATTGAGCTAAAACCATGTGTTTTGTAGACAACAGAAATGTTTTATTTATATTTGAAAAAATGGAATCAATACAATAAATAGAGGAAATTTGATATCCTTTGATAATAAAGATATGATACAGAAATAAATAAAATGTTGCTAATAATACATATATAATCCAGATATTTTTTATCATAAGTTTTGCTCCTTATTTCTATAACTATAACCCTCCCCCTCAAGTTGGAGCATTTAAGTCATATGCCCAACTTGTTCCAAGTATAAACCATTCCTAGTCTTATTAGAGACTTGGTGATTATTTCAGCCAACTGTTCACTAGAGTTGACAAATCTAGTGGTGATGTCTCTAGATTCCAGTTCTTCTCTTATGAAATGATAATTCACCTCAATATGTTTGGTCCTCATGAAAGACAAGATTAGAAGAAATGTGTAATGCTGCCTAGTTGTCACATAAGGTGCATTTGGGAACTTTTTTCAAATTTAAGCTCTTAATAGTTGTTTTAGCCATATGACCTCATAGGTAACTAATGTAATTGCCTTGTATTATACTTTTGCACTTGATCTTGTCACAACATTTTGGTTCTTGCTTTTCCACAATATTAAATTACCTTCTATAAGTTAACAATACCCTGAAGTGGAGCATCTATATCTTGGTGATATTACCCAATCATCATCAAAACACCTAATAATTTTATTATTACCTTTGTCTTCATAAATGAGGCTTTTTTTCCAAGAGCATTCTTAATACGCTATAAGATACATCCCACTGGACTTAATAAGGAGAGTTAAAAAATTGACTTGTTGTGCTCACTGTAAAGGCAATGCCAAGATGAGTCACAATGAGGTAATTTTAACTTATCAACTATCTTTTGTATCACCCAGGATCAAAATATGGTTCTCTCCTTGGTCAAGTACAAGTTTGAGTCTTGGATTCATTGATGTGTCTACCAATTTAACATTTAAACATCACTGTTTTGTCTAGAATGTCCAAAGCATATTTTCTCTTATATATGACCAAACTATCCTTGAACCTCGCAACTTTTATACCAAGGAATTACCTTATGTTTCTAGGATCTTTTGTCCAGAAGTTTTGAGCATGTTATTATTTTAGTTGGACAATACCCTCCATATGATTTTCTATGATAACAATGTCATCCAGATATACAATGAGATAGATATGTTCTCAGGGAAAATGACAATAAATCAAAGACAGAGATACATTCTCAAGGAAAATGACAATGAATTAGATACCTCCTTAGATGATTCCCCCTAAGCAACAAATGTAGGAGGTTGCCCCATGTAAACTTTCTCATCAAGATCACCATGCAAAAATGCATTTTTGATGTCAAGCTGAAACAAGAGTCTAGTGGTGAATAGCTATAATGGAAAATAAAAGTCGAATAGATGTCATTTTGTCAACAAAAGAGATGGTGCTAGCATAATCTTCGCCATAGATTTTATGGCGACCAATTTTACGATCATGTCCTGTTTACGAGTGTACAACCATTGACACCTAACAATTGATTTGTTAGTTGGAGGAATCAACTCCTAAACTATTTTAAAGGGCACATATCTCATCAATCATTGCCAGTGTTATTGATATCGGATAACGGATCATATCGGAGACCCTGTAAATCCTTTATAAAGTTATAACGGAAAATATAACGGGTTATGGCGGAAGGTGTTGTGGCAAAGATAAAAAAAATGTATTGTGGATTGCAATAAGTATAATGTTTTAAATGGGTCAAAAATAGGCCCAACAAAACCTAGTTTTAACTAGGTTTTGAACTCTTAATTAGGTTTAACCGCTCATGCAGCCACAACACATTCAAATTTTATTTGAATAATTAGGGTTTTAGGGTTTTATTAGTTAAATGTTGGCCCAAACTTATTAGATTTTTTCAAAATTAGGTTTAGGGTCTTCATCTTCTTCATGCGCCGCACGATCCCTTCATTTTCTGCCACCATTACAGCGTGGGTTGCCATTGTTACAGTGTGCGCCGCCACTGCTGCCACTGTACTAGCTCTCCTTGCGCCGCTGCCATAGTCTTTTTCTCTGCCTTTTTCGATATTTTCGTTTTCCGTTAGCATCCCGAGATGCGAAAAGTGGCCACCATGGGCCACCATGGGAAAACCGCATCGCTACCGTCTTGTTGTGGCGGTGGTAAGAAAATCCGCCACCGCCTTCCACCATGGCGCACCATAACCGAAAAGAGATAACACTGATCATTGCTTGTTGCTAATCTTGATCGTGGGGCTTAGGAATAGGAGTAAAAGATATCAAGGACAAACAAGTATAATGTATGATGGAAAGTTGACAATAACTAAGGTTAGTATAGTGAGAAGAATTACAAGTAGAACATGTATCTTTTTGAATAATCATAGGCTAGTCATTTTTAGATTAGACTAGGTCAAATATGAAAGACAATGATTGGGAAGGATCATGCACAACCTCCACTATATCATTATCAATTAAAGATGGGTCCCATATTGGAATTCAATAGGTGGTCAACGATGTTCATATACTTGAAGAGGTGTTGTTAAAGCATCTTGAGTTAGAGTGATCTAGTGGTGGTGAAGGAATATTGACATTGGTGGGAAAGTGACTACATACATTGTCATTAGAAGGAACAAGTGTATAGTATGACGTTAGTAGACAATATCAATTGAGGTAACGAGAGAAACATTGATGCCCTCTTTCTGAACAATGATATCCCATGAAGAGATTTGAACAATTGAGAAAGCTTATCTTTACTAGGTATAAGACACGTGGACAAAGAATATGTGGAGGATGATTAGATAGAGGGGAATGGAGAAAAAGGTAGAGTGGGATACCCAATCATTAAGAACAAATGATGACATTTGATTAATGAGATAACATGTAGTTTCAATATGGTTATTTTTGTGTTTGACTCTCCATTTTGTTGAGGGGTATGAGGACACATAGTTTGATGAAGAATATCATTTAATGCAGAAAATTGGTGAGACAAATAGTTGAGTATTGTTACTACGAAAAGCACGTATAGATATACCAAAATTTTGTTTTTGATTTCATTTATCAAAGGCAAATTAGTAGTAGTAAAAATGCTAATAAGAGAACAATTACCTGCTATATGATCAATTGCACCAAAGTCAATGACCCAAGGGCCAAGAGAAGATTGAGAGAGACAAGCATATGAGTTACCAGTGTGTGCTACCAAAGCAAAGTTGCTAGTAGATTGGTGTCTCACCATTTGATAAAGTCTTCATGTGTTGTCGGAGTCCTACGAGGTTCATCAACTAGTGGTATTGGAGCAACACATGACTCAATAGTAGAGGCTTGACAATATTGGGGGAATGAGGGGGGTTCTCTTGTAGCCTCCAATACTTATGAATGGTATGTTCAATGTCATGACAATGCTTACACTTTGGGACAAGTTTTAGAACTACCCATGTTAAGGTGTCTAAAGTTATTACCTTGTGATGCAAAAACAATATTTTCTCATTCAAAGCATGTGTCTCTGTGCTTATTTTTTGAGGGATATAGAGGAGTGTAGATGATGAAGTCATTATAGTAGGGTTTACCGGGGGGTCCAAAATCCGATCATGGGTAGCAAGTTTTTGTGGCTAGCCATATTTAGCCGAAGGACATAAGAAATGTACTGCAATTCTCAAGTTCCTTCTTTACATCCGTAGATGGTTAAAGGAGCTCACTAAAATTATGTATGACAACATGAAGCCGCTCAAATAAGCAAACATACGACCCTCAAATTTTCGTGGAGCAAGAAGTGTCAAGAATATTGGCACCCACAATACAAACTTTATGTGTCTTTGGTATAAAGGGAACATGCCTCACCACAAGTCGGGATGGAAACTATGTTTTGGTGAGGTGTGAATAGTAGATTTAATAACACTGTATAATTGAATGTTAATTTTTATCCATTGGTCATGTTGTTCTGTTGGAACATATTCAACATTTGTGGTAAAATGGGATTTGTAGCCCAACCCACTTAACCTTTACCCAAGTTTGGAAGCCCATGTTGAATACTTCGACTTGTCCTTTTTCTCAATACTAACAATATGGTAAAAAAAGAGAGAATCTATTCTAGATATTGATGTGGTTTTAGAAGAGTTTTTTTTTTTTCTTTTAAATATTAAAGAAATTATAGTAAAATAATCCAAGGAGAGAGAAAATTATTTTGAACCATCCCTCTCATGGAGTCGCCACCATATAGGTAGGAGCGCTTGGAGGAGGCAACTTTGGAACATGCTGATCGGTCGTTACGCATTACTACACGCACTGGTCGGAGTTGAGGCTAGAATGGGAGAGAAGATGTGCATGAGGGAGGGTGTGTGGACAATTGGATAGATTGGTGTCGTGTGATCCCAACCTTGTGTTTGTTAAAGAAAACGTCTAAAAACCTCCTAGAACAATACACGCCAATCTGAAACGAAGGATGGCACAAAAGCAGATCCTTTGGTGATAGTGAGTCTATTAGACCAACACAGTTCTGAAAAAGACTCTAGATACCATGCTAAACTATAGGAAAAAGAGACATTAAGCTGAGATCGTGTTTTTGAGGCACCATAAGTGCTTTATATATATATATTGAAAAAATGAAATTGATACAATAGAGGAGATTTGGTATCCCCTAATAATAAAGATATGAATAAATAAAAGAAATTCTTAATAATACATATATACTAGTTGAAATACATGCGCTTAAGCGGCCGTGAGTCCACTTTTTTATGATGATAAAATAGAGAAAAGTTCATTTAAAAATTAAACACTATAATAATTATTCAAATAAAAAAATATTAGTAAATTTTATATTGATTAATAAAAAAATCAATACAAGAAAAACATAAGCAGTTAACAAATGTATATACTAAAGAAGCAATTATTAAAAGAATCCTTATTATTAATGGTTTGGTAACTTTCTTACAAATAATAATAAAATAAATAAAATAGGTTATATTCAAAAGGGTAAAACGTGTAACATAATATGTACACTAAAAAAGCAGTTACAAATAGAATCCTCATTATTAATAGTTATAGAAAACCTGGATATTGTTGATTATATAATATTTGTTCCTTGTTTATGTAATTTAACAACTTCTATATTTAATTAAGATATAAAATTAGTATTAAAAATAAACTGTTGGTAGTGACACAATTGTGGAGCTCATTGTTGTTTTTGTTTTGCATTACTTAAAGTGGAAGGACATACTAGTCTTGATTTCTATATGGCTTACGATTGTAGGATTATGAACACTAGGATTATGAACACTCGTTTTGAGAAGTAGGAGGAAAATGTAATCACTTATAAGAGTGGAGGGTTAAGGTCGTCGATTGATTTCTTTATGTTTAGATGTGTTGATAAAAGAGTTGTTTGGATCACAAGGTTATTTCTTTAGTCTTACTAACACATGATTTTGATTATTGATGTTAATTCAAACAAGGTAATGTTTCCTTATTTAGGATAACAAGTCTATAAGAAGATTGAGTAGCCTTGAGTGAACCAAATGTGATTAGGTTGAGGGATAACGAATTGTGGTAAAAAGTGTTTGAGACAAAGAAACAAAAATGAATGCTTTTACATGGATGCAATAATGCCAAAATTAAGCAAGGTATCATCATGCTAGAAATGAGACAAGAAAAGTTAAGTGAATCTAATCTAAAGCTTTTGAAGAGTTTTTCATATATCTTGAGACTAAGAATGAAGAACGCAAGGTATATAACTAAGCTGCCAAAAGTAGGAAAGGTAAAATGAGAGTTTTGAAACAAGTAAGATGTATTAATGAAGAATAAAAAGGTTTTGGTCATAAATCAAAATATCAGAGAGTTGAATTAAATTTCTAAGCTTTTAATGACGGGCAATGATTGTCTTGTAAAATGGAAGGACTGAAATTCCCATGGCAAACAAAATTCGGTTTACTATAATATAATTCTAATAGGATAGGTAAAAAAAGGCTTAAAGGGTGGATAATGGGAAAATTGTTTGCCTGAATGATATCCCTATCGAAGTTTGAAAGTGTATAGGAGAGCATGGTATTGTTTGGTTCAGTTAGTTATTTATTGAGTCTTTGAGAAATACAACAATGGCAGGTGAAGGTATATTAAAAACAAAAGGGATATGTTTGGAATTGTGTTGATTATATTGAGGTACGAACCACTCTGAAGTTGTGAGAAAGTGATTGTGCAAGAATTAAAGGATGTGAGGATTGAAGACAATTTGTTTTGATGCCAGGAAGGTCTACAATAAAATCATTTATCTTTTACTTAGGTTGACGGAATGATATTGAACAATATTTGCATGATTTTTATTGACTTGGAAAAAACCTATGATAGAGTGTCATGAGAATTGTTATGGATGATTTTGAAAAGGAAAGGTCTCACATGATTTACACTTGCTGTATAGGACATGTATGGTACAACGACTACTAGAGTAAGAACTATAAGAGATGAGACCAAGGTATTTTCTAGTATAAAATAGAGAACGCATAGACATTAGGTTGAGTCAAATACCTTTTCTCATAGAAATAGGCCATTCAAGTTCAGTAGGCAGACCCAAATTCTGTTATGAAGAAGGTACTTGTGAAGAGTCAACATGTCATGCTCTACATCATCATGAGTTGTCACAGGAGCTTGTACATTACTGTCATGAGCTTGATATGTTTGAAGGGTTGCTAATGGGTCTCTCCTTTGGTAACATCTAGGGGAACCACAAGGTCATCTGGAGAAACAGATGGAAATGGAACAAAAGTAAGGGTTTTTTATGACAGGAGACTCCATTTTGTCAGAAGAATTAGAATTATCAAAATAGAAGACTAAAAAATAAGACAAATCAATATAAAATATTTTTGAAGGTAGGAGAGAAACTACAATAAACTTTATGGTGACTGTTAACATAGAAGACACATTTAATGTACTGTGTTGAGAGTTTGTCAATACCTGAAGTTAAATTGTGAACAAAGCACGTCGAATCAACTTCATTAGGAGGGATTGCATGAAGATATGTATGAGGAAAAACGTAAGAATGAGGAACCTGGTTATTTAGGAGAAAAGATGTCATGTGCGATTAATGAGATAGCACAATGTGAAGACAGTATCTCCCATGAAGGAGAAGAGTCTACGTTATCTTACTAAGATGCTTTTGTGTTTAGCAACCTCATTTTGTGAGGGGTGTGGGCACAGAATGTTCCTTGAAAATGTAATAGATTCATCAGTATGTGCAATCAAAGCAGTAGTGGCGGCTATCAAACCACTGGACAAAATCCTAGTAGGGGGCATGAATAACCCAGGTATGATCTGCAGGCTGCGGGGGTTTCTGTTGGAGATGTGTGATGTGAGACACATTGGCTGGGTAAGGGGACGGGTTTGGGTTTGGCTCGTAGCAATGATTAGGATAGAGATCACAGAAAATTGGATAAGTTAGTTTGGACATGTACAGAGGCGGACAGAAGTAGCCAGTGATGATAGCAGATTGTATGGTTTGTTGTCGTGAAAACCAAGTATACTTGATGAAGTTGTTAGAAATAAATATTTTAAAAATTTGGTCTTAGAGACTTGTATAGCATTGTGTGATCAATGTAGCATATGTCAACTAGTGTGTACAAGGCTTTTGTTCATCTTGTAGTTATTAAAGGAAATTTAAGTTCTGTAAAAATATTAAGTAAATGACTTGAACCAAAAATGAATAAGGATGATAAACTAGAATACAGTGAGTGGCATGTGTATGAATGATTACTGTGGTCAGCTGTGCTCCCATGGTTGGGAAATGTAACAGTTTCTTATATTTAACGAGTTCAGATATTTTGGTACAGAAAACTGCTTGGTGTTTACTGACATTGTGGTTGATGTACAGGTTATAAAGTTGATGAACTCAATCCTGAGTCCAGTCACTTGCGGCTTCAGTTTTCTCGGTATCCTGGTCCAAGAAGTGGACCTGCATCTCGGGGTAAAAGATAAGATGGTTCTTATAGACCACCTAAGTTTTATACCATCATATTGGGGACGATACTCCAAATGCAATTTTATTTGTTCCCTCCGGCTACAACCTTATTAGGGCATTTGAAATGCATAAAAATATTTACAGGCTGAGATCAAAGTACAATTTCAATTAGCAAAAATCTAACAAATGTGGATTTTTAGTACATGTATTCAATTACTCTGCTGTATCATTATTTGTTAATTTTAGTATATTAACTGATTTATTGTAGCGTTTACTTTCTGCTTGCCCAAATTATTATTTGATAACTGTCTTTGGTTATCAAGTATCCTGGTAATGTTCATATCGCACTTGGGTATGTGCAAATTGGGGGTTACTGTAATAGTGTAAAAGGCTATGATTCCAATAGTTTAAGTAGACAAGGGAAGGATATTGAAAAAAAAGATGTTCCCTTCTATCGGTGGCCTTCAGGTAAATAATCACTAGTTCTGCAAGACAACATACTCGAAGTTCTGTATGTAGCATAGGAATGTATCAAAGAGATATTTGTTCCAAAAATTTAATTTTCCAAAAGTTTGGAAAAGAGATGTTACCTTTCCACAACTATTCGTGGTTATATATTTTTAACCTAAATTGGCTAAAGCCTTTCAAGTATTTGATCAGCGTCATCTGAAGACGTTTCTGAAAAAAAATCCCCATTTGTGCATTGGTCATAGCTAAGGAATTTATCACATGAATTCAACTTAATTTTGTGCAGAAACAGATTTGTAGTCTCAGGGTTAGAATGAGATTTTAGTTTTTCACTAGGGCTTTTAAGCTTCACTTCGCTAGAAAAAAGACGATCGAAAATTTCAAAATCAATGACTTTGCTTGTTGGTTTTGGTGGTTACTTGCATCTTAAATATACGAGGATTTCTTCTTGCACTCCTATGAATATAAAAATTCTATTTTATCATTTTAGTTTATGAAAAAAATGACTTTTAAGATTCTACATGTTCACTAATGGAAATCCTTACGTGTTTTGTAAAAATAACTGAACTTTTGAAAATTTTATGGACCTTCCATTTGTAACAAGCACGTTTACATGAATTTAAGTTGATTTTGTTCTTCAAGTTTTGGGACAAGGTTTTTAAGATAACCGTGCTTTGTACTTAATACGATTTTGTTATTTAAGTTCATTTTTTGATTGTTGATAATTTAATTTTTCATTTTATTAAAATATAAATAGTTATTTGTTAACATAACCTTTTTAATAAGGTTAAATATATTTTTACGTCATAGAAAACACATTTTATTCATTAAAAAAATTATCTTAATCTTAAATTTATAGAAATATGTCATGGTTTCAACTTTTATTAATGAGAGATAAAACAATTTTCTTGAAACACTATGGCCATATAAAATATGTTTTAGATAATGAGACTAAAATGAGATATTTAGTTTTTTGTTTTGTTTTTTGTATTTGCATACTTTTTAACCTTTTTATAAAAACATGAACATTTAGAAGTCAAATATCGTGAATATATTTTATTTGTTTATAGTTAAGAAGTCACTATCTTAGTAATCTATATGCATTGACTCATTTTTAATGATATACAATTATTAAAATAAAATTA
>Ga0123341_1003481_pt1 | contig 13513 bp, 9 predicted proteins | sample Turbeapinknodule_FD_89959 | JGI IMG/M metagenome (GOLD analysis project Ga0123341, IMG submission 89959) | Root nodule microbial communities of legume samples collected from Mexico - Turtle bean Mexico pink nodule | ecosystem: Host-associated > Plants > Roots > Nodule | place: Mexico: Nepantla... | reverse complement strand
TAATTAGACAATTTTAAAATTTTAAATAATTTTTTTAAAATAAGATTATATAATTTTTTAATACTATTTTTTGATAAAATTATAGTAAAGAAAACTAAGTTAGTAAATAATAAGATAAACATGTAGAAGGGTATTGATATATTAATTTAAAGTAAATTTCATATTTGTTAATAATATTAATTTTATTTTTAAAGTAACTTATGTGATATTTTTTTATCATAAAACTTAAGAAAACAAATAGAAAACACCCGAAGTATGAAATAGATCAATTTTAAATACAAAATGATAACATTATAAAAGACTTTCTTTATACTGGTTTCATAAGACTGTTTTTGTCTATAAAAAAAACTCACATATTACAACACAATAAAAATTAAAAATTAATAACTATTAATAAAAGATGAAAAATATACTACAATAGTGGAGAGTAATTAGGAAATAACAAAAATAATTAATTCAAAATTCAAACAAAAGAGTAAAAGTAACAATAATGAAATATATTTTTTTTCGGGAGAGTTAAAGTAAATGATCATCAATCCACGATTCAATTCAAAGTTTTACTTTACTCATCCTTTTCAAATGGACAGAACAAACATCTTTAATTTGTTATTTAATAGAAAAGAAGATAAGTTTAAAATAGAAAAATAACATATCAATATCTCCACTGTCCTGCATGATAACAAATAAAATAAATTTTAAAATTAAAAAATTGCTTTATTAACTTTTGAAATTATAAAATCTCCAAATAACCAAAATGAATTAATAAAATTAAATATTAAGTTAAAGTGGGAAATCCCTTTATATATATATATATAAATTCATGTGTATTTGTATGTATGAGATATATGTTATTGGGTTTCAAGAGATTTGAGAAATGAGAGAGATAGAATAAGAGAGAAAAAATAAAAAAACCTGCTATACATTCAAAACTACTACTGATAACTATTTTAAATAAGAGAATTCTCTCCTTCCTGCCAGTTAAGTGACCACATATAAAATAAAATGAACGTAATTTTAAAATTATCAATTTAAAATAGAAAAAATAAGTAATCTCTCAATTCTCTTGCATGACAACAATTAACTTACCAATCTATTCACTCCCCTGTCAGTTTAGTGAGAACAAACAAATAAAATAAAATATTAAAATTAAAAAACTAATTTATTAACTTCTAAAATTATAAAATTTTTAAATAACAAAAATAAATTAATAAAACAAATCCTTTTATATATAAGTATAGATAAACAAATAAGAAAAATGGTTGAATTTGATGTGATGGATTTAAATATAAATATATAATAAAGTATAAATTTATAATTAAATAATATAAAAAATATTAAAATAATAATATTAAGAATTATATGATAATTATATAAAAATAAAGTGAGTTTTGAATGTATCGCAAAAAACAAATACTTTTATCACTTGCAAAATAACCAAATTTTCTCTCATCTCAAATTTCGAAAGCCCTAACAAGAATCATTCATCTGCGAGTGGAGGCAAGTAACAAAGTCAAGTCTTTTGATGAAGAAAAACCATTTCTGGTGAAGCTTACGGAACTGTTTTCAGTGTAAAAGTGTCACTTCTCGCATTCCTCTCTCTCAATCTTCCACTTCAAGGTAACCCTTAATTTCACGGAACGAACCATAACAATTTCTTTATAATTTATAATTATCTTGTATTTTCTTTTCCATTTGTTTACCTTATTATTCCGTTCGCGTTTTCTCAGCAACGACGCCGTGGGTGAAATGTTGGGGAATAAGGATTTAGGGTTACGTCTTCTTGGCGGAGGAATTGAATCCAATTGAGTATTATTTATCGAATCATTGCTCAAAACATAGTTGACGATGGTTGAGCGAAAGCAGTTCAAGACCAAGTTATGTGTTCTGTATCAGAGAGGTCGCTGTAATCGCCATAATTGCTCCTTCGCGCATGGGAATTCCGAGCTTCGACGTTTCCCTGCCTCGTTTAGTGGTATAGTTTTCTAGTTTGCGTTGCTCATACGTAGTGCAATTGTTTTGTTATTATATTATTGTTATTACTTGATTTTTGAGGTAAGTTGGACTGTAGATTATCTGTGTTAATGTTAGTTGAGGGATGTTTGATGAGTATTGTGATATTTGCTGCATAGGGTTTCAAGTAACAGTTCCTCAGGGTCTGATTAGGAGTGTGGTATTGGAGGGAATGGACTGGAGGATTTTTTTTTTAAAATTATTGGATTAAGAGACTTAGATATTGTAAAAATTAACAAAATATTAGGAGTTGGAGCACTAATCTATCATATACCGAAAGAGAAATATGTGAGAAAATAATTTTTTAAATTATGTAGGGATGAGTTGCCACTATCACAACATATCCTGAAAACTATATTTTTACTCCCCCAGCTTGTTTATTGACACTCTGTTATTCCATTTGTTCAGCTGAATGTCGTGTTCTTAAAAATAGTTACTTGTCTAATAGGACTGGTCCATATGTCCATTGATTCTATGTAAGCAGATACAGAAGCTTAGATATGCAATAACAAATGGCATTTGGGATTAATGTCATATTAATTTATTCAATGATAGGACGATCACATTATCTTGTTGAGACTATTGCATTTCCAGCAGTATGGATATTTCATTTAGATGAGAGATCTTCAGAAGGCATCCTACTGATTGGTTTATCTTAAAGGCGATGCTGGTGTTGTTCATGAAATTATAATTTCTTGGCAATGTTTTTATCTTCATTCCTTGAATCTATGGAACTACAGTGTTACCCCAGATCTTGCTTAGACTTACTTGGATTGCCTGCTAACATCATATTTTGTTTGGAAGCAAGTTCTGCAAATTTCCAATCCTTTCATTAAAATTTCTACTGCCTGAGTGTATGGAGCGTATTCTATTCCTTTTGGCTGATACTTCTTGATATATTGTGGCTACATGGATGCTGGCAAAAGGGAATTATGAGTGGAGATGATATCAGGAGAAATCGCATCAGATATATTGTTGATGGATTTTTATTTCTTAAGCATCTTGGATATATCCCTACCTTTGAGATTATATTTTATATCTTACTTCTCTCATCAAGTTGGGGATGTGAAATGTTCTTAATCCATTGCTACCTTGATTACACTTCAAGGTATATGCTACATGCGTGGGTTTACTATATCTGTCATAGTATGAGGGTGCTAGTTTCTATCCACTTTATGCTCTTACGTGGGAGGCACTATTACTGTACGTTATTGTGTTTCTCTTGTTATTCCTGTTAATGGTAAGCTTGGTTCCATTATCATTTTTATTGCACTCTGTTTGTATCTTCTGGAATGTTTGTTGTTTTTAGTGTTAGTTTGCAATAATGGAGAATTGTTTTTATTTCAGGGAGGAGAGACTATTTAGGTAATGACTTGAGGGATAAACTTGACAGAAGGAATTTATCTCCTCGAAGATACTCACCAGCTCAAGATGCAAGAGGCCGCCAGAGCATCCGTGGTCAGACACAACAACTTTATATTTCTCCTTGCTCCTTATTTTTAGTGTCATTTCTTAATTGGTTGTACCTAGGAGGTTCAGCTTTTCTGTCAATTAAATATTTATTTTTATTTCCCCACTGGCAATTTTACGCTCCATGTTCTTAGGCTGATGTCTTCATTCTTCAAACCTAGAATGGTAGGTAAAATTTATTAAACTAAGAATTGAAGAATAAAGACTTTTCTGTTATTGATTTTCTGAATCTCTCAATAGAGAGTTCGGGTATTCATAGTATAGAGATTACAAGCATTTAGGGTAACAGCTAGTAACAGAATTGGCAGTTATGATAATAGAAATTACTGCTAGCATAACAGATTGCTGCTGGCATAACTAACTACAGCTGGTAGAGGCTAATCTATATCTATTGCTTAAACCGAAGCTAAAAGTACTATCACATATACTCTATTAGTGTCTGATGTTCATTACTTCACTATGAACTGCACACCTGTTTAACTGGACATAATTGGGAGTATGCTTTTTGTATTGTAAATGTGGTTTTTCTTCATGTGCTAGATTGTGACTCTTTATGTTGGTTAATACATACATACACCAAATAGATAGAAATGTGCACATGCTGCTTTACCCAATGGTTTTATGTTTGTTCTCTTCCTAATGTTCTATGTATTAAATATTGCAGAATACAGTCCTCCGAGGTCTCTGGAGAATAAAAGGTAAATCAACCATGAATCACTAAGGATACTTTTGTGTACATATTTTAGTTTTTTGTTGGAACTAATTCTCTATTATTGTTTGTCGTCCATGTACATGTATATTAAAAATTAAAATATGCTATATTTAAGGGATAAAAATGTGAGATTTGTAATTCCATTTAGAGAGAAATAATAGACGTTGATTGGAACGCAACCTTTGAAAAGGGGAAGGAAATGGAGAATAGTGTGGATGACTTGATGCCTTGTGAATAATAGATAAGATAAGAGGTTGGCAAGTTCAAAGAAACATGCTGAGCATATGTATTTTATGTGGCATGAAATTTTCTACTATGGATCTGTGAGCTGATGAATATGAAGTTTCCATTCTTTTGTTGGCTTTTGCTATTACTTCACAATTATCTTTCACAGTAGCCACACGCTGTTTGCATGACAGCCTAATTGTTCAAAGGTGTTTAATAGAATTAGAGTTATAGGGTTTGCCAAGTTTGACATTAAGAACCTATTGAGGGAATTTCTTATCTTGACTGTGGAATATGCCTCTCTTGGAGCATGTGTTATTTCGTTTTTGTTTCAGATCCATGTTTTTGGTCTAAAATAAATATAATTAATTGCTGTTGGAGTGACAGAAGACATAGGAGAAAACAGGGTATTACTGGTCAAAGTGATACTTCTGGAAATTTGAAAGCCTCAGATAGAGTTCAAGATGAAGTAAAAGAAAGAAAAATGCTTTCCTCTGGTTCTAGGAATACTCTTGAGGAGCAGGTTTGGAAATTCTGTTTAATCTTTCTGTTGCAAAAATGTGGAAAATTCCCGAGTTTGTTATGAAAAATTGCATTTTTGTTTTTATATTTGGAACTTGTGCAGCTGAAGAAAGTAGATTCAGGTATCGGTGTTCTACAAAACCGAAAATTCCAGCTAGAGGTTAGTTTTATCTCTTATAGTTGCATCATCTTGGTGTTTTTGTCTTTGTTAACTTGTCTGTTGGACTTCCAAATCATTTGGGGAAGGGGTCCTACTAAAACTTGTTCCTTGATTTGGTTGCATAATGATGCTTCCTCTGTTTTTAAGGAATTGATTAGGTTTAAATTATTAACATGGTGAGTTTTTTACTTTACCATCACAAGCAGTTGCAACAACCTGTTATTTCTTGTCCTATCATTTGTTAACTAATGATCTCAAGAGTGGCTTTTGATATATCCATCAACTGATTAGCAAAATTCAACTAGTTGATCTGTGGGTGCGGCTAATCAACATAAATTAAACCAGTTGACATGGGGGTGCGACTAATCTACAAAATTCAACCAGTTGACATGGGGCGAGACTGATCAACAAAAATTCAACCAGGCAATGTTGTGAAACTCGAGGATCGAAGGATCATCGGAAAGGGAATTAAAACTTCTAACTCGAGGATTGTAACTCAACTCATAAGAGTTACTACTACATAAAAAAATTATATTTAATACATGGCATAATTAAAAATAGATTCACAATTCATAAAATGGTCATGCATAAAACAACCAATAAATTCATAAACGTTCTATACAAATAAACTATCCAAGAAAATCATTCATATTAATCATAGGATAATCATCGTCCTCCTCCAAATGATCTTCAGTTTCACTAATATCATCTCCACCATGCTCTTCATAATTATCAACAATTGGAGGAACCTCCAAATCATTCATGGATGCAACAACACCACCTTTACTAGCATCATCTTCTTCAACTTCAACTAAGATGTCTTCATCTAAACTCTAAACTTGTATTTGTTTCTTTTTCTTCCATAGTCTATTCATCATAAGCAAGATCATCAATATTATAGTCTTTTGTTTTCCTAACATCTTTCTTCTTCATCAATCTTGAATTAGTCATCACAAACACCACATCATTCATGGTCCTTTGGTGAAACGATTTCTTTTCTTAGTGTGGACCTAAAAATTAAAATAAATTAACACATCATCTTATCATCTCTAAAATAATTATAAAATCAATTTCAATAATTTAAATTCTTACCCTTCCAATAGGGATAGAAAAACGGGGCGTGCAATGTGAGTTGGCCCGCGGCCCACAGCCTGCTGAAAAAAAAAAGCGCAGGGTGGGCTGTCTATTCCAACCCGTTGACCCACATAGGCCCACCTTGCATAACTTGCAGCCCGTGTGGGCCAAGTGTGGGGCGGTGCGGGCTGGCCCACCTAATCCGCATAACTTAAAAATCTAGAAATTTCTTTTTGCACCCCCATATTTTCTTCATGCAATCTCATATTCTAAGAAATTCTAAAATTATCCATTCCAAATTCTACAATCTAGAATACAAATTTGTATTTTGGATTCGGTAATATGGAATATTGTATAATCCGAAACACAAATTTTAACTTCCAAATTCTTTAACCTTGGAAGTCTTTGAATTTCACATTTCGAAAATTTTACTCATATCTTGTTAGGCATGTGCCGTGAGAATAATATTGTGAGACCCGAGGTTATCAAATTCCAGAGTCTACGAAGACTTGTAAGAGTTTACTTCATATAATAAAATATTTTGATTCTGTAATATGGAATATTGTACAATCCGAAACACAAATTTTAATTTCCAAATTCTTTAACCTTGGAAGTCTTTGAATTTCACATTTCGAAAATTTTACTCATATCTTGTTAGGCATGTGCCGTGAGAATAATATTGTGAGACCCAAGGTTATCAAACTTCAGAGTCTACGAAGACTTGTAAGAGTTTACTTCATATAATAAAATATTTTAATAATATAATTATTCAAAGTAATTAATTGCACAACACTAAGACAACTACATTTAATAAATGCCACAAAGTATCCCAAATATTGTTGTAGATAAGCACCCAACCAAAATAGAACTCTAGCCCAACTAAAAAAAACTACAACCCAACCAAAAAAAAAACCATATGCACACCCAACTTAAAACAAAAACCTGTAGATATACACTCCTTTTAAAATAAAAGTGTAGTGTCTACCCTAATTTCCCCAACTTAAAAATAAATGTCTTGTGGCAAACAAATTAGAGAGAGCACGACTCTCTCTACCCCAATATTAGATGACGCAACCATCGTAGGTCCAAACTATGACGATGCGACCACCACAAAAGATAAACGGGACCACAACACGAGAAGAATGCGTCCACTGCACGAGACAAACACAATCATGAAAAGGCAACCACGAACAAAGGAGATGAGTTTATATGATTTTTGGTTTACAAACAGATCGTTATGGGTTTAAAGAAAAAACTCTTTAGACTTGCCAACCCGGTGGCAGACTTGCGAGTTCAACTGAGTTTACCGAGTCCACCGAGTTGTTAAAAAACGAGTTTCCTTCCGAGTTAAATCACATGGGGTGAGTAGGAACCTAAACTTAAAAGAGCTAACAAATCAACTTGCGAGTTTGATAACCATGCTGAGACCATTTACCTAATTCATCTAAATTAAAAATATTAAATTTATTTAAAATTTATATTTAAAAATTTATTTTTCATTAATTTTTTTAAAAATATATTTTTTGCAAGCTGGTCCGTTGGCCTGTAGGCCAATCCTTATATGGGGCGGGCCAATAAAAAATTAGCAACGCGGGACGTGCCTATGCGGGGTGGGTCAGCCCGTATTGCCATCCCTACCTTTCAAAAGCACTCCAATTACATTCCCAACCGGATGAATTACAAGTCAAACTCAATACTCTAATTGCAAATCTTTGTAGTTTTGGATGTTCATCACCATATGATTCACACCATTGTAATGGAGTTTTGGTCTTGAGTGCACGTTGAGTTATCTGACTACTAAAAAATCTAGACTTGCTCTTGAAACTCTCAGTTTGAACATCAATCTTACTCATCTCGTCAATGTCTCCCACCAACCTCTCCAAACAATCATACATTCCACGTTTCACCTCATAATCAGCTATAAACTCAGGATGATAGTGCAACATGGGATTAAGGTAATAGCCTGCAGCTTGCAATGGCCTATGCAATTGGTTGTCCCATCTTTGATCAATGATTTCCCAACGGGAAGTGTAGTTAAATAAGATAAAAATAAATTAATTAATTAATCCCCAAAACAAGTCTATATTTCTAAAAAAATAAATTAGAAATCAAATATAAGTGAAAGGTAATTAGTATTACCTTTTACTAACTCCATTGAAAAGACTTTGTATCTTTTCTTTCGTAATATCCATCTCTTCATAAATAAATCCCATGATTGGTTTCTCATCTGAATCCAACATGCATAACACCTTAATTAGGGGAACAACACCGCTCAAGCAATTTAAAATGTGTTTCCAAAATCTCTTGTCCAATATCCAATTTTCCATCAACCTTCCATCTCTAGTTTTTACAAATTGACTGGATTGGCACTTCGAGGATGTGAACATCCTAATAAGTGATCCTTTATTTTCATTCAAGCATCACAAAGTCAGATAAGAAGTGGCAAAACAAGTATTGGTTGGTCTTATCAAATCTATTCCTTTACTATATTTGTACATCAAGGAGATAAGACCAGCTCTTGAGTAAATGTAATTTGTAATTTTCTTACCATTGGCTATTGTTTCATGATGGAGTGACATTTTCTTCTCAAAATCTTCCAACATTAGATTAATCAATAGGCTGCACAAGGTGTCCAATACAACTTTTTCCTCTTTTGCATTAACAATTAATCAACTGTCTTACAATTTGCTGCATTATTGGTTACAATTTGGATGACATTCTCTTTCCCAACCTCTTCAACAACATCATCCATCATCTTGAATTTAAAGTGATGTTCTGTGTAAGGAACCCTGATATTTTGACATAAACTGCAACATGACAAACTTTAAATGAAGTGGGCCACATACTTTTTTTTTTAAATTATCTATATGATATATTGAATTTCTTTTGACCGTAATACTTTCACTATAACCCGTAATGATTTCCATTATAACTTTGTAAAATATTTTTGGGGTTCCTGATATTTTACGTTATCCGATATTGATAACACTGGTTGATGTCTAAAGGAACAACGATCTTTGGAACCACTTTTTCATTTCCATAGACAATGTCAATGTTTCGACCTCAAGTCCACTGAGATAACTTCATTACGGTCAATCATTGTATACAAGGTATTGTTTGCTTTGGAGCTCGGAGCTCTATCACGGTTTTGTCCTTAAAAGGTGTCTTAGAGGGTCAAGGGACGAAGTTAAATTGCCCTTGGTCTCAATTCCTATGTGATGTGGGACTATTGATCTACTATCAATAGGGAATGTAACTTATTAAAAGTAGGTTAATAGGACCTATTAATCATTAACCGAACAATTCAAGAAAACAACCCAAAATCTTAAGCCAAGAATAAAGGGATATATCTACTTGTTGTACTTGAAATCAGTTGGGAAAGATACATACTTTAAAAATTAGATAATATTAGTTAAGATTTGAAGGATAACAACCAACTAACTAGGGCCTATAAAATACACCTCTCAATATGACTCGACTTGAATGTTTTGGTTTGAAGTCATTTAAACTTTGAATCACAACAAATATATCTATCGCTCATTCTGTTTAATGTGATTTTAAGCATTAACTTTTATTTTTCTCTTGATTCCTGTAGTGTAAATTTATATGCAGTCTGTAATTACGTGAATAGGTTTTTGAAGCAATTATTGGCATAAGTTTTTTCAGTATTGAAGCAGTTGCCCATGCTTTTATTTTTCAGAACTATACAATATATATGAAATATGATTTGTCTGATAAATTTTTGTTTTGAGGTTTGATTGTGGTACTGATATTGAAATTTTGTTTCATATGATGTCCTGGGAATACTACTTCAATCAACCTTCCAGTCTGCTTCCCTAAATTTAATTTGAAAAAAAAGTTGGTTCTTGAGCTAATGCTAATTGTCCTGTTGGAGTTGCAATTGTATTTAAATTGTGCCTTTTTATTTGTTAACTGTTATGTACAAATTCTTATTTTTGAAGGTCTACCTTGATGAGAGTATTCAAGAAGTAGATAGCCTTAAGTCTAGAATTCAGGAGCTTGAAGCTCAATTATGCAAAGAGGATGAGGAGTGCAAAAGGTACTGGAATGTTTCAATATCATGTTGATAATTTTATGTTAACTGTTACACCTCTCCATTAATTTGACATTTATTGATAATGATGTTCCCTTTCCTGCATTTCTTTGTTCTCTCTGAAACTTCAGAATTACTTCAAGAATAAGGAAATTTGTTAGAGTCCACAATCATTCGTCACAGTTACAAGATGAACTGAAGAGGCAAGTTTCCTTTTTCCAGTTTACTTTGCTTTGTACTACGCTTTAATGTCTTTTGATGTTTAATTTCCTTTGTGTGTTTGTCTAGCTGCATACCATTTCATTCATGTTTGTTTCATCATTTTATGTATAGATCTCAAGTCCGACTTCAACGGTTCGGAGATCAGCTTGTCTCAGAAATTTCTAAAATTGGTGCCAATGAAGATTTAAGCATTGATATTGTCAGTAATGGTGAAAATACTGGTCTTCTTCCAATTGTCAAGCATGTGGAGCATAATGATGCATCATCCCACAGAAAAAGGCTACATATTGAACGAGATGCTTTGGAAGATTTAAAACAAGGTAGTAGTTATGGAAAATATAGTGATTTTGGTTTTTTTAACACTTTCTGAATTCCAGAAATACTACATTTTGCTAACGAAACATTAGGAGGTTCAAAATCAAAACTACAAATCACATTCTTATTATTCATTTGGAGGCAAGGGACATCTGCTGTCAATACTTGTGATTTCATTGTTGTGTTATGCAAATAAGTTTCATTATGTTTTATTTTAATCGGTTCACAAGTTGGTTGTTGTAATAGCGTTTTTTTATTCATGCTAATGCCTTTGTAATGCACATGCAGATAGATCAAAAGATGGCCATTTGGTTGAGACAGGTAGAACTAAGAAGCGATCTCGGTGGAATATATCAGATCAATTGAATGACGAGTCCCTTGGGGGCCCAGACAATGCAACTGAAGTTATTAGAGTTCTAGATCCTGAAGGCAGGCACAAGAGAGGAGTATGGAATTCTTCTAACAGCCTTTCTTCAGAATAAACATATAAATTCAATTCATTATGTGCGCCCTCATAGTGATAGGAATTATAACGAACTAGGTAACATGGATAATAAGCTGGTATATTGAGCATGATATTAGGAATATGATTGAGCTATGAATCCTTGGATTTGGAAATGAAAGTGTGGAATGCTTAGCTATGTTTAGCCTCAATGCGGTACATTGCTTGAGGTTGGGGGTTGTGTACCCTTAGGATTATACCGACCTGATATGAAAAGGTGTTATGCCAGTATCACGGGGTAGCCATATGTCTGAGTTATCTGTTATGGGGTCAACCGACATAGTACTATGACATTATACTCGATCATTTTGGCATTTAGTGGAGATAATGTAAGTGTTGGTAGTCATGACTTGTTAAGAGAGTATGTGAAGAGAGAGTGTTCATATCAAGCAGAGACGCGCCAAAAACGTGAGGCAAAAGAGGAGACACCCGAACATGGGGTTGTTTTTTAGGGGATTCACTCGTCATATCTTCCTTAAATAGCAACTGAGGGAATAAATAAAGATCACAATGAATAATGAATGCACTGGCTAGGATGTCTGAGATCATACCTGAAGCTCTAACTGGAACAAATTCCATTGTTGTTCTGCTCTACTTTCACACTTAATAAAGCACTGCTTGTTTTATGTGTTGCATTCTTCATGGTTTTGCCCTTAGTGGTCCCTTTTTGTTTGTTTCATTCATACGTCAAGCAGCTTATCTTAATGCGTATTGTCATTAAAAATTACCATTCCTAATTTTCACTATGAATGTGCAGTTGAAGCAACCTAGGATTGAAGTGCCATCAACTAGCATGGCAGCTCATGTGGCTGATGATGACGTTGATATTGAACTTTACAACGGAACTGACGTCAATGAAACTGCAAATACAGAAAATGAGAATGGTGTGCCATATAAGGTGAAGGCTGCACCACTTATGCTTCCCCCAGCTTTGATACCTCGCAGCAATTATTCGAAGGTTAGTTCTTCTTGGGTGCCATGCCAATTTTACATCCGTAAAGCACTTCTAAGAAACATTTGTAAAAGTACTTTAATTTCATGTGTAGTACGAGGGTAACGACGAGAATGTTGATGTGGATGGCTGATGAAGAGGCAGCAGGGTCACATGTGGTTTAGTCTAATCAGTAGTATGGGCAGTTTCTAACTTTGTTTTGGTGGCTGGAATGTGAATGCCTAACTGGAGAATTTGAAAATAGAGGATGGGATGCAAGGTCGGAAACAAGAAACGAAAGATTTGTGGATCTAATTGATTATCTATTTTGTGTTGGAGTTCTTGATGTGGTTATAAATGTAATGCTCTGTTGTGTATGATATTTTTTGGTTTTCCAGATCTAATCATTGAACTGTTTTAAAGTATATCGCATGCAATATTCTACATCCTAGAGAGGATCTTTTTGATTCTCCATATCCATGACTGTTAAGAATTTAAAATGATGAAATTTTAGAAGAGCCCCTTTTAATTTAGGATAGGCTTAGGGAATGGTATCCTTGTTCAAAGGCTTATTGTTTACATATATAACAAATATAATTTTAGGATAACCATTTAGTATGGAATGTAAAATAATTTATTTTCATGGTAAATTTAAAAGAAAGGGGGAATTTGTTTGTGGTTTCAATATGGAAATTAATTATCTTTTGCGGGATAAAATGAAAGGAAAAAGTTAGGTTAAAAACTAGGGTAGCTTTCAATTATAAGAATTCAAGAAATGTATTAACGAAGATCATCATACCCTAGTTTAGTTTGTTTTAATTTTTTTACAAGGTAAAACAACTTGGTTGCTATTATTAGTACTATTATTAAGTAAAACTAATTTATAACAATTTTTAGCTATTTTTTAAATAATGTATTTTTAACTACTAACTTTCAGTTTGGAGATGCTATTGTTCTATTCTTTAAATTATTACTCTGTTAAAATTTTATTTTAGTTATTGATAGAAGGTAGTTTTTTATTTTTATGAGACTATTTCTTAACAACGGTATTAATTAACATAATCACAATGTGATGTCTACTTAAAAATAGGTGATTCTATTTTTAAAAAAATTGATTAAAAATGTTTTAAGATATAATATATCTGTATGAATAAAATATTTTAAAAAATACCATGTAAGTAAATTTATTCATATCATTTTATATTTTATCATTTTTTTTACATTTAATTTTACTAAGCTAGTTTAAAAGTTCTAAGTTATTAATTAGTTTTTCAAATTTTAGTTTAAGTATACATTTTTTTTGGTGTAATTGATAT
>Ga0123341_1003480_pt1 | contig 13514 bp, 9 predicted proteins | sample Turbeapinknodule_FD_89959 | JGI IMG/M metagenome (GOLD analysis project Ga0123341, IMG submission 89959) | Root nodule microbial communities of legume samples collected from Mexico - Turtle bean Mexico pink nodule | ecosystem: Host-associated > Plants > Roots > Nodule | place: Mexico: Nepantla... | reverse complement strand
TAAAATATTCTAATTATTTTTTATCTCTGAATTAATTATTATTTAATGATTTTATTTAGTAAAATCTTTATATTTATATTTTTTAAGTTTTGTAACTTTTTTTTTAAATTGAATTGACTACTCACAATAAAAGGAACTACTAATAAGAAAATTATTAAAACTAATTTATTTTCATAATTATTTTTTTGGGGTAAATTTTTATATCTTTACTAACTATTATAAATATTTTATTAACATAAACAAAGTGAAACCATATTCAGGTGTACTTTCAGTGAAGTTTAAAATATGGGGATATGAAGATAGATCTATAAACACCGTTGATTGAGTTGAATACATATAAAGAATAGATAAATAAAATCAATAGTGGAGTCAAAGCGCGTGCCACTGTGTCAGTGTATCTGGTAAAACAAAAAGAAGATCTGCTACTTCCCGGACCACAAAAAGATAACATGTTCGCTGGATCCTACGGAAAGCATAGGCATTATTCTATTAAACCCCGTGATAAGTGGACCCAATCACGAAGAGAGAAAGCTGACGGGTAGATTTCTGAAGGCAGAATAAAGGGCTCAGATTTCATTTACTCTCTCTCTACTCTACTTTGCTTTTTAATATATATTATAAGTCAAATTGAGCCTGTTAAAAAAAATCAACCACAAACATAAATTGTGAACATTCTTAATTCAAGTTGATAACATTTTTAATTCAATTATATATTTTTTTCCACCACGTACCCCTCAAGTTCACGGCACGTGCCAGTTGTCCCTTTCTAATATTTCAAAGGCAAAGGTAAGGATGATAACGTGAGTCATGCCTACAAAACCTAATCACAGTAATCAATGTATAATTAATTAAGCACTAAAGAAATTGAAGATATTTTAGCAATGGCTGATTTTGGTCTTCTTTTTAGGTTTCGTGACATCACCAATTTTCCATAAGAAGAGTCTTGAAAGAAAATGTGGTGTGTTGTTGGCCTTCACACTTAATGAACAAACATGTCACTCCACAATTATGTAATCACTTCTTTATTCAACTCATAATACCAAAAAATTAGTAATGGATTTATCATCGCTTGCGTAACCAAATTGTTCCAAACTTGCTAGAGGATTATGGTCTATTTATTAAGTGTTAAAAAATCATCCTTGTGTTAAACAGCGATTTAGAGTTATTATTGAGAGTGACTTCTACGTCTTATAATAATAACTAAATAATAATTTATTTTGTTTCATCACCTATTTATTACCAATACTTCAAACTATACAAATAGTTTTAAAATAATTTGAAATGATTCAATTTGATTCTACACAGTTAAATGTAACTCTGTTTAAGTCAACAACTAAGATTTTAATTAAATGAGTGAAACACGTAGAATAACTTTAAAGCTCATGATATCTGAGTTACAGGAAGTACCATAAAATTGAACCTTATCTTACTTGGTAAGGATTTTACCCTAACCTGCTACATACGCAATCAAGCTATTACATCAAAATTAGTTGAAATAGAGTTTCGTAACATCCAAGGTTTTAAATTAGTAATTAGATTATTTGGAATGTTATGAGTATCAAATGTGTGGTGGAAGTTTTGGAGGCAAGACTTTTGAAAAATATACCTATAGGAACCAGTGTGAAGTATATCGAAGTCAATCATCCACACACATCTTCACTTCGTATGAACACACTTGTGATGTTCCTTGTAATTGTAATTAAATTCTTCAACGAGTCTTTTCTTACGAATACAGTAGTTGGTATGGGGAAGTAATAATCACGGCAACATTATTTCCCAAACTACTATTGCATTCAAAGATCCTATGAATAACGTTTCATTAAAGAAATCATCTACTTGCTTTTGCCCACTACGTCTGATTCTATGGGAAAAGGGACTCCATAGTTGTCTGCTATATATCTCAACTGCTACATAGTGCCCAGCAAGTGCGTGTCTGACTTAGGAAAAAATATGATTTTAAGTACAACTCCAAACATGGGTTATGTTGCTTTAGTTTGAGTTTAAAGCGCGTTGAATTCTGCTATACATCTCCCACATTCTTATTAAAGTGGCTTACATTTGACATTAAAATGATCACAAATTTAATTGACACTGTATCAAAATACAGTTAAAACAATAAATAGCATCATAATATGGACTCCGACAAAGAAGATGTAGATAGGAGTGTGTAGTGTATATAAAAAGTTATAAACCATGAGTTGTGGGGTATTTATTCAGGATGCATATACTGCAATCTGCATTGTCATATACTTAATTTTCACTAAAATTTTGTACTTCTAAGAATTCGCAGATATTTGACTGTTATCAACATATGTCCTTCTTGATCTGCAAGTGGTATATCTGTGAAGAGTTCTCACCCTTAAATCAGTAACGAAAATTGAAATCATAAATGTAAAGTTTATATGTAGACAAGAAGAGTTATCTATTAAGTTCCACAATTAAATAGGCATATTATGAAAAGATGATGACATTAAGAGTAGGCAATGAAAGATGAAGGCAATGAATTGAAAACACAAAGCACACGGGGTAGCTGGGTTTTAGATGACAGGTTAATTAGTGCATTTAAGGATCATAATATCTCAGCGTCCCAACAAATAAAGCTATGGTTCCATCCCTTTGAATGCTAACGTTCAACTTGTTGCAGATTATATGGTCCACATAAAAGACATCAGACGAGACTTTTCAAAGGACAATCAACCACTCAAGCACACATTATTTTGTTGCAGATGGAAACTTGATGCCCCTTCCATGGGTTACTATTGACTTGCAACACCATATGTCAGTCTGGGTGTAGGGAAAAGCATTAATCCTCTTATCTCAAGTGGGAAAAATTATTCAACAAGGGTAGTGAATAGTGATGATTGCAAACAGTTCACAGTCTTTTATTTCTGTCTAATAGGACAGATTTTTATTTTGTGTACCTGTGAAGCCATCTACCCTTAATCAAATCTTCCACACTTCAATTTGTGACGTTGTGATTGCTATGCTATCACTCCTAAAACAGTTGCCCATTAAACAATCCACCAAAAACAACTATCCTGTTGTACAACTTAGGATTGTACTAAGTGGAAAACACCGAAAGTGTTCTATTACTCACTCTCACCCTAAATAAAGAATGTAGATAAATATATTTTTTTCCCAAGTTACACGAGAATGTGGATACCCAAATGTAAATTTTTAAACAGGAACCTAAGAAAAGAAGTTACACTAAATTGTAATTGTTTTATTCATGTACAGTGCCTTTACAATTTCTACCACGTGACAATTTCGATGAAATCATACTCCTTTGTTTTAACCTGTGCTTTACATCAGAAACAGATGAACATGATTCACTTAAAGCAGACTCGATGTTGTATTATACGTATACCTTTTTGGGAACTTCAATGTCACAACGCGGCTAATTCACCAACCCTTCCAAATATTTTAACATCAACCATAGTAGTTACTTGTACTTTGTTCGCCTGTAGTTGATCAATGGAACATCATCAATGTCAAATCTGCATGTCTGCATTTTTTGTGATTGCATATCTCTTAATATATCAAGCTGTACATCACAAGCACTAGTGTGTTCGGTAGGAATTAAAATAGACAGGTAACAAAAGGCAATTTATTTTAATTTTGAAGGGAATATACGATCATATTATTCACATCATTGCCATTTTCCACCTCTCATATTTTGGCATACACCGAACTCACCCAATATCATTCAAGAGTGTATGAGTCTGCTACTATTGAGTTCGTCACATGACAGCTTTATATGCTTGTTGAATCAATTTTACTGTCTCGGCTGGCAAAACCAGCACTAGTTTGTGTCAACTGAAATAAATATGTCAACCAATCTGGAAGATGGACAATTTAAACCAGAAAAAGACATTTTTGACATGATGACCAAGTGCAATAATACCTGGTTTTTTAGTGACCAAAAAAGTCAATTTTTAAAAGGTTAACACCCTGAACAATTGATTTAGCAATGACCAGGAGGGTTGGTTGTGGTACAGATTTTCCACCCAACATAATTCAGACAATACTGTTTTGTATGAAATTGAATATGGTACAAGAGTTCAAATATTGAGCATACAGATGTGTTGTGTTAAGAATATACAATAACGAGAGCATTGACAGCTGAATTATAAAAGCTGCAAAAAAAATTACTTTATTAAGAAATGATATTTAAGATTAATTCAATCTTATAAAACTGATTTATAAGATGAAGTTTGCATGTATTTATACACTATAAAATATCCTAATCTCTAGTGAATGTAAGATCTCGAACACACTCTTCATGCCAAAACTACCAAGTGTGAGACGAAGTATTATTATGGGATCTGATATAAGATCATATTTATTATAATTCTTTCCATGCCACAGTGTTTGCACATAGTATATGACTGCATGAAACAAAACAATATTTTGAGCATTGAAATTAATTACCATTTCTTTTTACAGAGTAATTTAACCTTCTACCGAAAAAAGAAAGTAAAATATAGTGTAGATGCATCTATAAATTTCATCTGTAGAAACAAGATTCGTACTTTGGGTTTGCTGCTAAACTGGGTCGTTGTCTACGCTCTACGGGGAATAATCACATGGAAGGGGGGGATTTGGGTAAATAAGCATAAAAAGACGGGCAATTAAGAAATTATATGAATATTGGTGGTGCATTTATAAATATATATCATGGGCTTGAGTTTTATGTGTATATATCTGGAGGCCCTATCAAGGAGTAATAGCAAATACAATATTGCAAACACTCCGATTAATTTTGATGAATTTAATTGTTTTAAAATATGGTATTTTGTTTTGAAAATTAATAAAATGGTATTCCAATTTTAAATGATGCATCTTATGATTTTTGTTTGTTGAAACCTGAAACCTATAAATATTACTTGGCAAAGATCAAAGTAAAAAGTAGATTGAATGAATATGAGCACTTATCATTTTGAGTGTAACCTTTCCTGAATTTTCAATAGTCAAATTTCGGATAGAGAATTTTATCATTTTTAGAAAATTAAAAATATTAAATTTAAATTTTTAAATTTTAAATATTCTATTTAAATTTATCATCAAATATAATAATTATTATCGAATAACGTTAGCAATAGTGATCGAAAAACAATTTTAAAAATATTGATAACCAAAAATCACTATAAACTTTTATTGGAAAAATATCTAACATCCATCAATAAATTATATCGTTGATATTGGTTGTAAAAAACCTAACAATTTTTTTTCTTTATATACATCACTTTGCAACTATATTATTGATGATGACTCCTTCTGAAATGTAGAATTAATGGTGAGAAGGTTATTTATGTTTCATATAACATTCTTCAATAGTCTGACTAATAATATTTTAGTATATAGTTCATTATTATCAATATTATCTTTACATGCTGACTTTCCTTTATATAGTCATAAGAATTTCCTTTATTATCTGAAATATTTGAAGAATATAGTGTGATTATTTCTATCATAATAATTACAAAACACAGACTAATTAAAGTGATTGTATACTTATATTTTTTTAAATAAACTTGTCGTAACAAATTGTCTTTCTTGTTTAATTTCATAAGAAAAAACTTTGGCCATAAAAATAAATGATTCATCAAGAAAATTTTGATCTAACATTATTTATTAAATGGTCATTTAAACTATCAAGAATTGCATCACATGATTTTGGTCCTTTCTTTTCCTTACACTAGTGAGAGCATTACATGATTATTTTGAATTACATGTACAAATAGGATGAGACATTTATGATGTGTAATTTCATAAAATAATAAGTAATAGAATTGTTACCTTATTTGATATCTTGCTACAATTAAGAGATTCTTTACAAATTCCCACAAGATGTTATGTCGAAGTGTACAAGTCATGATACAATTATATTCTTAAATCTTTTTTAAAGTGAATGAAGAACGTGATTTACAATTGGTCTCCAAATTGTTCTTAGGAACGAATTTTGTTTTATTCTTCATACTTTGTGAGCATGGATAATCCATGAGTTGTAATTTATTGAATAAAAAACTAGAGAGATAAACGAAGTAATAGAACTTTCTCTAAGCTTAAGATAGTATTTACTATGCACATTAAATGTTTTATCTTGAATAAGCAAGTCACTCATAATGAAACTAACTTAAAAAGGTAAAACAAGATTAGGAAAAAACATGAAAATGAAGAAGAAAGATAAATTAAATAGTGTATTAGAACTCGTCAATTTAAGAGTTCTAATACCATAATTCAATTCATTCATAATGAAACTGACCGAAAAAATTAAAACAAGATTAGGAAAAAACATGAAAATGAAGATAAATGAAATAGTGTATGAGAGCTCATCAATTTAAGAATTCTAATACCATAATGAAACTTGCAAAACCCATAAAAGACAAGAAAAAAAATTTAAAATCTCATAAAAGAAAAATAACCAAAAACTCTATATATACGAAGAAAAGCAACATTACAAGCTTATATAAAACGATTAATAGCTAACTGAACAAGTAGTTGATAATATTCAGTGAAAAATCAAAGTATGCTAATATATAGAGTCTAAAAGTTTAATTTATGCTGCATTGATGCATCATCGTTGTCCTACAAATTTATTCTCCCTCGATTAGAATAATTCTCAGACCAAATACTAGCATTTACCATTATTTTCCAAGTTTCGCCTTTTTTCTAAGCACATGGGTTTGAAATGTATATAGCAGTCGGCAGCACACGTTTCGATGAGATCTATTATCCATTACGTAAAATCTTTTTGTAATGTTTATATTGTTGATCATAGATTTTTCATACTGATTAGAGAAGATATAACCATCAAAATGATGCCTTAATATTTAAGTAACAAATAAAAGTCTGTTCGTACCAAGGTGTAATAATTGTACGACTTAAGGATGTTTCATGAATTGAGAAATCAGAAATAATGTTAAACAGTAAGTAATGATGGTGTAATAATAAGATGATAATGAAAAAAAGAGAAGGCAATTGAGCGAAATGAATTATCAGAAAATGTGAAAATGCATTCGGAAGTAAAATAGATTAGTTCAGCAATTTGGAAGTGTATATGGGGGAGATGGGAGGGTACTAGTAATAATTAAATAGAAAGACAGATACATTTTTTTTATCGAAAGAAGATGCTGAGACTAACTCGCAGGTCAACGAGTCAATACCCGAACCACTATGAGCAGAATGTGCAGTGCAAGCAATGCAGCAGAATGAAGTTCCTCCATCGCGGTTCGTTCTTGACTCGAAACCTTCTTTGCGCGACCCTTTCTGCCTCAGCCTCGTCCACTACTCTATATAATTTAAATCCTATACACCCAACCAAATATAAATCATATAATCCCTCCCTCTCCTTAGAAGAAAAAATTACCACAAAATACTAAGGTAAGGTAACTTAACTTGCATCAACAAAATGGTTGTCTTGTCATGTTTATGCAACTCTGAGAGCGCCTTTGATCTTCTGAATGGTGCATGAAATGAGGTTATTCACAGTGTCCACTGACTCCACTGTGAGTTTTGCTGTTGGGAGACTGTTCACCAGAATTTGGAACCCCACTGTCAGAAGGCTTCCCCCGCTCTCTTCGCCACCGCCGCCCTTCTGCATTGTCCCATTGCAACTGCTATTGTTGTTGCAGTGACCATCCGGGAGAATGGCGAAGCCTGAAGGCAAGAGTGCAACGTATGCAGAATCTCCCCCACTCATCACCACGTTCAGTGATTGCACGTCAACTGGCGCATATACCACCACTGAGCACGAAGCGTCCATCCATGTCTCTTGCAGAATCAGCATGCTGCTATCGTTCGCATTAACAGCCTGCAAATCAGACACCATACACTGATATCAATAACAAATAAACAAAATGACTTTTTTCTATCACTCATTATGATTATTTATTTCTGTTTCCTTAAGCCTTAACCCGTGTTAAGGATGCTATAATTGAGCCTTAATGTTTCATCTTGTTGCTGAATTAGCACGATGAAAACAACTTACATTAGCACGGAGAAGGGAAACGCAGTTTCCATGTCCTTGTCCTTTGGCAATATGTACCATCTCCTGCATTGGTCCACCGTTGGACAAGATGTCCCACTCACTTCTCAGCCGTTCATCACGCAGAAAATCAAACACCCTTTGCCGTGACACTGGCATCCAAACAGAAGTTGCAGCACTGAGCACGATCCCAGGAGGCTCACCAGGGTCGTCCACGTTTTTCCTAGTCATCACTTTCATGTCATCACCGAGAGTCCCTATGTGAAGCATGTCCCACTTACGAGCAGACGAAGCACAAACCCCCGAACAGAAGTTACCAGTCATGCGTTGTGCCAATTTCAACATGCTCCTCCGGCCAGCTTGGCTCAATGCTGCAAAACCACAGTGCCAAAGTTTACACAATGATAGTGTCACATCATTACATTACATGTGATGAAAGGGTAAACAAAACGTGGCATGCATGTGTACCTGTGTGATCATCACTTGAAATGGAAGAGGACATGAGGATGGCCAAGCATTCACATTGCCTTTGGAGAGTGGCGATCCATCTATGAGCACCAAATCCAACACCAGAACTAAGCAATGGGCGATAAAGTTGGTGAACAACACTCTCATCATACTCCCAATGCTCAAGCCAAGTAACCTACAAAGAGTGCAACTTATCTTCTATCAAACAAACAAACAAACAAAAAGAAATATTTTAAAACTAGCAGAGGCAGCTATGTAAAGAATGAATCCCCAGGCAATGTAGTAAATGTTTGCATGCTAGTCGAGGAGTACAAAACAAAAAATAACCATATTTTCTTTATTTTGTGTTTTAGAATTCTGATGTGCATTGCAATTCATAAAATACTTTCCTAACTTTATCCGAACATAACTAGAATAATCAAACTTTTGTTTACGTGGTCATAGATAAAACTAGAAGGGTTATTACTGATTTTACGTAAAACTCCACATACATAAAAAGTGTTTGACATAAAACCCTAGGCTAATTATAAATTAATACCTCAACTAAGAAAGGATTATGTGAAATGTCAATATCGAAGCAGATGTCAACGCGATAGAGACAAATCCCAACACCATTAGCAGATTATGGAATTATTTTAATATTATAAAACCTATATCAATATATTAAAGGGCACGGATTAACACATCACCTGTCAACATTATAATATAGCAGCATATGACTGGATCCAGGTCATTATGGTCTCGTATGCAGTAAAAAAAATAGTACGTTCTTATCAAAGGAGATAGGAATAGAAGCATCAAGTGTATTTGTTTATACGACAAAGACTGAAGAATCCAAGATTTAAAATTTTCACGCACTTTTAAATAGTAAAAGATGCTAAACAGAAACGAAGTTTCAAAATATTGCTAAACAATATAAGCCTTGATTCACTATTTTCTAGGAGTAGCACTGGACAAATAAAATACAAAGAAGTCAAGTGAAACTTCTTGCAAAACTATTACATCATCAGATATATCAAGGATATTCTCAAGCAAAGATTTAAGAGAAGAGAAAATAGACTTAAAAAGAACTTAGATGAGGACTTACCTTGGAGTAACCATTGGGCATATCCTGCACAATACAGCCAGAAGGAAGCCTCCTACAGCTCATGAATGGCTGTGCATTAGCAGAATCATGAACAATATCAATAGAAACATCAACCACAGCCCATACACCTTCTGCATGCTGCTTACAGAACCGGATGAATCTCACTTGACGAACAGGGACTAGTGGTGAAAGCAATTGTACCTCAGCATGCATCTGAAATGCATAATCCTAGTCATCAGTTCCACCAACTACTAAGACAAAGTGAAGCAAATATACAACAAAGAAACATACCACTTGTAGAGCACCATTACGTGTTCCACCCATGCCATTGGATATAACATCCAGGTTGATAGCTCTAGCAATCATAGAAGGAAACATCTCTGCCCATCGATTCTATTCAAAGAAATAAAAAATTAAAACAAGATATTAAACATACCTGCTCAATTCTAGATTAAATAATAGTCACGGTCCATTATTTAAGATCAAAAGCACTAAATCAAAGTGTTATCCTAAAAAGTAATATTGCTTTGATCCCTGCATCACTGGCAATTCTCAACAGAAAACTAAAATTGGTTAGCTTCACTGAAGAGTAGCTAGGAAGTTGATCATCATAGACATACCGCGTCCATCAAAGTTTCCACAAGGGCTAAACTGTTGATGATTACTATCCCGGTTTCTCTTGTAGCTTCAGTTACATAACCAGTGGGTTTTGGACCAATACAAGGAGAAAACAACCTTGCATACTCCTCATGATTAAACACCTCCTTCTCACCATCCAAACTCTTAATCCAAAGAGGGCTCTCTGCCTGAGTCATCTTTAGCAATTCCTCCATAGCAGCCAATGCAAGATCTATAAGCATAGATCGCTCAAGCTGAACTTCATTTCCCATCAACCCCAATGATGGTCTAATCCCGGGCATTGCAGTTTGAGTGCCCAATACTCCATCTCCCAAGTCAAGTCCCATTGGCAAAGGAGTGCCAAGAGTGCTTGAACCACCAAGCCCGTTCCTTCCAATACCAAGTTCCAGACCAGAATTTGAGTTTGGTAGAGCCATGGGACTGGTCATTGATGAGATTGGCTTGCCAAGGAACTTGTTTGCTAAGGCACATATACGGTTCAACTCATCTTTTAGTCTAGCATTCTCGATTCTAATCTGGTGCTCCTCAAATGAAATCTGCCCAGGAATAGCTGGGCCACCACAGCTGTTGCACACTGGATTTGACATTGCTTCCTTCATCAGACTGTTCTCAGCTCTGAGCTTATCATTCTCCTGCCTGAGCATTATGTTCTCATGGCGTTCCAGTTGGGTCTGATTCAAGAAAAATCACTTCAATTAGCACAGTATCTAAATTGAATCATGAAACTGCATTCAAGTGCAATAATTCTATATTATTGTCCTTAAATTCACCTTCATTTGGGTTCGTCGATTCTGAAACCAGAATTTCACTTGCTTATTCTCCAAGCCAAGCCTCTTACTGAGATCCAACCTTTGCTTCTCATCAGGATGAGGACACTCCTTGAAGAAACTAAAAACCAATAAAAGCAAAACCCAAAAACCAAAATCCAATCTTACCACGTTACTCAATCACGGAAGAAAATTAGCAAAAAGTAAATAAATTAAAAAGTCACTCGGTTTCATAAAGTCGTACGACTCGAGCTCTTGAATTTGGTGAGGAGTATGTCTGTGATATCTTTTCTTCCTCTGTGGCTGATCATCACCACCATCCTGATCATCACCAGATACACCATCGAAGTTATCACTTCCAGAGCGGCTTTCATATTCATCGTCCCTCATCCTCCCCATCAAACCAGCATCAAAATTTTCCCCAATGAGACCTATCTCACTGGGGCCCTCCATCTTCCTTTGCTGTATACAAAACATAATAATAGCTTCATCAGAAACAAGATAAGGGATGAACAATAAGATGCATAAATGAAATTCAATGCCAACAGAGAAACAAACAATAAAATAAGATGTCTAGCCATAGAGACCAAAATCATACATTTGAGTAGGAGAAGGAAGATGAATTTTGCATTGAAGAGGAAACGGATTGATAAATAATTATCAGTCACAACAACTCTTGCACCCCAACTGCAACTGTTAATCAAACTCTCAAGGCTCAATCCCCAGAAAAGGTTTTAAAAAAATGGATTGACCCTCTCCCTTTTATGGACCAAAAATTTCTGTGATTCTATTCCTCCCACGCTCGCTGACTCTCATGTTCTTCTCTTCTTTTTGTTTCTATTTTATACCCGAAATTGTCACTGTCACTTTTGTCAAGGAGCTTTTTCAGTTTTTTGACTCCTTAATACGCTTAACTTTTTGACCTTTAAAACAGATTGAGCTAAGCACTGACAAGATTGAATTTTTTTTTGTGTGAAAAAGTAGACAAGGCCAAAAAGTTGTTTCCTTGTCGACACCCCTTTCTCTCTCCAGCAGAAAGCTAAAAGGCTATTCCTAAAACAGATGGAAAGAGCAATAAGACAAAGAAAAATCCCCTTCCTTTCTGATCCAAGGTTCACACCTGCATCTCATGTCTGCAACCCCCAACAGCAGAAAAAACACAAAACAGTGACATGAGAAGGAGAACCCTTGTTTTTCTATATTTCACACTTGACCGATTCTTTGTCAGTATCGATAATTTTGAAAAAGACCCCAGCAAGAAGAAAATCCAAAGAAGTCTAAGCCAAAACTTCCCTCAGGAAAAAAGAATAAAAAACAAAGATTGAGAATCTTTTCACACAAATATAAAAAAGACAACAACAAATACAAAACCTTCTCTCATAAGTATCTTATCTCAGTCATATTCACACACACCACCCTGACTTTTCAAATGCATCACACCAAATCTAAGCTAAAAAATACAGGTTGACACCACCCCCGCCATTCTCTCTCTTCTCTCTCCACCCCGGCACTGATGATATAAGTGAGAAACTGAGAAATGGAGAAAGTTAGATGGTATACAAACCAACCATGGTACGGAGAAAACGATACCTTTTAATTTGACAGTGCGCAAAGTAAAAGAGCCAAAATAACAAACAGAGCCGCTGGGTTCCACAGCCTAGAAAGTTATGATTTCTCTTTTAAATTAAATAATCCAATTCGTGGTTGATAAATTTGACAGCAAAAACATTAAATCTTAAAAGGTAAAAATCTCTTTCTCTTGCTATTATTTTTTTCTTAAAGATTGATGCATGCTGCGTCTATTGAGATTGGTGGAAGAGAAAGGGACAGATAAAATAAAATAGTTTATATTTATATAAAATGTTGATTGATTAACAATAAAAAAAAAAGATGGAGCTGACTTACAGTGACTATGAGGGTAATGAGAAGTCAATGGTTTTCTGCTGAAAGATAATTGTGTTTTCCCTAAATGAAACAAACCCTTTCGGATTTTGCTTTGAAGTCGAATCCAAGTTAGATTCCAAACCCCTTTGTGGCTGTTCCTGTTAATAACATAGCTGCTTCTTCAACCAGATCTTTCTCTCTGGTTACTCTCTGCACACACTTATTATTTTTCCATCTTCAATGTATAGCATAAGAGAGTGGGGTCCATGCTAGAAAGAGGGGTTCGTGATGTCCGCCACCAATCACAACTCAACATGGAGCGCGTCCACACGCGCCTGCGTCCGCTATTACTGTTGTCAACTACAATCTACTCGCTTTGTCCTTTTGAATGGTTTCTTTCCACTCTGTGATGCTCCACCGTAAGATCCGAGAACAGCCAATAAACTGTCTACGATTAAGGACAGTAAGGTCATTTCAAAAAAATTAGGATTCTTAAAGTATAAAGAGGCTAACATATGAATGAGATAGAATTTCTCACTTTTTATACTTTAAATTTAACTTAATAAAATTAAATTAACTAATAAGATAAATGTAAATTTTTATATATTATAAAATACTTTTATTTTTAATTGATGCAAAATTTTCAAAATTATTTTTTATAAAAATAATAATATATATTTTT
>Ga0123341_1003479_pt1 | contig 13514 bp, 11 predicted proteins | sample Turbeapinknodule_FD_89959 | JGI IMG/M metagenome (GOLD analysis project Ga0123341, IMG submission 89959) | Root nodule microbial communities of legume samples collected from Mexico - Turtle bean Mexico pink nodule | ecosystem: Host-associated > Plants > Roots > Nodule | place: Mexico: Nepantla... | reverse complement strand
TAAAATATACTTATGGTTTCAAATTAGAAGTTATGATCAAATATATATAAATAATTTATACTAAAGTGAAGTTCAATTCTTTATGGAAACAATATTTGATTAGGTTTTATTCATCTTCCTACTAAGTCAGCTTAGCTTAGGACACGATCTTAGAATACCAGTGGATCATAGAAAAAAATTATAATCATCAACAAAAATCTAAATTATCCAATGAACTATTTAAAAATTATTAAGTTGTGGTGGAAAAACAAAATCTACGGGCCAACCAAAGTTTGATTTTTTTTATAACTCATTTTAAGTTTTAAATAATTAGATCCTGTTCAAATTTCTCTAAATTGAATGGGCAAATATATAAATTATTATGGGCTAGAATCCAAAATGGGCAAACCAGTTCAAAGTTTGAGAATTTCTTCCGGCACCACCGTACATTTATTCTGCCATAAACATTAGAATTCCTATTTTGTCATTTTTAGCTTAATCTGAAAATCATGTTTTTCAAATTGAATAATCTAAAAGTTATTTTTAATTTGAGGATTACATAATTCCAAAATCGTTTTTCTTTTTAAAAAAAACTTAGATGGTAGAGTTCAACTTTAAAGGAAGGGGTGGCGAGCATCCAACACAATATTAGTGACCATTCACTTATTATTTTATGGAGAAAATTGCACAATTTCGAATTGTAATTTTTTTTTTCCAGATTATGCGATCTTAATAGATACTTTTAAAACCTATGAAAAGAAAATTCATATCTATGAAGATACAGTGTACAAAAGAAATGTATGGAGGTTCAAAAAGAAAAAGAATGAGGCTTCCTAGGGCTTTTGGTTGGACCAATAAAAAGAGAAAGACACAAAGTGCAAAGCCGTAATTAAAAAAAATAAGGAGGGGTATTTAGTCTTTTCAGTAAGAGTAAAAACCCTAATTCTAATATTCCCGTTATATAAGTCAGAGCCAGAGGCTTGTTTTACATCTCACAGGTTGAAGAGAACCCTCCTTTCTGTAATTCCAAGCTACTCTGCGAACGGCCAAGTCTTTGAAATCTTCTTACCTTTTTTTTTTTTTTTTCCGTTTTTCATTTGCCTCTTGAGATGCTTTTGATTCATTGATCATGTTTCATGGGTTATCTCCTAATCAATGATGAAAGAGGCGTAGATTTTTCGCAGGAATGTTGAGTCGCTTCGCCTTCGTTTGTTCAATCCAGGCGCAGTGAATTATTGAACTGCCAAATCACCTTTTTCGGTTTTCAATCTTCCAAAAAGTTTTGTTTTCATGTAGTTTTATTTTTACATATTACTTATGGTATTTTGATTTTATTTTTGAGTCTAGGGTTGTGGGATCCAATGATGGCATGAAATCTTTGAGACCTGATTGTCTAATTTGATGACAACTATAAGCATACTGCTGAGGATTCCATCCAAACCTTGAAACATGTGTTCAGTTTTTTTGGGGGTGTTGTTGTTGGATATGTATGATTGTAATTTGGAAGAGTAATAGGAAAAGTGAAAATAGATCTGGAGGATGAAATATGCACTGGGCTCTGAGCAGTTCCGATAATGGACTGCTATACTGATGCATTATGCTAGCCTAGAAAGCTATGTCTGACTATTTCTTTCACTTTATATTTTTGTTTTTTAACAATGTATTTGGGTTTTTAAAGTTTTATGTTTTTTTTGTTGGACAAATTATACCTTCACAACGAGAAAGTTCTATACATTCATTCATTGTGATAATTTTTACAAAAAAAAAATATAATTAAAAGTAAATTTTTGTAATTTATAAATATGAATAACTATTATAATAATAATATTATACTATGGGAGTGTAAAAAAAAAGTGGGTTTTGTGATTTTTCTTTTGTTTTCAAAAGAATGTACTCAATTTTTTTTTTCATATTGATTAATTATATTTGAATATCACGGTTTTGGCCTCTTTCAAAATGAAAGAACGCCCGTTCTTATTTTGCATCTTTCATTTATTTTTCGTGAACCTTAGATTTAGTTTTAAGGAATTCTCGTATCTCCATTTAGAAAAAAAAAAGGATAAGTTGATAATGGATAAAAATGTTGCATGAATAAGATACGAGACTAGACTTAAACATGCACCCAACTACCCTCATACAGTCTTCTCGGTGCAAGTTTGGTGTAATATTAACAAGTTTATTCAATTTATAATAATCAAATAAAGATATGAAAGAATATAGAAAAAAAATATATTAATGTAATAAATATTTGCATATTGGGAAAAGGAAAAATGATTATTGACATTATAAACCCTAAATCCTGCATATTGGGGGAAAGGAAAAATGATTATTGACATTATAAGTCTACCAGCTGGAGTTAATGAGATTTGGACTACGAATTCCTCTACCCAATATTATAAAATAATTTTATATCAGCAAAGGAAATATCATCAAAAAACAGTTACATGAAACATCATTATACATTGTACAATTATCCTGATGAATATCTAGCTGGCACTGCATTGTATAAAAGATCTACCTACTGATACCTGAAGTAGCAGTATAGGATAAGATATACGATGAAATACTCCAATACAGAAAAAAACATTATGCAGAAAAATGCTTTTACCTGATACCTTAAGTAGCAGTATGAGATAAGATATACGCTGAAATACTCCAATACAGAAAAAACATTATGCAGAAAAATGCTTTTACCAAATCAGGCAGTTTTAATCTTGCCTCCAAAAGCCATTTACCAAATTACGTTGGACTCAAGAAGAATGGTTCTGATACTAAAATCCAAACTACATCCTAAATGCAGCAACAAAGAACTCTAATGGAGCAACCCACGCAAATGGATTTTATGTCGAAAAATCCTCTTATGCCACATTTTCTATAGACACCTAATTATGTTTAATAATTTTTTAATATCTACATTATCATCCAAACTTCATTATTTTATATTTTTTTGAATTTAATTGATACAATTTTTTATTTATTAAAAGAGCAAATACCAATTGAAATGAGTTTGCTGAGTAATAGATTCTTGCATACAAATTTTTCATAGTATTTGATATAAAAAAAATAAGCATATATTTATACAAATTTTAATTAAAATCTGGCGTATTCATATTTGAGAATCCAATTTAAATATTTACTCATTTATTAATATCCATTAATTAAAAGATAATTAATATTTTGCGAAAAATTAATTAAAGTTTATTAACATTTTTGAAAAAAATAAATAAATTTGGCTTTCCCAATGTCTCATCTTTTGGGTCTTTCCCACCTAAGGCATTCTTTTCTCCCTTCCGCCTCACTAATTTTGCTATCAGTCTAAATTTTAGGCAGAGTAGGTCAGGAATAGAAGACATCGTAGCATTTCTCTTTCTCACGTTCTCCATTCCATTGTTGACATCCCCATTGCTTTTGAAGAGTAACCAACCTTCTAATTCAGGTGCAAGGAGAAAAACTGTCCAGATTACATTCACACCCAATCCTAAGGATTCGCAGATAGAACCTCACCCTTATGCAACCTCCACCTTCTTTACTTCCCCAAATATGCAACCACACAGCATGCAGACCACAGTACAAAATGTAGCTGATATGACCAGAATTGGACAGCACTACTTCAGTGAACCTATCTTTCTAACTACCATCACTACCAGACACCTATTTTCCTGCCACCCAAAAGATGTGCTTGGTCTTCCCCCGAAATCATCCACCTTACAGTTGACAGCTGAGAGAACTTTAGCCCGGCTGCAACCCTCCATACTTGTATATATCAGATGCAGCCCTCCATAGTTACATATTAGATGCAATTCTCTATAGCTATATATCATTGAGCACCTAGACCGGATATACCTAGACCAAAGTGGAGATGTAATACCATTAATCTTGCAAGTCCTAAAATTGACAGTCAGTGCAAATGGTACATACCTCTTCCGAGCCGTGCTTGATCTTCATACAAGGAGCTTCCAAGCCACAAAAACTATTATATTGACAGATCTAGCAGATTAACACTTCATGTAAACCAAATTCTAAGCTCACAATTACATGAACTATCCACTTAAAACGAAAATACTAAAATTACTTACAGAATAAACTTCTATTAACAACGCAACGTTAGAGCAAAGAACTGTCAATGTTCAAGCATTTGATCATGGAGTAATGTTATATCTAAACCAAAGATCTTATTTATTTTCCTAATATTGTGTTCAAATATTCTAGAAGCACAGAAACGTTTTATAGTTTTATTTTTCACATTATAAGAACATTTTAAAGTTATTTCTTTAGCTCCCAAATTCATTCGAATCTTCAGCATTAAATTTAGGGTTTCAGCCATCACAGCTCTTTGCAACGAATTGCATAGGAATGTCAGTAAACTAAAGTTGAAGCCCTGCCAGTACCTACCAAAATACATAATCTAGACAATGTTACTGTAGTAATTTTGTTCTTTTCATTTGCCCTGCATTGATCGCTACGAATTCAAAATTGTATACATTTGATATTGGATTTTGGTATAGCAGTGATAAGCTCTACCCAGTGTGATATGGCGTGGGTAGTTTTTGGTTGCTGATTTCAGCGCACCGGATTTGAGAAGAATATTACAACAAAGTACACAATGAATCCAGCAATAAGTATCCCCCCATAGATATAAGTTTGAGACGAGTGCACGGGATATCTGTACTCAATTTTGCAGCATCTCATATTATCCCTCTCGCTGGCCAAGACATGATCAACATATCTGCAATTCACAAAATTGTAAATAACCGACTTGAACAGTATCATGGGAAAAATATCAGTTTACTAGAATGAGTTCTCCCCATTTTGACAAGATAAATAAAGACGTTCTAAAATACAGGGTAACTTACTGTTGGGTGAACATCGTGCTCTGCAGAATATCTGAACTGTTTAAGTAGGCATCCTGTAACCGATGATCATATAACAGTGAAGACATATCAACAAGCTGCTCCTCAAGGCCCTGGTGTATGTAAACAAATTGCAGTATGTTAAGAATACAAATGCCTGCAAAATCAGGTCAAGAACTCCATTCAAGTAAAGCTTACATCAAGATATTTTTCTAAGCGATCTACTAATTCATGTGGGAAGGGTTCAGGCAAATTAGTAGTTTTCTTGTAGAACTTCTCTAACCACAAATCAGTGTTTGACTTTTCTTTCTTTCCTTTTACTGATTCACCAAGGGGAGTTTTCAGATACTCTGCTGCAAAAGTTTGTACCGTCTGCATAGAATTGACAGGTAATTTCATGGAATCAAGTACTGGTATTTATTTAAACTCAAATGAAGCATGAATTACCTCTGATGTATCACGAATTTTATGAAGTACAGAGTCCACACGGGCATATATCGAGTTCCTCTGTCAATAAATAAAAAGATAATAAGAGAAATACCTTTTGGTAAATAAAATTCACTAGGGCATACAGAGAGAGCACTAACCAAAGCAACATCTTGGAGCATTTGACTGATGTGAGATGTATTAGAGAATGGTCCAAATGGATGGCAACCAGCTGCCCAAAGCCAATTTACAACAGGTCTTTCATGTACATGAGAAGCCTTCTCATATGGTGCACTTAAACCACCTACAACTGAGGCAAGACCAGCCAATATATGACGGTGTGCCTGAGATGGAAGAGCATGCCTTTTCTGTGTTTCTGAAACGTAACTGTCAAACAAGACAGTTAAGAGTGGTGTTAAGTTTTGCAAAACAAAACTGATAAATAACGAGGAAACCCATGGTATTTGAAAGCAGAGTTTGAAATGGTTTCTTTGAGTCGAACAATCCAAATACAGTCAGCATGAAAAGAGAGTACACTTAGCTTTCTAAAAAACTAAGTGGATTGTATCACAATGCATTAACAACATATCCTCAAAAAGACAGACAAACATTTGAAAATAATCAAAAGGTAAAAATCATTGGCACTATTAAATTGAGATGTGGAAACTTTATGGACAAAAAGGATTAGAGGTTCCACATAGAAACATAAGATGGTTTTATAGAGCCTGCAATAGTATAGATGTTGCCAGTTAGGAATAAGTCATAATAAGCAGTGTGCAGCCCATTTATTCCTTCCTCTCCCATATACGCATCAAAATGTCTACAGTAGTATGTATAAATCTTCAATTTGAAAGAACTGGATATCTGAACATTTATATTTACTCACCTTAAGGGAATCTTTTCATTTTGATGCTCAAGCACAATTACAACATCATTGCTTGTCCATACCATACTTTCATCCTCCATCATAAGGTTTGGATCCACATCCGCTAGTGATAGCACAAAGCTGCATATTAAAAAGCATTACATTCGAAAATTTCAGCACTGAATTGGTTTTGAAACAAAATAATGTCATCAATAACAATCAAAATATTTTACCATATAACAAGTGCAATATGATGCATTTCATTTAAAAAAAGACCATCAGAATGAATATAATGATCTAATCACAAGTATTTAAATCTTCCCAAACTATGTGATTGATTGATATAATAGATCAACACAGAGGAGTACTTCCAAAACTTTCCTTACAAAAGTTCAACTCTCTAAGATTTTTTTCTAACAATTTTTTCAACTTTGACCAATCACTGTTGAAATACAAATAAATATATTTTGTATGTTGGGAGCTACATATAACCAATATAATATCTTTTAGGGGATAACTTTTTTCGTCTTTTGAGTTTGAGTTATTTGAGTATTCATTTTCACCACCAAATTTTGGGTACCAACTTTATGAAGTCCAAAGCATCTAACTGCAAATTTGTAGGCCTAGGTTCACCTCAAGTGTCCTAATTGACCTAAGTGAGAGATCAGTTGGAAATAATAAAAGTACAAAAGAAGGTGTTATTAAATATGAATATACAAGAACAAAGACACTAAGATGTTACGGTTGTATTTCAATGTTCATCTAGGAAAAAAGATAGCAGTGTACGCACACAGGAATTACTCTAGTTCCATATGTTGGTTGTAGATCCCCTTGTTTCTTTACTTTCTTTTTCCTTTTGCCACCATATTTTGAGTTATATGAAGCCCATAGAGGCTTATGCTTAAGAATAGAATCAGTTGACTCGTCAGATTCATCCATCCAATTCTGGCGGAGGAAATATTTACTTGAAAGTGATGGGTCAGCCACTTCAAGCAATCCAGCAGCAAGCACATCAGCAGAACGTTCCATCTCCTGTAAAATGAGGTTTCAAGTCCATTATCCATATATAAATAGCTAATATAGTAATAGAATTAATTTGCATTTAGCATCTTAGATGCGGATCTATTTAATTCAACTATGTGGATAGTGAATTCTGGAGGTTTCAGAAGATCGCTTAGGCTTAAAGTATAATATGAGCAGCACTATGTCTACTAAGCATTCAAATTTGTCTATTAAACAAAAGGGGTTACAAACTGATACTCATGATCAACAACTAACTAGGTTAGTACAATTTTTTCAATTAATTACCCCATGAAAAGGAAGAAATCAATTGCCCATGTCAAGTCATATGAAAAACTAAAAACAGAAGATTTAAGCAACAAAGAGTACAAGGCAGCACTCACTTCTCTTAAAATAGCACCATCTAGATATGTCTTGGTATGAACATGGAAACGACCATCATTCTTGGTTTCCTGCAGGGAATGTCCACGCATAGCTTTTGAAACAGCAATTGCTAGCTTCTCATGGCGATGTAATGAATGTGCACCCCCAATAATTACTAATTCTTGCCCATCATGAAGCATACTCTTCACCTGTGGAAAGAAAAAATGTAACAGTTGCATGATGTTCCTACTAAATTACAAAAAACATCAGTTCTAGAAAATCCATAAGGCAATTTTCAAACCGAGTTAACAAAAATAGGTAGTCTGCCCTAAAGGAAATTACAAACCTCTGCCTCAATATTTTCTATGTCAATACTGTAATTATGGCCCTTTTCCATAATGTTGTATCGATTATGATTTTGCAAGACAATTATTGGTATAAGCAGTCTTGAAGTAAGATCAACAGTTTCAAACCTGAACAAATCAATAACAATACAATTAAACTCTAGAGCTAATACTTTGGTGATCAGTTAATAAATCATTCAAGTGCACATACTATTCACATTCTAGAGAGAACTACAGCCTAAATTACATAAAAGTATAGAATACTAAACAAAAGAATAACAAAGGGGCACAAGAGAAGGATAACAATATGTTGGACATCCCATATCGACTATAGTAAGACCAAATTATAATATATAAGTGGATGCAAACCTCACATTTTAAGTCAATTTTTTAGGGTTGAATTAGGCTTAAATCCCACTTTCTAATATGGTTATCAAAGTCTATCCTAATGAGTCAGGCTGCTATTGGACTATCTACAAATATTTAGTTTCACGCTCGAGATGTCTAGTCCTTAGCGTGAGGTGGTGTGTTGGAAATCTCACATCAACTAGAGATAAGACAAAATTATAGTATATAAATGGATGCAAACCACATCTTACAAGCTGATTTTGTAAGGTTGAGTTAGACTTAAACTCCACTTTCTAAGACAATGTTTTGGAGATGAAAATTAAGGTTGGCATCATACCACAAGTTTCAAAAATTGAGCATCCAGAACCCATCTTACAACATTAAGGGGAACACAATTAGGATGCCATGTATAAATTCCAACCTAGATAGTTAAAATGGTTCTGCTTAAGCAAAGAGCTTATGAGCTTATGGAAATTCAAGCAGAAGACAATAAAATCAGCTAAGCTAGATAGTTTGGGCAGTGAAAAGTCAACAAAAGCATGTCCCACCCCCACTAAAATAAAAGATAAGAATCATGAGATAAATTAATGGATAAAGAAAAACTAAAAATAAGAATAAATGCATATCATAAAGAGAAAGTTCTGAGACCACCAATTGAAGAGATAATGAGGAAAAGTTGCATGCAGAGGTTTGGTTATGTGAGACAAGCAAAATAGAAGGCTTTCCAATTAAAAGGGGCCAAAGAACAAAGAAAACCTCAAGAGAAACTAATAATATAAAAGACCTCACTCTAAAGTGCTTTACAGAATTTAAGGTTGTTGTAGAATCCAGTGGATCCCTGTGTAGTTGACGACCCTGCTGATAGGATCTCCAATGGCACAGCTAAGGTAGTGTTGCTTAACATTCTTTGAATGGACCCAACTATTCCACATCACATTTAACAACCCTAGCAACATTTTACAGCATAGGTGCAACTTGCAAAAACTTAAAATGAGTCTGATGTAATACCCTATATATTCATATGATATGCTTTATTATATTTGTTTTTATTTAAACTTAAAAGGTAATAATATTCTAGTCATGTTTCAACTGCTAGAGTCACGGTCAATGTGTATGGTTGATCTGATATTAATTTTTGTCAAAAGAGACTGACTGGCAGCTGGATTGATTCCTGCAGAGCACTCCTTTCCAATATCAGTTTTATGGGCTTTTAATGTTAGGAATTAGTTGCTAAAACAAGGACGGTTCTTACACCGCTGATGCCACATGTGATTGGAGCAATGGTGAAAACTCAATAGTAATGGTTCTTGTAGATAGAAAACTCTATTGAAGATGCTCCTTGTGGGATAAGGCTTAGCAGTTGTTATTTGCTTATAGATCTCAATACCTCACATCAGGTGCAATAACATGTTCCACCGTGGTTGATACCAAAGAAGCAAGCTGTCCAAGAAAAATATCATTGCTTGACTGTTGAGAAGTTGTGCTCATACTACTAGGATGGATCACATTTCGTAATCTTGGCAGAGTTCTAGAACAGACACTTCCTTCTTCAGCTTCAATCTTACCGTAAGTGCAAGGCCCTGCTGAAAGGTCAATCACCACAAATCTGAATGAATAAACAAAAACAGTCAGGCTCATGTATGTATGATGTATGGGCTAACAAAATTTCTTGAGATACAGAATATACCATTAAACCAATTTTTCCCAGGGAAACTTTTTGAGAGAAGAAACTAAAGTTTAACAGAAAATACAAAACAATCACATACCTGCCAGAGCTTAGCCAAACTTGAGTTGCTCCTCCACCATTGTAACGATAACGATAGATGTAATCTCCTTCTTGTTTTTTCATATCTTCCCCAGTTAGGTCAGGAATTTTCCCGTACATTAAACCATCAAGATCGATTTCCTTATTTCTAGGATCGAGTCTCACCTACAAGTAATTTTAAATTAGCAGAAAAAAATATTTAAAAAACATACAATTGCCACAGTAGTAGAGAAATATGATATTGAACACGCAGGAAGAACGAAGAACTTATCCAGGTACTCATATCTCCCCCCTTAGTAATTCGTGAAAGCAAAATTATCAATTATACTATGTGTTACATAGAGTTAATATAATGCACCAAATTTATAGAAATTAAAGTAAGATATATCTAATATTGGTAACTAAAGGTATTGCTTATTGATTATACCTTGTCAAAGTTTACAATAAATATTGCACTTGGCACTGGTCTGTCCATCTCCGTTACAGAAGATCCCACACTGTCCATGTCAAATATGTAGGAGTACAGCCTTTGAAATACTGGTTCCACATCTGTTGCTTCAACTTCAAACAAAGGTACCTCCCTTCCAAACTCAGTCTGCAAGTTGAGGTAAGCTTTAGCAAGTGTCCTATCCAATAAAAACAAAAGAAAGTGGCATAGAAAAAGAAAGGACAACACAGTTACCTCCCGTGCTTTTCCTGCAGGAACCATTGCTTCTTTCAGTGCTTTCTCAAGTGCTATAAGTTCAGGCTGCCCAGCCTGCAGTGAGAATTAGATTTTAAATTATTAGAGTTCATATCTATCTAGTTGTTTGTACATGATCGCCTATACAAAGAAACAGACAATGACATCAAAAAGAATGTCCGACTGTAGAATATGCTTCAACAAAAATGCCAAATAGAACAGTCTTAATCAAACCATAAGATTTCTAAAGTACAGTTTGATTCTCAAACAAAGCCAACTGGTAATTCTTTACAGGGGTATTTAAGTTCATCTAAACAAAAGTTCATTGTTTCTTCCTCTCTCGACCTTCCTAGGCTGGGAATTCAATCTTGACTATTTTTTTTCTCGTGTATAGAAATATGGACATGATCAAACTTTAATCAGTAGTTATATGGTTTGAAACCTTTAACTTTGGATCTATTGGTATAAATTTCTCAATACACAGTACTTAAAGATAATAGGAAGAAAAAATAAAATAAAAATCTTCTTAAGTTAAAATTAGGTTTTTGGAGAAGTTAATATGAAAAAACTTCTGCAAATTAACTTATAAATAAGCTCATTTTAGGAGAGCTCATTTCATATTTTTATCTTCCTATTTTCATCTCTTATAAGTGTTTACAAAGAAGCTTAACCAAACAAATCTTTTAGAATATGCAGTTCAAGAAAGCACTAGGATCTCCTCCAATGAACGTGCTCTGCATTTCAATATTCCACAACTTAGGCCTATACTAAAATTATCCAATTTCAGACCAAAACATCGGTAATGAGAACTCTACTGATTCGCTTAACTCAACCTTCCCAAACTAGCAAACCACAGAGTCACAGCTAAACAGTAAGCACCACGCTAAAGCTTGGGAACTGCATTTCACTTTCAATCCAATTCAATCAGCAAGCAAATAGGGATAATGAAACAACAATTAGCCTAAATAGTGTACAAGGCATACTAAACGTGGCTTACATGAAATGCATTATAGACCATGTGATGCTCAATATCAAGTAGCTCCCCAGTCTCCAGACACGAAGGTCTGTGAGCTGGAAAGCTAGTTTTGAGAAACTGTTCCAATCGATGTGCGTCGATATTGTATCTGTAACCTCCGTCTCCGTTGAAACCAATCAGAACCACGTTCACTTCGAGCGGAACTTGAAAAGGAACCTACACAAACCACAAACACGCACATTAACACATCAATTAATTGGAGTATGATGTTGATTTTAATTTCACGGAAAATAAAAGTGACCTCAGCGCGAGAATGGAGCATGCGGCGGACGTCTGATCGGACGCTGTCGCCGACATCGTGGAAGGCGCCGTGGTGCCACTGAGGATGGCCGGGCTCTCTCTTGAAGGCTTGCGGTGCCGACTCGGACTGAGTGAGGAGAAGACTCAGCAGAGCGAGTAGGAGTGAACGAGGCGCCATTACCTCGCTCGGTGGTTGATTCTGTTCAGGAATGTGAGAATTGTTAGTGATTTGATTGAAATAGGAACATGTGTTGTGTTGCTGCAACTGCGAGATTGTGAGGAATCAATTAGCCATGTGGGAGGCTCGCACAACAACTATGGTCAGTGTGCTTGGGGAGTCCACTCGCCGGGACCTGATGGCTGCCAATTGCAACAACGCATGTCCTCGACTGTGCTCCAGCGACAGAAACCATGTTTTGGATCCAATTCAAGGAAGTTGCTTACTGCACCCCTCAATTTGAACCTGCACCTTCAAAAACTTTGAAATACCAAATTTACCCTTGAGATTTTTATTTGAATGGTGAAATCTCCATGGAAGAGACTTTGTTGAAAGTGCTGGCTGAAGGTGGCTGGTGGAGGTAAGAGGTGTGGTGGACGTGATGTTGTTTAGAAGCAAGGGTTTGTGATTTTAATTAGGAAGGATTGTTATTTTAGTAATAATTGGTAAAATGGTGAAAATGAAAACGGTGAAAATGACGTTTTTGAAAATTAAAGTTTGGAAAAACACTTTTCAGAATCTGTTTTTGGATATGGATTGTATTATGTGCTATGTTTCAATACAGATGATCTAGAATAGTTTTTAGGTTTTGAAATTATATTCCATAATCATATTTTCAAAATTGTATGATGTTTATTCTAGAAAGTGATTTTCAGAATACAAAAGTAAACTTAAAAAACTATTATGGATGACATTTTATATTACAGAATGTATCACACAATTCCAAAAAAAATTTAAAAAAATTATAGAATTTCAAAATGCAGAACAGTAAACATGAAGTCTGAAAGTGTAATGTCTAGCACGAAGGAGACTAACTAAACCCAACAACTTAGTCACAACTTTTTATCTATAGTGCTCCCAACTTATTATTTTTATGTCATGAGGTACCAATTTCACTTTATTACAATTTTACAATAACATATCATTACAGATCTCATAAATAACATTAATTTTAATATATAATTGGATCTCATAATAACACATTAAAAATAATGCATGTATATCATCATTATTACTTATCACTATTTTCATTTTATAATTGTCGAACTACATAGTCCTCATAAGTGACAAAGTAATAACCTATCCAGTGACTATTCAGAATAAGTTTTATCCTCCTCTACGTGAACTTCGTCTACATAACAGAGAAAGGAGAGAGTGCAAAATGTTGGATTTATTAAATTTGATAGAGATTATGTAGGAAAGCATAGTTTTTTTTCTTCTTTTAGATTGCCTAATTTAAAAAACTTTTGCATTGCTCAATCTATAATATTTTCATAATGTTCAATCCTGAAAGGGAACACGGATGCTTATTTAGTGCTCTAGAAAGCTTATTTCAAAAAATTTATTCCAAAAAAATTATTTTATAAAATATTTTATAT
>Ga0123341_1003477_pt1 | contig 13516 bp, 6 predicted proteins | sample Turbeapinknodule_FD_89959 | JGI IMG/M metagenome (GOLD analysis project Ga0123341, IMG submission 89959) | Root nodule microbial communities of legume samples collected from Mexico - Turtle bean Mexico pink nodule | ecosystem: Host-associated > Plants > Roots > Nodule | place: Mexico: Nepantla... | reverse complement strand
CAGTCGTCGGAGATAAACAACTACTCAATTTCAAATGAGGAGCAAGTGGGGTACTTACAGGTTTTGTATCTTCGTGTATACCAAAACGTTGTAGTACCTTCTGCAAATACTGCTTCTGTGACAACCAAAGTTCCCCCCTCTCTCTGTCCCTGTTTATCTCCATGTCGAGATTCTTCTTGGCTTCCCCTAAATCCTTCATCTCGAACTCTTTACTCAACTACGCCTTTAACTTGTCAATCTCAACTTGGCTATTTGCTGCAATCAACATATCATCAACATATAAGAGTAAGTAAATGTAGGAACCATCTTGAAGTCTGCGCAAATACACACAATGATCATATTTGCTTCTCTTGTACTTCTGATCCTTCATGAACTTATCAAATCGTTCGTACCACTGTCTCAGAGATTGTTTCAGTCCGTACAACGATTTGCTAAGTCTACAAACCCAATCTTCTTTACCAACAACCTTGTATCCTTCTGGTTGAGTCATATAGATTTCCTCCTTCAAATCACCGTGTAGGAACGCGGTCTTTACATCAACTGTGATACAAAGGCCAACAAAATTCGATTAGATAATCTCAAACTGATGAACCGTTAAAATGAAATTTCGTTCAATAATGTTGAAGAGTAAACTTCCCAATCCACTTATAACAATTATAAGATTCCAAAGAGACTATGTTTTGCTACATTAAAAAAATAGTAATTAACATTTTCCTCCTCCCTTAACACACAAACATGTTTTTTTTATAACTATATATATATATATAATTGTAAATATGGGATGTTACTAGATTTGAATTTTTATCCCATCAATAAATAAAAAATCCACATAATTATCACAAAAATCATTATTATATATGTTGGGAAAATCAGGTAATTTCTCCACTAAAACAGAACACTAACAGAGCTACCCGACAAATAATATTGAATACTATAACAGAAAAGAAAGCAACATAATACCAATAAATAGAGCGGAATAATAAAAGAGATAAAGAGGAAAAATACACCAGAAAATTGTTAACGGAGTTCTGCCTATTTAGCCTAATCTCCTAGCACAGTTGAAACAACCCACTTTTATTATTATGGGAGAAGATATTACAAATTGGGATATTAACAATGAAGGAGGAGAGGTTAATTTATAACCCTCAAACTCCCTCCTCAAATAATTCTCACCGATGTGGGACTTGAGATTAAGCCAAAATCAACAATATATACAACTTTGAAATTAAATGCGATCCCCCTTCTTTATATTTAGCAACTCACTTTAAAATGTAACTAAAATAATATCATCCACTGATAAGAAAATACATTTTCACATGTGTTGTTATCTTATTAAAGGTTTATGAACTTATCAACAACTTAAATAAATTACTTTAACTTTTACTATCTATATTGGAGGCAAATTCAATTGAATAATCACTCTCAACGTGTTCCAATTAAATTGTATTTTAAATAATCAAAATGACAAGTTTCATATACATTTCTTATAATTGTCTATGATTAGGAAATATTCTTTGCCACCAAAATATTTTGCAGCCACATTCATTCTCTGCATTCAATTTTGATTCTTTTTGGAGCCTAAAAGCTCTTCCATCAGCACATTACTTTGCCTAGCGTGTTTTAATTGGTAAAATTGCAACATATGATAATTTAATACATAGAGGAATTCAGGCTGGAGGGGGGATGTGTGCCATGTGTGGGTATGAGCTTGAAACAGTAAATCATCTTTTTTTTCACATGTAAAGTGACTTCTAAAGTGTGATATATGTCTGATGCTTGGGCTAGTAGAGCTTTTGTACATTTTGATAATGCTATTCAACATTTCGAACAAATAGGTTTTACGGGTCTAAACTACTTGGGAAATTGTGTTTGAAAATGTATGTGGATTTCCATTATTTGGGGAATTTGGAATCATAGGAATAAGATAATTTTCAATAATGCAGTGGTGGATCCTATTGAAATTTTTGCTTTGGCCCAAGTAAAGGCGTGGGCATGGGTAAGTTATAAATTTCCAAAGTGAAATTTCTCTAATTCTGATTGGTGTATTAATGTATATAAATGTTTAAAATCACTACATTGATGATTAACGTCCTTTCTCTACTTTTGGCTGGATTCTCGATTTGCATGAAAGGAATTTCCTTGGGGTACAACTATAGTCACAATGGATGCCTGAGAAACTGCAGTAGATAGCAAGGAGACAAAGTCTTTCTTTTGAGTTGATACGCTTATATTCTGAAATTGGACTAAGTTGTTGGATATCTTGATAGATAATTTGATTTATGTATTGACATCCTGATGGTTTTTAAAGAGGTTTAAGCTTATCAGAATTATATGTGCAAAATATGGCTATGTTTTGGTATTTTATCTGGAAACCTCATTTCTCTAGCATAGGAAATTTTTGTTCATGGGTGGAGTACCCCGAGTACTCCTATTTATTAAATTTTTATTGCTGATTAAAAAAAAAATAAAAAAAATTAGGAAGTATTTTTGTTTGGTGAGTAAATATTATTATTATTATTATTAATAATGTGTTTTGAGTTTTATTTTGTTAGTTGTTTAGTTTGAGAAAATTAATCATATTTTTTTTTTCTTTAAGATGATGGTAATACTTATAATTCCATTTTACCTAGTGGTTGTAGAAATATTTGGAAATTTAAAAGATTCATTGTTAGTGTTGTGATACAAAGTTAACGTGACTTTGAAAGAATATACAAGGTTAACGTTGCTGTGTGGACACGATGACCATATTTTAAATACTTAAATTGACTTTCATCTGTTTGTACTTTTTACCTTAGAAACTCAATTTAATTAGCAATCTCTACATTTTATGATTTGTGGAAGTTGCATTGTTAACACTTGAGAAATCTCAAACTCCACTTTCACAATTTTAATAAAGTTATTTCTTAACTTTTCATCTTTTTTTCTACATTCTGTGTAATTTCTTTTAATTCTTTTGTGTTGATTAACTTCTCTAAATTTGTGTGGTTCCTTCCATGTTTAATGCTTCTCTTGGATAAACCACCAAGGCATTAGAATCTTGTCTCAAATTCATCTGCTTTTGAGTTGGAAGTTGAAGTAAATCTCCTTGGTTGCCCAAGACTTTATGAATAAAGAGCATTAATTGGGTTATAGATTCATCTAAGGCTTAAGATTTTTGAGTTGGAGAAATTAAAGAGGGTAAGTGTTAAGGAATGGAATCAATATAATCTAATTATGTGAATTTAATATTCATTCAAGAGACTTATTAGATTACACTTGAAGAAGAGTAAAAGTATTTGACCATAATTTCTCAAGTATTGTGTGATACATTTGATACATTTCATAATTTTTTGTGAATGTACTGTTAGTAAAGATCTCCCTTTGTTGGTAAAATGAAGACCTGATTTTTCATCATAATTTTTTTCTTTCTTAAAGTCTTTATTTTATTATTTTATTAATATTCTAATTGAAATTTAGGGGTTATAAAATGGAAAAGACAATTAATATTGAGATCATTATCACCTCACGCTTTGTTTTGTATAGTACTTCATCACTTATTACAGGAGATTTAAGTTTCAAATAGAAGTAAGATATCATGATATGTTGATTTATATGGATTAGCAGCTAAACACGCAATAACTAACATTACTTTTCTATATCCATTATTTAATGTTTAGTACTCTTAATCAGTAATAAATATATGTTTATAATAATAACAAATTTAGAGCCTCAAACAAGAAAAGAAGAATATTTAATGAATAGAATAACAAAATATATTTCATCTAAACATTAAAATATAATTAGTATATCATGTCATTAAGCTTTACCTAATTTCTTTAATTCAAAGCTCAAATCATATTCCAAATAGAGAGACATATAAGTTAGCACTGTGGTGTGTTTGTTGCTCCAGGAACTTGTGCAGAGGATGGTGAATAAATTTGGATTCAATTTACACAGAATCAAAATTGTGTCCTACATCAAGATTATGTGAGTATTACATTAATTTGCACAACTTTTGTAGTTAATTATCCAAAATTTTGTGTTTCTTTGATGTTACAAATTATGTGATTTATGTTATACTAGTGTTAATAGTTTGGGTTGATAAAATTAAAATATACAACATGAATGATTCTATGCATCTTAATAATAATTAGTTTGCTTCTATTTTTTTTTTTAAATTCTTGTATTTTATTTTGGTCATTAATGAATAGAAATGAAAAAAATTAAATTATATATAAAAAGAAAAACACATAAATATATAATTTTAAAGTTGTGAATTAAGGATAATATTATTTTATATAAATAACTTTATCCTGTATGAACAGCTCATACTCTACTAATAGTTAGGATAATTCCAACAATTATTCAGACAATTTTAAATATATTTAAACTCAACAAGTATTTAATTAAGAATTAAATCACGAATTTATGGAGAGTTTTTCTTACAATAAAAAAAAGACAAATATGGAAACTTCCATAAACACGGAATTGATATTGCTTTTGCTTTAGTTCTATGTTTATTTTTGATGTACTAGTTTTATGCTCTTTTTTTATCTGGTTTGTTGCTTTGTTTGGAGTTTCCTTCTTGGAAGGAAATTTCTGTAAAAGATGCAGGACAATGACATTTACCTCTTCACAAGAAACATGAAAATATGTTGTGCAGTGAAATTATGTCAATTAGTTTGATAAACTAAACATTTTTAGTACATTATCATTTCTTTTATTGGAGCTTATTCATAAATCTATCTAAATTTTACTAACTGATAAACTCCCCTTGATTAAGGACATTTTTTCTCTTAAAATAAATAACAGTTTTGATCAAATTTTGATATTAATAGCAGCATTCTTTGACCATATTAAACACACAATTTAGACCTCAATTTAATACATTTTAAATAGATAAGTTATTTAAATATTGTCCAAATCTAGAATCCAAATCATTATGAAACACATTTATTTAAGCATGAAGTCAATTCTTTATCAGCAGAAATTAAGTTCAAAAGTAAAATGATTTTTGGCATACATGTCCCTATAAAATATCTGTAGTGGGCTTGGATGACTAAATAAGTAAATGATGTTGGAGGAGAATATTAGATTTTAAATAACTTAAATAAATTATATAAATAGAGTACATTTTTTGTACACTAATACACAATAACATATAGTCATGATTAGATGGTTAAGTTGCTTATAATAATTACTTAATAGTGTGAATGTTTTTACAATGTAAGTATTTATAATCAATTTTGATGGAAGGAGGTGAAGAAAAAGAGTCCATATTTTGAAGTAAAATGGAGTGAGTAGTTAAGAAGAAGGAAGTAAATATGATGATGTGTGGTTTTGTTTCACAAGGCATTGAGTGAGAAGGAGACAAAACATTAATATGGCCGGCACACTTGAAAGAACAAAGTCCCATGTTGTGTGCAACAAGAATTGCGCGTGAACTGAATCCAATCCAAATCTTAATAAATAAAAAAGAAGAAAAAGTGCACAAGAAAGAAAGAGGACATTTGTCCTAACCATTGTGAACTGATCTTTTTGGACCAAACTCTCAACCGCCTAGACTACTTCCCAACCTCACCTCCTTCTCTCCTATTCCAACCTCTTTTGCTTTCTCTGTTCTCTTCCTTCTCCTTGCTCAAATCTTCACCCTTTTTCTGAGAGGGAGAGACCATCATCATCCAATGATCCTGCTCCAGTTTGGAAGGTGATCAAAAGCAGAAACAAAACATGGGTTCTACTTCAAGAGTTGGCAGTAGCAGCTACGATTACTCCTTCAAGGTTCTTTTGATTGGTGATTCTGCTGTTGGCAAGAGTAGTCTTCTCCTCAGCTTCATCTCCAATTCTAACTCTATCCATCATCTCTCCCCCACCATTGGTACTTCCTTTCTTTTGTTACTGTTTTCTGAATTTGGGTTTCTTTTTTACTTCTTGCTTAGGAAAATGGAACAAGGTGGCACAGAATCCTGCTGTGTTTTTGCAAATTCAACACCCTTATCAAGAATTCCGTTAAACAATGATGAGGGTCTCTTTGTTGAAAAGTTTTCATTTAAAGTTTTTAAAAGTGTTTCAAAGAGTCATGCATATTCTTGTGGAAAGTGTTCACGGAGTCAGCTTTCAGATATATTGTGGACCTTTTGGTCTTTTACATTTTACTCTAATTTGTTGTTTCTTTTTATTTTTTTTATATCAGTCTCTTCTTGTTGGACCATATGACAATTTTTATTAGATGGATTTGGTTTGACTTGTGCCGGAGGAAAACTTTGATTAACCCAACTTTGATTAACCCATTTTGCGAACAACTTTTCTGAATCGTGGAAAGAAATCTCTTATATGGTTTGCCTAGAACTTAAATTGGACTTGGTCATATCTTAGAGAGAGTTTGGTTTGTTTTTAATTTTCATTCAGCTGATATCTTTTTACTAATAGCTACAGAATTACCTTACTTTTTCACAAGATTTTCAAGATTTTATTTTCTTGTGGGAAGAAAATTTTCTTCCCAGAATCTTGAAAAACAATGTGGCCTAGTTATTAGCAAAATGCACGCTTGCTGAACCTTTTTTGTGTTCAATGTCATATTATTTGAAATTTGCTAAATCACAGAAATTTTATTTTCATTCTCAGTATCTTATTTGAAAGTCGAAGTAATTAATCCATTGCATACGCTTAAATAAAGCAATTGTCTTGTGCAGTGATATATTAGAACTTATTTGTTGATGGTCTTTTATCTGTCTCTTACACTAGATTGGTTATGGTTTATTTTATTATAATTTTAAGGTATTTGACTTTTAAGTTCTTACTTCCTATATAATTGAGTTCTTCATAGCATAATTTTGCAAAGTAATTTATTATTGTGCCATCACACTGTTACATACTGAGATGTTGGTTCTTGAATCATTTAAGGTGTGGATTTCAAGATAAAGTTTTTTACCGTTGGTAGTAAAAGGTTGAAGCTCACTGTTTGGGACACAGGTAAGAGATTTATAGTTTTAAATCATATTTTCCTTTTTATTTTTTCTAAAGTATTTTATGTATGAAGTTAAGAATTTTCCTTTTACTACCTCAGTTTTCTACTTACTGAGAACATTGTTGTAATGATAATCAGGATTACATTAAATTCCTTCTACTCCTTACTGAAACTGAAAGAAATACATTAAATTCTACTTTTATCATCCAGACAGTGTTTAGAAGACTAAAATATAATATCAGCAAATTCTGTTTCATTAGTGAGTAAAAACTCTTCAAATGGTTATATATCATCAGGATTCTTTAATCATAATTGAAGCAATTAAAGTACCTTGCCGCTGTAACATAATGACAGAATAGTAAGTTTCTTGTTTGGATTTGAATATTGTCTGTTTATTGTAACTCACTTGAAATATGGTACTGATAACTAATGACATTACTAAACAAACTTGGTAGGTTGGAGCCTGAGTTTTTATCTCTTTCCTTCCCCTCTCTTCAATAGCAAAGCTTTTGAAAGTTAAATTTAGTGACGCAAAACTTTAATCTTTTAGTGTGAGTACATTTTCAAGTCTAAACTAAAGGCTATAGTGTGAATGTGGTAACATGAAAAGTTACTGAAAATCTAGACCTGGTAATGATGAGTAATTAAAAGTTACTACAACTCAAAAGTTACTACAACTCAAACATATATGGGAAAGTGTTTTAGATAGAAGAAGGTGCTATGGTGACCTTAGAAAGGTCTTAGTCATTTAGGATTAAATTCTGTCTCTAATTGCAGAAGAAGCTATCTTTCCCATTCTTTCAAGATCTATGGGGTATATGCTGATCACTGTTACTTGCAAATTGAATTCTGTTTATATGAAACCTTGCAATGGGGAGTTGTTGTCAACGGTTACAACTTTTATTTATTGTTTTGCAGCTGGTCAAGAGAGATTTGGAACAGTAATAAGTTCTTATTACAGAGGTGCACATGGAATCATTCTTGGTATTCTATCTACATCTATACTAAAAATAATTTGTTATTTTTATATAAACTAAGATTTATGGCATTTAAATGTGTATATTTGGAGGTTATTTTTACACTTTACTGTTCACATTTGCACATAAGATGTCTTTTCTCTCCTTTTTAATTCTATATTTAGTCATTTATTATAGTATCAATGTTTATACATTGTATAATTAACTTTGAAATTCAAACTTATTTACATGTTTTTCTTAGTTAAAATGGTTAAATTTAGCCATGAATGTAAATGGTTTTGTCTTCTGTTTTTTGTCTTATTCATATGTAATGCTTGGATGTACTAATATCACCTAAAGCTGCATTTTGCAATAAATATGGTGATAAACTTATATATCTTCTCTAAATAGCTTGCCCCCCACTCTTTCCCTTTTCCTGTTTAACATCTTTTCATGTAGATTACAGTTTTGGATAACTGATACTATACTTAATATTGAATGGAAACAATACAGACTTTTGGTTGAAAAACTTTGCCTCCAACCTGAACTAGTATTCAATTCACTTGTGTTTTATAATTGAGGAATGATATACAACTGTCTAGTTATCAATTAGTCACCACTTCATCAACTCCAAACAATTACCTAACCAATAATAAGGCAATTACATTTGATTTTATGGTCAGCACTTCCTAAATTAATAGAACCTTCCTTAATGGCTTTCTGTACTCTTCCATGGGTCAAGTTCTTGAAAATAATGCTTGTACTAGCATGAATATTGCTGCTCTCTTGAAGCTTTTCAGTATTGCCTTTAGTGTCGACATCTAATAGACTTTTCTTTTTCCTTCTATTTTCTATTCAGTCTATGATGTGACACGACGCGAGACATTTACGAATTTGATTGATATATGGGCTAAAGAAGTTGAGCTTTATTCTACTAATCATGACAGCATCAAAATTCTTGTTGGAAATAAGGTGGATAAGGTAAATTTTAATGATGAGTTTTGGAGTCCTTTCCTTAATCAGGAAAAGACAGAAACCATAGAGATAATGCTATCTTTTTTCTCATACTAACTGATTTTGAAGTAATAGTTTGTTTTGTAATTAGAATAGAACTTCAATTTGTTCCCCCTCAGTATTATTTTCTTGCATTTCATTGTCTGGATTTTGAAGACTATCAGTTGTATTACTTTTCAGGAGAGTGAAAGAGCTGTAAGCAAAGAAGAGGGAATGGCTCTTGCACAGCAACATAGATGCTTGTTCCTAGAGTGTAGTGCTAAAACTAGAGAAAATGTTCAGCAATGCTTTAATGATCTCTCACTAAAGGTATGTATGATCATATTTGATATTACATCTCTAGGACTCTAGTTGCTTCATACATCAGCAGTATTCCATTTGTGGTATTGTTCTTGTAATAAAAGCCTGATCAATTATCCTCATTTTCTTGTGAAATTAAGAGAATTATAGTGTCATTTAGTAGAGCATACAGAGTAATATGTAAACGTAGTTAGAATTTTAGTAGAAATAATTTTCATAACTAGTGTTGCAATGATCCATGTTTCTCTACTTTCCGTTCTTCATGTAATTCCTTAAATTTTTAACAACTTGGGACTTGCTAAATTCTTTGTTCTTCCATTTAACATTTACAGATATTAGATGTGCCAGGTTTAAGGGAAAAAGGGTCTGTTGCAGTGAGAAGGCAAAATCAAAAACACATGTATGGGACATCTCAAAGCGGTGGTTGCTGTTCTTAGTAAATATGCAGCACCATGAATGTTTAATAGGGATACTGTAGTTACTAGCAGGTCTCTGTATCATATCAAGTGTCACAATGAGATAGTTTGGATGATCATATGCTCCAATTTTTATTTTTTTTCATAAGTTTCACAAGAGAATGCTTCAGATGGATATTGCCATCTCATTATCTTTTAGCCTCTGTAGATCAATTTAAGGTAGCCAAGATGATCACTAAGCTTTTCAATATATTGTGCCTTTTTTGTTACTTCTGTTTGTAAATATATTTCCTCTGTCAATGTAGTAGGGTTGGTTTGAGATTTGGTTAGGTTAGGATATTCAGCAAAATTACGTGTACTTTTTATTTGGATGAGAACAAGTTTTGTATTAATATCATTTGCATTTGTTTTCAAACCTCAAAAAGCACTGAAAATTGATGTCTTGTTTTTTTTTTCTTGCAATTTCTTCGTATAGCTTTTACTTATTGTCAAGTAAAAGTTATCATGGCAAGAAAATGAAACTCATCAAATACTCGGTCAGTTTCTTCCCTGTACCTCCATCCTTTTTTCACGCACCTTCATAAAACATCTGAAATGAAAATTTTACTGTTTTTTATTAATATTTTTTTATTCATACATTCCGAACTCTAGATTCTCGAATCCAAAAAATACCTGATATTATAAAATGAGATAATATATAATAATATCATTAATATTACTTTAATGAATATTTTTTCATCACTTTCAGTGATAACTAAAAGACCTATAACTTTTTTTCCTAGTAATCTTGGGTTAATTTAGTTCGATTTTTAGTGACATTTTTACTTTCATGAGTTAATTAGAATCAGTTGGTGATCATGCTTCTTTTGGATAGGATTCAAACTCTACCACTTGAGATCATATGTATAAAAGAAATAAAAAGAGATAGAAACATATTTAATTTATAACTATTGGACAAATTATCAATGAAAATGATACATCATGAAAAAGTGTAAACAAAAAGAATAATAAGTATTAGAATGCGTTAACTTAGGGGTTGACAAATATATTTTTAGATATTTGTACAAATTGACTTGAACATATACTTCTTTTAAAATTAATGTCTATTTCATTTTTAATTGTTGATTGATCATTTAATATTAAAGTTTAAATAAGATAAAATTTAAAGGTTAAGGATTGAAGACATGAAGAATCAACAAAAGAATTCCTTCTTATTTCTTAATAATTAGATTGACATTAAAATGACCGTTTTAAGTGGTAATAATTTAATAAATTTTAATGAGAAACATTATTTAAACCTAATATTAGATATTAAAATGAAAAATACTTTTTTCTTTTATTTATAAAGTTAAGATTTTTAAACATTTTCCTTACTACTTTTTAGAGTAGCTTGATATCTCCGTTATTATTTAGTCTTAAAATAATCTTTAACTTACTTTCGAAAAAGTTCTAAGAAAATTTTGATAGCATAAAATATTACAAATAATAATCACATAAAATATTTAAGTTAAAGTAAATATTAGACGAGAAACTCGAAATAGGTTTGAACCGACTAAGTTGTTTTAAAGATTAAGAGCATAATATAGAACAATGTTATTTGCACACAATAATATGACAAAAAAGTTATCAAAGTCCAGAGTCCAACTAATACAAATCTTAAATATTATTAAACTAAATTTATATATACTAGAAGTTCTTAAAAAGAAGAATAATTATGTGAGTATGTTTTATATTCTTTAATATATCTAAGTATGATTATTTTATGGCATAAAGGATAAGATGACAGGAGTAGGAACAAAATGTATAGGCTGTGAAGATGATCACTTGGGACGTTGGGATGTTACTTCTTTACGTGCACGTTGGGATGTCATGATACATACTATCTTTTTGTATTTACTAATATATCAAATATATATTTCCTTTTCGTTTGGATATACCCTAAAAATGATAGGTACTCTATCCAAAACATTTCTTCTAACACAATTTTTCTGCTGAAATTTATGATTCCTTATATAAAATTATTTTAAGAGTGTAAAATAAAATAAGAAAAAGGTTACTTTAGATAAGTCCATACTCAAATGTATTGGTTTATAATTTTTTTAAAATTTACTTATTTTTTCATATGGATTTACATTCCACTAAAATTTATTTCTTTTGTGTAATATCAAGCAATTCAATGTTGGATCCTCAACATTTCAGAATTCATAAAATAGTTTTGTTATTGCACACCAAACCAAAGTGTAAAATATATCTAGACTGTAATTATATTTAAATATTATATACTACTTCATATCCTATTTAATCATATGCTCTTGTATTAAAATATATATAATCATAATATCAAACAAACAAAAAGGAAGCTAATATTTTAATTAAATGTATAATATGAATAATTTCAACAAATATTTATCAAAAGTTATGTAATATATATTTACATCATAAGAGACTGAATACTTTTAGAGTCTGATAAAAATTTTGGACATCAGAAACTAATATATATTATTAACTTGGAGTATTTAATAATCTAATTATTGTAGTATAGATTACATCTAAATATCACAATATACTTCTAGTTGAATATATGAGACTCCCACCTTTAATGTATAAAATCTCTATTAGCTCTTCATTACACAATATTTTTTTTTATCTAACATATAGAATATATTATTAGAATTTATATATCTTATCTGATTTCCCAAACTTTATACTTATACCATATCTCATTATTTTAATAATATCTTTTTTTATCTATGGATACATATACATCATCACTCACATAATCTACACACTAACCCAAAATTTATAAACAACGACTATTTATTTAATGTGTTCTTAGGAGTTAGTCATTGTCATTCAAAATGAGGTGTCATTTTTTAACATTACAAGAAAAACTCAAATTACATACAACCAAAATCTGTATGTAACACACAAAATCCATATGTAAGACATAGTTACATACAGATTACATACGGACAAAAATCCGTATGTAAAACTGTCGTAGGTAACTTTTACATAAGGATTTTGGATCTGTATGTAATTACATACGGAAAAAATCCGTATGTAGTTACATACGGAAAAAATCCGTATGTAAAATTTGTATGTAATTACATACAGATTTATCCATATGTAAAATCTGTATGTAAAATCCGTATGTAATTACATACAGATAAATCCGTATGTAAAATTCGTATGTAATTAACGGACAGACTTACCGTATGTAACATTCTACACAGCAGTATCAATTTTTTGTATTTGGAAGCAACCCCATATTCTACACCTACATATATTCATCAACATTCCAGTACATTTCAGTTTTCAGAAGACAAATATTCATCACATTCAAAGTTGTCCATACGTACAATATTTACTATTTCCAAATATCTAAAATGTATTTCATTAAAACAAAATTCTAGAGAAGCTAATAATTATTATAATCCTCACCGGGTGAATTTTGTTGTTCATCATGATTACTATGATGTTGCACTTCATTTGACTGTTGATTCGATTGAGTTGGTGGCGGGGTATTTGGCTGCTGAAAAAACTGCTGTAATGCAGCTGCTGCCTCAGGTGGTAGATATTGCATCATAAAATTTTGAAAGTTTTGAAACCTTGCATCCATGCGTTCAATATGCTCTCTAAGTTCAACAATTTCTTCTGAATCAGCCTTCTTATTACTAGAAGATGGTTGTTTTTCTTGTGTTGAAGCTGGAGGAAGCTTCTTCCCTACCAAGGCTTGATGTGTGTTTGATGAAGAAAATAGTTTGAGTGCTTTGAAGATTGTAATAGGTTTTAGATTCGTTTGTAATTAGGCTTGTAATTGTGTAAGGTTGCCTTTTGCTGTATAACCCATCCTAGATGCCTAACCAAGTCTAGATCAAGCACAT
>Ga0123341_1003475_pt1 | contig 13518 bp, 9 predicted proteins | sample Turbeapinknodule_FD_89959 | JGI IMG/M metagenome (GOLD analysis project Ga0123341, IMG submission 89959) | Root nodule microbial communities of legume samples collected from Mexico - Turtle bean Mexico pink nodule | ecosystem: Host-associated > Plants > Roots > Nodule | place: Mexico: Nepantla... | reverse complement strand
TTCACTGCATGATCTTGTGATTAATCTTGCTGAATTAAAAGCTTTTCAAACAAAAACAGTGCTGAAATAAATCTGTTCATTTTCACATAAATCGATTTATTTTCTGTAAAACTGGAGTAAACATTGTTTCTGCGAAGAAGTTTTAAAAGGTCAATTCACCCCCCCTCTTGAACTTTGACACTATTAAACCCAACAGGATGGTGCATTCCAATTCAAACAAAACCTCGATGCAAGTTGACAACATCAACGATGAATTGTCGTATCAAGCTGATGAGACGTCTAATGTGTTACCAGTTACAAGAATTGAACATTTACAATGTTTAGCTGACACATCTAATGTCGAAGTAGTTGATGACGATGATGATATTGAAGCACATAATCATGACGATGATGAAGATGTTGACCTCTTAAATGAAGATTATTCGAAACATCACATAGACAATGATGATTCAGAGTTTGATAACAGTGATGACTAACGTATATTACTTTTAATAAACTATAAACAAACATATCATCATTACATAATTATACTAATATTATGAATGGATATTTTTTCAAGAAAAATGGTTAGGACCAAATGGAGGGATGGTAAGATTGTTAGGTGTGGCCAACCGAGACGTGGAGTTTCTACATCAATGTATGGTTAGCTATATATAGATCTAGGAGGCATCCCTTATTCTGGTATTTTACCAGCGTCTGATGTTGGTAGTCCATATATTTCATCCCATTCCTCGACACCCTCTTCTAGTCTGTCTTCCTCCACCCCCTCGTCCTTTGGACATGGAGAATTTCGGTATGCTTATTCACACCCTACTACATCACGTCATCACAAACATATTTCATCATTTTCACATCCTCCAAGTATTCCAATACCACAAGGGCCATCATTCTCTGTTCCGACTTAGCATCAGAGTGTCCCTGCAACACTCCACCAGACTTGGAGTTTTCCACTCCAACCTACCCTTGGTATATTTGTCCAGCCATCCCTAGTACATTTGTGTAGCCCACCCTTGGTACATTTGTGTAGGCCACTCCTTATCCCATTTTCCACACCACATCTTCTCCCTCTATCTCGAACACTGTTGGCTCTATGCAAGGCCTCTCTAACCATGTTGACTATGGCATTGTTGTTGCTTCTGAGCACGACCTCCCCCTTGAGGATGTCCAGCGCGACCCTACTGGTAGGGTCATCATCCGAATTATTGGTAAAGGGTAAGTCATCCTAAATTTATATTTATTTTTATCTTCATATTACAATTGTCTGTAATTTGATTTGTTTGTATTGTAGTTGGACTCCAAATCATTATACTAGTGAGGCCATTGGACATTGCATTCGGTCTCAATTTAGAGGTTCATATATCATTATGATGCCATGACTGAGGAGGACAAACTAAAAAGGTAGACTGACTTTCAGGTAATTTTAATTTTTAATTACAATTTCATACAAATAAACCAAAATGGGAAAATTGAAGCGAACCATTTTCTTGTTTTTAACAGAGTAGAGTCACTTAGGCACCTCAGGATGAGTGGCAGATTAAAAAGGTCTATGAGTCTAAAGTCAAAAAACGACTTTGTGACATGTTGACAAAAGTTAGGGAAAAGGGTGTCCGACCTACTTGGATAGGCGAACAAGTATGGGTTGAGCTTCTGAACTATTGGGATTCACAAAACTTTAAAGATAAATCAACTCAGAATAAAGTGAATAGGGATTCAGCTCGTGGTGGAGAACTGCACTCCACAGGTTGAAAATCACATACAGATATTGTAGTGACCTTGGTTAGTACTCATCACTGTCTTACATGGAATTCATTTTACATTTGCAACATATACTAGTTCTAATTGTACAACAATATTGATAGAGATCAAGTAGAAGAGGATTTCACTAATGGAGGAAAAGGCCATCCACCTAAACATTTAAAGTTCTTCCTTTTAGTCTTCTAAAAAATAAAGAAGAATTAAATAAAGAGAGGACCAAGCCCAAAGCCAACAAGAAGACTACAAGCATTCAAAGAATGAACTCCAATTAATATCTCTCTTTGTAATTTCTTTTGTATAAATTTGTAAATAAAATAGAAATAGCTTTGGGAAGGTGCTAAGAGGGAAACCAAAAAGACACCTCTTTTGTAAAGTACCTTAGGCGCTAGTTTGTAGGAAAAAGCTAGAAGAAATGATTCTTCTTAATTCCTTCACTTTAGGCGCTAGTTTGGGAAGGGACTAGCAGAATGACCTTTCAAGCTCCTTCTCTTTTGTACATTTGTGACCAGTCCTCTCTATTATAAAAGGGGTGCTTGGGTCTTTGAAATAAGAAGTTAAGATTGATTTTTGAGAGTAAAGAACCTCTACCAAATTGGTGAGTGAGTGAGAGAGACTTGTGTCTTCTTCTCTTCTAGTCTTATCTTGAGGGAATTCTTGGACTCTTAAGTGGCGGCAACACTCATCTTGAAGCCAACCATCCTTCAAGTGGCGTGCACATTTCCAAGAGGTCCAACCACATAAGTTTCCTATTCTTATTCATCTCCTTCTTCCATATCCATTCCAAAACAAACTCTAAAACATGTCTTTGTTGTTTCTTGTTGTTTCAATCGGTAGAACTTGTGTAGTTTCTGTTTTTGTTTGGTAGTTTACCTTGGGTTGTTGTTCTTGTGATTCTAATTGTGTTTCTTGAACTTTTAATCGTTGCATTTGTGTTGTTCTTTGTTTCATTCGGTTCATATGTCCAAAAATGGGTTTCTATGTGAGTTTGGCTTGGTTATGTTTTGGTGAGTTCTTGATGATTAAGAACATTGATCCAATTCTTAAAAAGTGCCTAATCATATTCCAACTCTTATTGAATCCATAACATGTTCATATCATATCCATATCATGTTCTTGGGTTCACATCAAATATGGTCGTCCCCAGAACCTGATGAACTATTTATGGTCACCCATACAAAAAAAAGGTGATTGGGTTGATACTCGTGCTCATAAAACTTATGTAAGTTATTCTTCTATGTTTCTTTTTATTTTTTTGTTTTAATTTCCTAACATTTCCATCTCCTAATGACCTAAGTAAGAAAACTATCATGAGCACTTGAGGGCCCTTCAAGTAAATAGTTCTCAGGACTCTAGCACTGATGTCCATCCACTTGATCCTACAACAAAGCTTCAAACTTGGAAGGAAGCTTCCAAAGGAAAGACTAGAGGTCGAGTGTATGGTATGGCAGACTTGACTGCTAACTTCTGCCAAGGAGTCTCTTTCCTCACTCAACCTTCTGCTTCTGGAGCTTCACAATCTGATTAGGTGATTGAAAATCAATTACTTCGTGATGAACTTAGTATGTGGAGTCCAAAGTATGCATACTTAGAGGACGAAATGAAGGTTATAAAGGAAAAACTTATCTCAATGGAATGTAACAATGCTTCCACTAGCACAACTCAATTCGACCACAAGTATGATCTAGAGCACGATGACCAGCCTGTCCCTTAAAGTGCATCTTAGACAGTAAGTTTAATTATTTCACATTTTTATTATATACTAAGTATTTTAGTTATTTACATTCATTTATTCACATTGTTTGTATTTTTTTACAGGTTTTCATATATCACATCACTGATTTTTTCTACTTCATGGGATCCATTTTATATTTTCATTTGCATTATTTCTATGTAATTGAATTATCCAACATTTTAAGTTTTAGTACTTTTAGTTAATTTCTAAAGTACAATTTTAGTTTTAAGTTCTATTTTATGTATTCATATTCATTTTGCAGATTTGGATGAATGAAATTATCTGAATGACTTTGTTTAACTATTTTAATGATTTTTGTATTGTGAATGTGGTGTGAATGATAACAATTTGTTATGTTCAGTTATGAATTAGATTGGTTTGGTATTTATTGTGTTACAGGTAAAATGGCTACAACAAAAACAAAAAAAAAATCCTCTTCGTCGGCCAAATCGATGCATAGGCGTTTTTATAGATCTGCGTCGGTTTGGCCCACGTAGAAGCCAACGATATTGCGTCGCTTTTACGTCGGTGTGGTAGACGACATTTTCGTCCGTTTTTCACCGGCTTGGCCCATGCAATGTGCGTTACATGCGCTGGCCGACGAAAATGTTACTTTGCTTCCGCAGATTTTTTGTCGGATGGTTGGTCGACGTAAATCCAACATTTAGACGTCAGTTTTTACTCATTCTCATCCTTTATGAAAGATCCTGTTTTTCCTATAATGTTAATTTATTAGTGTGAGTCAAAAGCGGACAAGTGCTTAAATTTTTCACTATTTTAATGTTGTTTAATTTTTTTTTACTAGAAAACAAATTTTTGGGAAGAAAGTATATATTTATCCGTAGTTATAAATTATAAGATCGATGAATAAAGAAATTATTTTAAATTTTGATAGAGTAAAATATATAGAAGTAAGTTATGTTGGAGAGAAATATTTAGTTTTTTTGAGAATCTGAAATAACGAAAGTATATTGTTGATGTTAGTGTGATTTTTAAAAGATGACATTTTCAATACTCACCATTTAGAGAGTTGGTATTTACGAGACATAGCCACCCTTCTAGATATAGTTACTTAAATCACTCCTTCAATTTAATGGATGTTATAATGTTGTTTTTGTGATGGTAGTAGAAAGTCTTTATTACTAAACTTATGATACTTAGACACTTCTCTTAAATGACGTGTCCGTGTCGAACACATATATCGAATATCAACACTTATACGACACTCATAGAACACGTATCGATAAAGTGTTTAATTAAAAAATATTTGTTGAATTTCTGACAATTTAAAAAGAAAAAATACATTATTTTTTTAAAACTCAAACATATTGTATAAATTTTTATTATGATTATAAAAATAAGAAACAAATCTTTTGAACTAGCCATGAAAAACATCTGTCTACTAAAAAAAACTGTTGTGCACATAAATATTTATTGTCAATTTAAATAATTTATAATTATATAATATATAGATTCAGTATCCTATATTTTATAGAGATTATACTTATCTCCGTGTTTGTATCGTATCAGTTACAAAACATACTCCCAAGTATTAAAAAATACAATTCCAGTTTTAACCATTCAATTTAATATAATTATGGACTTTCATTATATAATTTAAATATTTACTAAAAAAATGAGTAAATCTACCAATATGGAATGAGACAAAGGATAAATAACTTCAAGTGTTATCATTAATAAAATTTGAAATTTGATCACCATAATATTGAAGAATGACAAATGAAACTTTTTATGTTAAAATTCTAGTTTCGAATGTAAATCAACATCAACAGTATTTATATACTGTCACGGTAGATGGTATGGTTTGGGATTTTGGAAGAGCTTGTACATGCAATTCCAATATATGAAAGAATGATTAAGATGAGACTCAATGTGCAGAAGTACCGTATAATCAACATTATTGGGATATCTCACATTCTTGTTCTTGGCTTAAAATTAAAATTACAAATAGATTTTGCAACTCATTACTTTAAAACACTACTTCTCATATTTTACATTACACACTTCAATTCTTCAAATCTTACACTCCCACCAATCCTTAATGCTTTAAATTCATCTCAGAACGGAGTCTTGGAAGCAAAACGCTATACACTGCAAATTTTGTGCTAAAATTCATATGACAGACCTTAGTAATGATGGAAAAAATATTTTGAGAACAAATTTTAATGATAAAATAAATGAGAACTAAATTCTTTAAACCCATTAGATTACAAAACAATGTATAACATCCAAGCGTTTTTAAAATGGTCTAAGCATAATTCATTTGAAAACACGAAAACTTCTCACAACAGAGCACACTGTCAATAGTTTCTTTATACTAACAAAAACAATAATTTCTTGGAAATGGAACTACCATTAGTGAAGCCACGAAGGAGAATAGGATATAATCAATATTTAATAAGATTGATGAAAGCCAAGCCAATATGTACATTTGCTTTTAGAAAGACATTCTCCATTTCCATATAAAAACTAGTAACTGATTTCCTTAACTGAAACACAGAAATAAGTACTACGAAATTAAAAGAAAGGAGTTATTAGAATCATGTACCTGCTAGTCTTTGAGCCACCTTTGGAACTTTGCTATGTTCACTTCAGACATTACAAGTAGATGGTCTACGAGTCTATTCAAGAACCTCAAGTAAGCAATTCTCCATGGTTGCCAAAGTAGAAATGTTCCTAATAAGCCCCAAAAGCCTGTGAAGAATCCTAGCCCCAAACTCATGTATAATGCTCTATAGAAAACTGAATCATCATCTTCATCATGCTCTTCTGCTCCTTTACTCTTTATCACTGTCTCATCTCCAGGACAACCTTTTTCTAGCAGTTTCCCACAAAGATCAATATTTCCTTCAAAAACAAGTGGCATCAAATGTATCCAAGTGTCTTCCCAATGGGATTCTTCCGGAAAGGGAGTTCTGTGACAAGTCTAATTTTTGGAGAAAATCCAATTGAGAAAGAGAAGAAGGAATTCTCCCATAGAAATGATTTTTTGACAGGTCAAGGGATTCAAGTGAACTTAAATTTCCAATCTCAAAAGGAATTTTTCCACTCAAATTGTTTCTTGATAAATTCAAAGAAACTAACCCGAGCAGATATGTAATCTCTTTTGGCATTTCACCTATTAAATTGTTACATGAGAGATCAATGCTCTGAAGAATCAATTCGGGCTGAGTGAAGCTGCGTTCCACACCTTTCCACATCAATGTTATATGAAGCTTATAATAACTAACACGCACAAAATTATAAATTTCAGAGTAAGTACGGTTGTACCAATGCACACGACTTTCGTTTTCAGTTCTGTTAATTCTCTTTTCAGACAATGCAGTAAAATTGTTTAAGCAAGTTGGAATTCCTTCTGATAACTTATTCCTTGAAAGATCCAACAATTGAAGACGCTTCAAATAACATAGATGAAGGGGAAGATTTCCAGAGATGTGATTCCTTCGCATGATCAATATTATCAATTGCTGCATGCTTTGTCCAACCCATGATGGTATTGGACCTGACAACATATTCTCACTGACATCCAACATAATTAAATTATTGCAGTTCTTCAAAGAGGAAGGCAATTCACCCATTAAACTATTGTTTGCCAAAACTAAAGCTTCCAATTTAAGAAGGGTGCCCATGGAGATAGGAATTTCTCCTGACAATTGATTGCTGCTTAAATCAAGAAACAACAACCGATTTACATATTTCCAACAATCTGGAAGTTGCCCCTTTATTTGATTATATGATAAATCTAAAGTGGCCAAGTTTGCAGCTGTGACGTTTCCACATAAGAAATCTGAAAATTTATTTCCAGAGAGTAACAGCTCGGAAGCCTGTAACAAAAATAATGGAACTTTTCCCTCAAATTTATTTGAATTCAAAATTATTGATGGTCTCAAATGAAGCTTCAATTGCATATTAGGGATTGAACCAATGAGACTATTGTGAGACATATTCAAAGTATGCAGAATTTGCAGCTTCTTCCAAAACCATTCTGGAACGAAATCATTCAGCCCATTATCAGATATATCTAATTGGACAACAGAATTTTGAGTCTGGAGCCAACTAGGAAAGTTCGGACCTACCTTGCAAGATGCAATAAATATGTGCATCAATTGGAAAGGAGGAACCCAACTAGAGCTCAATTTTAGAGACAATGAGTTGTGTGACAAGAATAATGAAATTAATTTGGAAAAACTGGAAAGATGAGATTCAGTGACATCACCCTCTAAAAAATTCCACTCCAACGATAAAATCCCCAACTCGGATAGCAGGCTGATGTTCTCGGGTATCTTGCCGGTAATTTGATTATAAGATAAGTTCAACCTATGAAATATGTGTCTGCTGCACCATGAAGAATTTTGAATGAAGCTCGGAAATTCGCCATTTAACTTGTTATTTGAGAGGTCTAATATCTCTAATCTGCACATGCTCCCAAACAAAGACGGAACCTTGCCATGGAGTTTGTTATTGGAGAGAGAAAGATACTGAAGAGAGTTCATCACTTTCCCAAATTCATCTGGAATGGACCTTCTAACAAGTTACCACTAAGGTTAATGCCATGCAGATCGGTGGTGAAGTTAGAAAGCCAGTGAAATATAGAGCATGACTTTAACAAGTTATCAGAGAGAACAAGGTAGAAATGAGAAGACAAAGGATTCATTTTCATTGTAGAACTCGATGAAACGAGGAAACTTCTATCTATAATTCTGCAGTTTACAAGATAAAGCTCTTGCAGTTTGGAGCTGATATTAAAATTCCCTACAAACATTAATGATGTTAGAATATTATAAGAGAGGTCGAGGATCTTAAGAGACGGAAAACTTGGATATAGAGGAGGTGACAAAACTATATTATTGTGAGATATGTAAAGCTCTTGAAGATGAAGGCTAAAGTTAAACTAGAGTTGAAGTGTTGATGATGTCAAAATATTAGAAGAGAGATCTAGGATGTTAAGAGAAATGGAGTTGTTGGAAGAGTGAGAATGGAACAAAGATTGAATATCATTATCCAAAAGATGACAATCAACTAGCCTCAGCTCTGTTAAGTTTGGAATGATTTTAGTGATAGTTTGTAGCCACTGGTGAGAGGAACTAAGAGTATGCAATGATCTCAGCTCAAGAATTGTTAAGGAATGGAGAGTAGACAACCACTGCATCCTTAGCTTTTATATCAAAATTGCCACCCAGCCGAAGAGTATGCAAGAATGGAAGATTCCCTATGCCAAAAGGGATTGCTCCAGAAAGTGAATTTGAAGTATAGTTTGTCGTTGTGCTTGCATGTAGAGAAGGGTTACTTCCAAGACTGAGATATTGTAGATTTCTGAGATTTCCAAGTTGATATGGGATTTTTCTAGAAAGAAAAGTTCCTCCAAGATGGAGATAGTGTAAGTGTTTGAGACTCCCGATCTTAATAGGAATTTCTCCCCAAAGAAAATTATTCCCAAGATGTAGGTAACGTAGTTGTAAGAGATTTCCGAGTGTAGATGGAATCCTCCCCATAAGATAAGAATCGGAGAGATCGAGATATCTCAAGTTGGTGAAGCAGCCCGTGCATTCTGGGATGTAACTCAGTACAAAATAATTATGGCTGAGATTCAGATGTTGAATATATTGCAAGTGAATCAATAAAGTTAAATTAAGTACACCTTTCAAATTGTGGTAGCTTCCATGAAGATCAAGTAGATATACATGACCAGTTTGATGGTTGCAGTGAATGCCTTTCCATTTGCAGCAATCTGTATTGTTGTGATGGTTGGTCCAAGAGGACAGAATGCCAAAGTCATCTATGAGGCCTTCTTTGAAGCTGAGGAGTACTTGCCTCTCCTCTCTATGCACTTTGCTTCACCACTTTCACTTGAATTGTTGGATGTCACAGTAAGTCCTGAGGTAAGCAATGAAAGCAGGAGAAGAACATAAAATGTTTTGAGAAAATAAGCACTCATCATAGTTTTCTGATATCAGATACTCTTAACAGAGAAGAATAGTATATTGCGAGAGAAAAAAATTAGGATTCAGTTCTTTTTCTCCTTCACCTGTTATGTTTAGAAAGCTTCATGGCATCATTTATATTCTCAAAAAGTTGATTTATAAAAAAAATAATAAATAAACAGAATTCGTAGATATGAAAATAATTGTATTGTTATCTTTATTTATTTATTTCATAGAAAATATATGGAATAATTATTTATTTATTGGTGAGTTAAAAAAATCTATTTATTTGAAACAACTAAAAATTAAATTAAAATCCATTTAATTTAATTTAATTTTAAGAGCATATATATTAATGCATTCATTCATCGATGCATATTATGTTCATATGACAAAAAGTATCATATCATGTGTTGATCAGTGTTGACATGAATGTTTGTTGTTTTCTCATTTTTTCTAACTTACTTTGGAAGGTAGAAAATTATGATGATGAATGAAAACTACACTTATGGGATTATTATTAGAACTTTAAGATGTGTGACTATGCGTTGGTTATAATGAGTTAAAACTTTAAAATCTAGGTTTAAATGAATTAGGTATATTTGATTAGAATAAGAGTTTGGTTTCGCTTTTGGCATTTTTTTAATATTTTATTAGAGAAAGTTAGATAGCTTTCCTTTTTGCTAAATATATTTTCGTAACTTTTTAAATTCACCTCACCCCAAATATATTTGAAAATAGTTAATAATAAATATAAACATTAAAAAAATAAAAGTAACAAACTCTAAAAAATTTTATCTAACAATAAACAAATTGAATAAAAAAAAACATTTCAGTAATGTTTTAATCCTTATACAAAAGAAAATTCAATACATTAACCATCATTTCTTTCGGCCACTTAGAATACTCACTACAAGAAAATCATGAAATAGAAACCAATTTTAGAGACAAAAAATAATTAGTTGCTATAGTGACCACATTAGAAACCATTTTAGAGACTAAAAATTTTTTTGGTTTCTAAATTAGTTTCTATTATTGTTAAATGGTTTCTAAATTGGTATCAAATTAGAAACCAAGGTTTTTGCTACCAAATTTAGAATCTAAATAATTGGTAGTTAAAATCTTGGTAGGTAATTAAATACCAATTTAGAAACTATTTAACCATAATAGAAACTAATTTAGAAACCAATTTTTTTTAGTTTCTAAAATGGTCTCTAATTTAGTCACCATAGTAACTAATTATTTTTTGTCTCTAAAATTGGTTTCTAATTGATGATTTTCTTATAGTGACTATTCCAACCTCAATTTAGAGCTCACATCACTGTGGTCACCAACCACTTAGCTTATTACAATGAAGGTAATAAGAACACAAACTATTATACAAAGTCCAGTTGTGAGGTGAACCAAAAATACATGAAAATGACCAAGGATGCTTTACTTGAAGGGTCATCTCAACAAGCAAATAAAGACCTCATTAATAGGAGAAATGGACAAAGCCCAGAGCATTTGAAGTTCTTCTTATTAGTCTTCTCAAAAGATGAGGCCCAAGTCCAATTAATATCTTTTTTTATAATAACTCTTGTATAAAGTTTGTAGATAATATAGGAGTAGCTTTAGGAAAGTGCCAAAGAGGAAAACCAAAAGACACCTCTCATGTAAGGCTCTTAGGCGCTACTTTAGAGAAGGAACTAGAAGAGTGACTCTTCCAACTCCTTTCTCTCTTAGGCGCTACTTTAGAGAAGGAACTAGAATAATGACTCTTCCAACTCCCTTGCCTTGTATAAATAGAGATGCATGGTGCCTTGTATAATAAGTTGAATATTGAAATTGAAAGTGAGGTTACTCTATAGAATTTGAGTGGTTTTTTTGTAAGACTTGCTCTCCTTCTCTTTGTCTTATCTTATGGGTCTTGGGAATCCTCAAGTGGCGACAGTCTCACTCATCTTGGAGCCTTCCACCATCCAAGTGGTGTGATCACTCTCATTGTCTTTAACCACATAAGTTTCTTCAACTCTTAATCTTCTTCTTCCATACCCATTCTATATCAAAAACTCTAAAACATGTTTTGTTTCTTGTTCTTGATTTTCAATCGGTCAAATGTTGCTATTGAATGTTTCTAATCAATAGTTCGGCATTGGTTCTTGTTTTAATCGGTTTGAATTACTGGTTGATGTTCTATTTGGTTCATGTTCTTGAAATGAGTTTCCCGTGGGTTTCTTGATCTGTGTTCTTGAAATGGGTTTCCCATGGGTTTCTTGATTTGTGTTCTTGAAATGGGTTTCTTGATTTGTGTTCTTGAATTGCTTGTAGAATCTTGATCCAATTTTTGAAAGTGTCTTTCATATACCAACTCACATCATGTGGTATCATGAGTTTTAGGTGTGTTCTTGTGTGTTTGAGTTGTTTTTGGCACTTTTAATTCAAGAACTTTACATTCTTGTTCTTTAATTTCATATACATTTCCTTTATTGTCATTAACATTTTGTTTTTACTGTATTTGAGTCTTTCTTGCTATTTTTAATTGGTACAAATTAATTTTGTTTGTGTCATTTTGGTTTTTGAATCTCTATAAGTTGTCAAGTCATGTTTCTCCCAAAATGTCATCAATTCTATGTAGTACTTTTCTTGATAATATTGGTTGATTGCTTTTATTTGAGTGCAGTTTTATATTTATGTTTTTTTTATCCTTTGGTGCCTTTTATTTTTAGTTTTGAGTTCATGCTTGTGTGTTAGATCCATACAAGTTCTTAAACATAAATTCTATTGTGTCTTTTGAAGTTCTCAACTTTTTTTTCATTCCAAAATAGGTTTCTTTTGTTTTTCTTAAAAACATGCTGACTGTTTGGTTTATCAAAATTTCTGTGGTTACTGAAAAAGTTTTGAAAATCTGGATTTATGTAGTTTGAAGTGTTACAAAAGAGTGAAAAAAAGAAGTATAGAAAATATTAAAATACCAAAAAAAATGATAAATGAATTACGTACAGAGTGTAAAATTTTGACTCTGGAAAAACGGTGACGCGACAGTGATTTTCGGAAATTTATCATAATTAATTGGTATACTATTTTTGTGTGATTCTAGTGCCCAAATTGAAATAGGATCTTGAAGTTTTAGTGGTTTAAATTTGAACTTCCAGTTTGCATTATCCACTTTACCATAAATCTGTAAAGTCACACACATTTTATACAAATTTCCAGTAGTGTTGTTTTTTTGGTTTTCTTCATCCTATTCTAGTGTTTTTCTCTAGGTTCCTTTTGTGTGCTATCTTTTAATTGAGTACCTTATTTTCTTGATTTTCTTTTCATTAAATATTCTTTAAGTTTGTCATATATCTTGTATTCCTTTTGCTATAGCCTTTTCTTGTTTACACCTTTTCTTGTTTGTCTTTTATTGTTCCTTAAAGTTTTGTGGTGTTTTGGCTTTGAGAAAGAGTGGGTTGCTTTGACATTTTTCATTTGAGAATTACCCAAACCCCAAGAGAAGCTTGGTTGAGGAAAGAATTATTTCTTGGAGTGTTTTGAGTGCCTTTTACTTTCCATTACCGCAACATAATTGTTCAATTTTCTAACCTTGTTTTCTTGAAATTGTTTGTTCATTGTGTTTGCTGTTTTCATTTTAGAAATGGCTACATATTCAAGTGGTGAATCTTCCAAACCACACTCTCAACAAAGAGCATTTATTCTTGGTGAATTGAAGGAGGCAAAATGCTCACTTGCACAAAAAGATGAATCCATAAAACAATTGAAGGAAAGATTACAAAGACTTGAAGTGACTCATGATAAAACCAACCATTCCAACCATGGAAGCCGTCATTCTCGTAGACATTCTTCAAGAAGTTCTTCCACTTCTCACGGCCATGAAGAAGAAAGTGCACGGAGGAGGCATCATCATCATCATGAAGATAGGTGCCAAAATGTGGCAAAGACTTATTTTCCATTTGTAAAATTACCTAGTTTTAGTGGAGATGATGATCCTAATGTATATTTGGGTTGGGAGGCAAAGGTTGAGCAAATTTTTCATGTACATGAGGTCTTAGAAGACCAAAGGGTTAGACTAGCTTCTTTAGAATTTTTAGACTATGCCATGCAATG
>Ga0123341_1003474_pt1 | contig 13522 bp, 6 predicted proteins | sample Turbeapinknodule_FD_89959 | JGI IMG/M metagenome (GOLD analysis project Ga0123341, IMG submission 89959) | Root nodule microbial communities of legume samples collected from Mexico - Turtle bean Mexico pink nodule | ecosystem: Host-associated > Plants > Roots > Nodule | place: Mexico: Nepantla... | reverse complement strand
TATTATGTGAAAAAATATGTGAATGTAAAAGTATTAATATATTTCTAGATATTTGTATTTATAGATCTTGACGGTGACAATATGATATTCATTTATGACTCATAAATAGATGTTTAGTAATAAAAACTTTTTAAATATACCGTTTTATTCATAATAATCATTTATGGTCATTATAACTAGCTTAATTATGAAATATACATGTTAAAAAAAAAACTTTTGAACAAATTTATTTTGTATTAACAAAATTATTCGCTTAAAGAAAATAATTGATAAGACTTTTTTATTTTTTTTTATTTTTCATTTTAGTAACCATAATTCCAATCATATTGTTAAAGAGTCACATAAATAAATTTAGCGTGTTAAAAATGTTGATGTGAAAAACAGTTGAACAATAGAATATAACATAGTTTCCTCTATTATTTTTGCTTTTTAAATTAAACATCCAAAATTGCATGACATACTATAAATAAAATATTTCTATCGGGAAATAGAATAAATATACAAGGTTACATTACATGTTCTATTTTTTATTGGTTTTATTGTATGCAGAAAGAAAACTAAACATGAATTGCAATATATATTTTTTTAAAAACAAATTTCTGGAAAAGAAAAACAAAAAGAATCATAGAAAAAAAAAGGACAAAAAGTAAACGGCTACAACGCCAATAAAGGTTTTTGGAACTTGCAACAGTATGATTGGACATTTGGCCATAGAAAAATTCTAAAAATTATCCAAAACGAGAAGGGGCATAATGGGTAAAAACTGAAATGATGTTGGATTATAGGGAAGCTTATATTAAGCGCATCGCATCGTTCATTGTTTAGCATCTTGTTTCAATTTCTGCTGCTGACTGCATTTCCTCTGTTTATTTTTTTTCACATCCAAACCAACGATCCACCCAAAATGTTGGCGGTTTTCGACAAATCGGTGGCTAAGAGCCCGGAGGGTCTTCAGAGCCCTCACTCAAATTCAGTTTCATCCTTAAAAGATGGGTTTCTGGCACAGCACTTTTCCTCCGTTCACCCTGGTTCCGTCACTGTTAATCTTAGCACTTCGGGTCTCGTCGCCTATTCTCTTCACAAACAGAACCCTCTCCTCCCAAGGTCCATCATTTTCTTTTCGTTTTTCGATGTCTTATTCTTGATTTGGATCCAAAAAAAAGACTCATTTGTGTGTGTTTCTTAATGTTCAATTTCCTTGACCAATTTATTTATTTTTCCTTTTCGGGTCATCGTCTTAGACGTTTGAACTGAAGGGAGATTAAAGTTGAATTCTTTTTGGTAAACTCATCAGGTTTTTGTTTTGAGTTTCTTGATCTTGGAGGTACTTTTTCGCCGATATGTTGGTAAATCCAACCTGTATGTTCTTTTATGTTTCTGAGTTTGAATCTCACACTTATAAGGATAAGGGTTTTTGATTGAATCTTTTATATTGGTTGATATTTTATTGTAGAATTCGATTATTGGTTAATGGAAACTGTTGGATTCTTTTTTCTTTCTTTTTTTTTGTGTTTTTGGGAGTTATTCTTGTTTTCCTGATCTTAATCGTTACTGATTATTATTGTTCTTGCTAGACCTTAATTTGACCGAACATTGGATTTGATCTCCTTATTTTATTAGCACGCCCGTGATTCCGTGTTTCATTTCTTTCGTTCTGTAATTATCTATCCTGTTTCTATTGATGACCTTTAGATATTCTCCTTGATGGTTATTTGGTTATGATATAGCACCTTTTTCTTTTCCTTTTTCACAGATCTTAAAATATATTTTGTTAGAATATTAACTGTGTATTATCAGTTTCTCGCCCTTCCTTTTCTTTTCCCTTCCCATTTCCCACCAGCAGAAGTCATTCTAAGATAGTCTTGACCATTTTCTATTGCTTCTTGTTGTTATTTTAGTGATTTTAATGAGATAAAAGTAAGTTCATATTCATAAGGTTATAGTTCTTCAGCTTAGGTCTTAGAGTAATAGTTACCTAATCTTCCCTCTCTAATGTTAAACTGAAATTCTCCTCTACTTTCTTTTCTATCTGTAAAATGACAATTTTGAAAATCTTAAATTCTTATCATGTCATTTTATAAAAGAAACTGGATTGTATAAAGTTGTGAAAGATTACTCTCTTCATGAAAGTCAATTAATATATTCATTTTCTTACGTCGCCAGGCTGTTCGCTGTTGTGGATGACATTTTCTGCTTGTTTCAAGGTCACCTTGAGAACGTTGCGAATCTTAAGCAACAATATGGATTGAATAAAACGGCTACTGAAGTAACCATTATCATAGAGGCATACAGGACTCTAAGAGATCGTGGTCCCTATCCTGCTGCTCAGGTTGTGAGAGATTTCCAGGGCAAATTTGCGTTTATTCTGTATGACAGTAGTGCTAAGACTGCATTTATTGCTGCGGTGAGTTATCCTCGATCAATCTCATTTCCTGTATATTTGCCAATGGTTTTCTTCTCTAACTTGAGATACATATCCTGGTTGTTTAAAGGATGCTGATGGGAGTGTTCCCTTTGCTTGGGGAACTGATGCCGATGGAAATCTTGTACTTTCAGATGAGACAGAGATAGTATCTAAGAGCTGTGGGAAATCTTTTGCACCATTCCCCAAAGGTAATATTAAGATTTGTTTTGGAAAGGCAATCTGAACTAAATAAGAACCCAGTGTTGAACATCTCCCGTAGGATCACTCTTTTAAAAGTATACAAGTTAATTAAAATTTGAAAGTGAGTTAAGAGGAAGAGAAGAATGACAAGTTCAATGACTTGAAAATGGGAAATGCACGTGTGCTGACATTACTTAAGCTGTGCTAAAGTGGATAGTTTATTTTCTTTCTCGACTACCTTTATATTATCGTTTATTTTGCAATTACGTTTCTTCCATGTTGGACATTCAATGGTAACATATATAATCCCCATGTTCAGGATTTTTCTTTTCGACATCCGGAGGTTTGAGCAGTTTTGAGCATCCACTTAATGAGGTGAAGCCTGTACCCAGGGTTGATAGTTCTGGACAGGTGTGTGGTGCCAATTTCAAGGTGGATGCTGAGACCAAGAAGGAATCGGCTGGCATGCCAAGGGTTGGGAGTGCTGCTAACTGGTCAAATAATATCTGATTGCGACCCTGTTCTGTTTGAATGAAGGCTTTTTATCATAGCTGGTTTTGGCCAAATTTTAAAATTCTGGTTCTGTTCCCATAATATAACTTTGAGGCTCTAGCGAGGCTTGGCTTATCATATTAAGCTATACAATTTGCTTGGAGCAAATATTAAGCTCATACTCTCTTGGCATAGGTCATGTAATAATATCAACTTGCGGACAGGTTTCATCCTAGAAATTATGATTATTTACTGTTTTTTTTTATCTCGAATTTTAGACATATCTGTGCCATACTTAGACTATTAATATATAATAATATCAAAACAGGCTCTCTCTCTCTATAAAGTCAATTGCAGCGAGAATGTTAATGCTTGTGAGACGTTGAAATTGCATAATATGTTTGCTACTTGCAATAAAGGAAACGTTTATAACTAAGGGGAATTCGTCACTGAAATATACTAAGTAACAGCATAACAGCACTTTTCATACAAGCTGTGAGCATATATCTGGAAGATTAAGGTTAATAGAAATATTCAGCCACTGGTGTCGCTTTTGTGATTCGTCCCAGAAGTCAGAAGCGACTCTTTAGTCCTTAGCGTCTGCAATGCCACCTGGTGTTATCTGGAACACGTAACCCTGTCAAGAAAAAAACACGCGGATGGTAGAGTTTCATTCTCAAAAGCAGAAAAACTCAAGTAAAGGATATTGCTTCAGCCTCTGGCAGGTTGGGGGCGTCATACACTTTGCAAATCCGCTGTTCCCCTTTCCCTTTCCTGAACATCAACCTTACTGTGGCTGCATGGGCTAGCACATGCCCTCCTGCTGGTTTCTTTGGATCAGTTACAAACACACCGCCTCCTGGATCAGCTATGACTGCAACCAAAAACCAAAATATCGTGTAGATAAATATACCCGTTATTCTCATAAAAGGCCCAATAAAACTCTAATCTGTCATTACCTATCATAAATTACAAGCTTCAAAACAACCAATTGGAACTTGGAGTGAAAACTTAACCCCCTTCCCCCTAAAAAAAACTCTTATATCAACAAACGAAGAATTTACCTTGATTTGTCATATAAACTGCAACATTGAATTCCTCAGCTATCTTTATTAATCGAGAAAGCATCTGTGCCAGTCTTTGCTGAAAACGGTTTTTCAAGTCAGCAAAAGTTGACTTAGGGAACGGGTAAGTGCACGTAAATAACAAACCTGGCGCTCTGCAAGCTCTCCTCTTCCAGAAAAGTCTACCCGAAACAGAGCAATCACCGAATCCACAATCTGCCACAAATAAATTCGTTAACTGCCCTTATCCCATGCATGAATCCTGATATTGCAAACTGCAAAGATAACTACTCTTTTACTCGGTTAGTAAGACCTCACCAGAAGTCTGAATGGCTCCTCGGACATTTTAGCAGCCAGACCAAGGAGGAGATTGTATTGATGCTCGTAAGTGTAGGCACGAGCATATATAATCTTGTGCAATCACAAACAGAAGATGTTGAGGTGTCAACAGCAAACTATTTCCTTCAGATCCTAGTTATGATGTACGAAATGGAATATACTTACATTGTCCAGTACAGCCCCAGGATCCATTCCAAATCTCTCAGCTATGGGAACAATTCGGTCAGGTCGGCTGCAGTTATTTGTGGATGAATGGGAAACATTAATGAAATTTGGATGACATCAGTTGAAAAAACAGTCATAAGTTATCGATTGAGAGAGGTCACTATTTAAGTTCTTAAGTGGTTATTTGTAAATAAGAAAGAAAAACATACAAAGTTCCTTCTGTGTCAATGTAAGCAACTTTTCCGTTGCCTCCCCTCATATTAGTTGGCAGCTGGAGGGGTCAGGAAAGATCAGTAGTATACACCAAATAGGCAAATATTTCAATGTGTGTGAAAATAATGGAAGCGAATTGTTTGGATGCATAGAAATTAACTTGTGTTATGTTTTGCTCATATAAAAAAAAACACCTAACATGTCATGACGAGCATAGAATAAAAACCTGAGTGGAAACACAGAGAGTGTGAGCAAGCTGTGTTTTCCCCGATCTGAAACATTAATGTTCTTAGAATGAACATATGAAACTGAAATGTATCAAATCTATCAGAAACATGATATGAACTGTGTTCTCACCGGAATTCTCCAAACGCTTCTGTAATGGCTAATGTCTCGATCCCACCTTTTTAGAAAGAAAATTTCAGAGAGAAAACATATACGAGAAGTAGAGAATCAAATTTTCCAGTCACACAACATTACGAGATTCATTCAGTGTAAGGCTACCTCCTAACAATTCATCAAGCGCTTGGCTTCCAGTAGTGATTCGGATCACTGACTTCCTCTGTGATTAACAAAGGACGGTATAGAAAATTAATTACGATTGCATAAGCTTAACGGAAGCTATTGTAATCCCTAAAACATCACAGGCATACAGATCTAAATGGAATCAAAAATTCAAAAGACTTCCAAAATAATAAACAACGTACTTTGAGCAGTACGTCACTTCCGGTAATATATCCAAAACTCTGCATCGGTCAAATTATGAAGAGCTGAAATAGTATATTGGAATAACTTAGATTACATATGCTACGATATCTTACCACAATCTTCTCAGCAGCCTCGCAGATCTTATCAACCTTGGCCTCGGATAGACCTTTGATTCCGGTCAAGTTCTACGAAAATATAACAATTATGTGAGCAATTAAAGTACAGAGTAACTCCACGTCCTAGATATTAAATTAGAGATGTGTTTTAAGTTAAACCTTCTTCGTATGCATCATCAAGCCATTGCAGGTATATATCCCTGCGTCCTGAAGCTTCTTCACATCTCCGGCATTGATGCCTTGAGCAATCACTGCGTAGAAGCGCAGGGATGTGAATCAAATACGAACGAGTTTTCCACTAAGTTTTTCAAACTAGATAATTGTTCAGTGAAAAAATTAATCTAACAAAAACTCTCAGCAAAGAGCGGTAAAAGGAAAACAAAAGTAAATAACAGTTAAATGAAGAGCGAAGAGAAGTCAAATACAGATCGGCTTTTAGTGCGATAGGAAGAACGACGAAAATGAGCGAGAAACCAGAGTTCAGAGAAAGAAAATACATTTGTCGATGGCTTCGAAGAGGTCTTCATCGTCGTCGATGTCTTCTCGTTCGACTAGCTGTAACTGGCCGCTGGATTCTTCGCATCTGCAAAGTCATCGCCGATCAAACTGTGAGTTAGAACTCAAATACCGAAGACTGGAAGAAATGGCAATAGATTATGTGACTTACTTGAGCGTCGCAAGCATCGTGACTCCAGAAAGAAATTTTGAATGTGCCTGAAGAACAGTGAGAGAGTTTTTTGAATTATGAATGAGATCAGAAGAAGTCAGGGGTTCAACATATATAGGGCGGGAAACGAGAAGGAGATGCTCCTTGAAGCTGAGAAGGGAGAGCATATGCAAACGGTTAGCGTTCCCGCGTTTCTATTTCTCCATCTACGCCATTTTCATTTACTTTATTTTGATTCATATATATTTTATGTTTAAATAAATTTGTGATAATAAGATCAAATTAAAATTGAAACAAAAATAAAAAATATAAAAAATGAATACTTAATAAATAAATAAATTTAAATGGCCAAAAATTATAATGTTATTTGCCACGGGAAAATCCACACTAACTTTTACGTTTTCAATTTTGAAAAATCGGTATGTATAAATTTAATCTAAGAAGCGGATATAACAGAAGTAGCAAAAAATATGAGAGAAAATAATAATTAATGAATTAGTTATTAACAATAATGCTATGTTTGGTTTTACAACACCGGAAACGTGTCAAATGAGATTTCTTTTAAACAAATTAAAATTATATCGTTTATTTGCTTTTAAACAAATTAAAATTATTCCTATAAACTTTTCGATAAAAAATGAAAAAAAAAGTTTTACACTGTTAATACGCACACACAAAGAATAAAAATTTTAAGCTGTATATTTTTTATGATCAGTCTATAGTTAATGCATGTTTACGTCTAATAAGATAGGGTATATTTTAGCTCCTTTCCATTGTCAATGCTTTTTTTTAAGCTGCATTTTTTCATAAAAACAAATTTAAGAACAAGTATATGGCACACGTGGAAGATAGATGAAATTCAACATCCCACATTGAAATGTAGAGAGCTGGAGTTGTAGGAATGCAAGAGTTGGCGTTAAAAAATTTCAATTCGAGTGCGTATTGCTGAACACTGAGATACTTCAATTGCAGTCAATCTACTCCTTGAACTTGACATCAACGTGCAAGATATGACCATGCTTTAAAACTAAAAAAAAAAAAAAAAAACTTCAGCTCCAAACGACCAGCACAACACTCTTCATCAAAATGTTGCACAGTAAAGTTTGGTAGGGAGGAGAAAAACGAGCTATACGGTAAAAAATATATAAAAGATAAATATTCATTTCCACTCTATTCTTTTACAAAAAAGTCTTCTCAATTTATTATTTTACCCCTAATTCCACCTGCCAAACGAACCGTAAGGCATGAATTGGCTAGATTGCAAAACATCTAGCAAATTTTGTTGTTCCAATTATAATTTAGCTGTCCAGTGTAGCTTTCTTTTATTTACTTTAGTCTGCGTTTTTATGCTTTATCTTAGTATTGTAAGATACCATAATTATAAAAGATTGGTCTCGTCACATCATTTTACATTAGATTTTACAAAATTACAAGCTAAATCATGGAAAAACAAGACATACAAGTTCAATACTTTTATCATGAATTAAACGATATTTTTATTTGCATGAAGCGCTGAATTTTATAAGAGAATTTCACACATTAGTTGTGGCACAATTTCCAGTGACCGGAAAATATTTAAGTCTGAAACAACAATGACGAGTAATTGATTTTCAAAAGCAATTGAATGTTATATCACACAAGGTACGCATAGTATGTTACATCGAGGGAAGAAAAAGACAAGATCATTGGGCTTGTACAAATATTCTGATGGATCTCATTTACCTAGCTGTTTACATCTTCCACCTGATCTGCATGTTGCCTCCTGTGGTTTCTGATTCCTAAGTCGTCATAATTTGCTTCAGTTTTCCATGGAGGTGGGGTTAAACAATCAGGAACTCCTGATACTCTTTGGGAAGGATCACCCGCCGGTGTCCTAGGTAGAGAGGAATCAAAATGGCCCACTCTCAGTTTTTGAAGTGTTGCAAATGACTCTCTTGTGGCAGACATGGCTTCAAAGAACCGAGTGCAAGATGCCAAAGCTACAGGAATGGGTCGAAGCATTTCCTGGAAAAAAGGTAAAAAGTAATTTCATTTAAAATGTAAGTAGCAAACACAATAAAGTATGGCCAAAATTACTACACATGATGTACTCAATGTAATGTCTGCGCGCGTTGTTAGCTTTTGAAAATACCTAATGAAATGTGACAAAATGCATACCTTCCGAACATGCAACAGAAAAATGGTTTCTTATGCTCAAAATAAGAAATATTACAGGCTTATGCTTCACATGTCAACGAACCATGGTACCTATTTTTAAACTCCATTTATAGTATTGCAAGCTAATTGGTCGGATTAAAGAATTTTAGTGTGTCAAAGTGAACTTAAATAGACTTGTAATTACTGAGTCAGATTCTTGATGTACTCAGGTAACAGTTATATGGATGCATATTGGTTTAAGAGTTAAGACAAAATGGAAACAGAATGCCCAAACATCTAATCGTGATTAGCTTATCCCAAGAAAAGGAATGTAGAAGCCTACCCCCCAAACTGAAGGAGGTTCTTTAAAATTCTGACTCCACTGAAAATCTGCTACTGAAGCTGTCAAAGCACCATAATCACTAGCTGCCTTCATCAGTAGTTCAGAGAATTGTTTCTGCACACATTAGAGAAATATATGACAATAATTACAATGCCTATCTTGCATTGATTAAAATTTATACTAAAAAATTGTTAAACAGTTACATCAATTTTCAACTAAAGTTGGTTGTGAGGATATATGGTAATATATTACAACTAATTTGTTCTTGCCCCCAAATTTTAATTACAATTAGTTTTAGTCCCCCATAATTTTTTTTGGCTTTCATGCTTATAAATTTTAAAATTCTTGAAAATGATCCCTGTGATGTATTGATAACGTGGCATAAATTTACAAATGCCACATCACGCGTAATCTCAAAGTTGATGCTAATGTGGCATGTCTAGAATCTACATGTATGTCAAGGTCACTAAATGATATTTTTTTTTTTTAAAGAAATTTATGAGGACCACCAAAACCAACAAATTTTTTTAAATAAAACCAAAATTTTCTCATATTTGTGAGGAATAAAATTAAAAACATTTAAACCAAGAATCAATTATATCAAATGCTCCCATGGTAGCACGATTGGACCCTAATGGTTCCAAATTAGCAGAAGTCGAATATAAAATATAAATTTAAGTATAATCCTTAACTTTAGTTTTAATTCTACTAAATAGCTTGCATAAAAGCAATTCACTTCAGCGAAGCAAATATCGAGAATAATTGAACACACCCATGTAAGCTTAGGCGCTGATAAAGCACAGTACATAAATATTTCAGCCTGCGTACATCATACTGCATAGGTAGTATAATATTCCGACACTTGATTGACATAGAAAGGCATGAACTATATTCCAATTACAATGGATGGTGAAGCAAAATAACTCCATGTGTAATTTATAATGGATACCAGAGTCTTTTATCTCATATCTAACAGCTTCAAATGAAGTCAAGTCACTATATCACGTTTTTCCTACAATGCTGCATTTTATAGTTAACAAGCTTTATACAAGAAAAGTAGTGAAATTATCACATTATAGACTTCATCCAGCAAACTAAGGAATTAAACACAATAAGATAAATCAGCAATGACACTAGCACAACTGTTAAAAAACATACAAATAATATGCATGCCACTGGATGGCCAATCGTTGATCAAATTAACTTTGTACACATTTCTAGTGCATTTAGTTTAATATTAATTTATTCCAACCTGATATTCTGCTTCAACAGGAATGCAATCAAGGGAATATGGCTGCTGCAAGCGAGCTATAATGCGGTCCTGTCAAAATTTGACAATGAAATAATGTCAGAGAGCATATAACAGGTTGTTTAATTATATCTGGATAATTTAAACCAAAATCTAACAGTTAAGCAGGAAAGCAAACAAGAGGATAAGAAAGCATAAAGTGAGACTTGTGAAGAAAATCTCTTATTATTGTCGAAATGTTACTAAGTAAGCCTCCCCAAGGAAGTGATTAAACCTAGAAAATATGATTCCGATACGCTAAGGCAGCTGAAGGGGACAAATTTTATATTACCTTGTTCTGAATAACATCTTTGAGTATAGTAGTAATCCTGTCCAATGTCTCAATCTTCTTTTCCATTTCACTCACATGAGTCAAATGTGCAACATTTTTGTCATCCTACAAATTTTACAAATCTCAAGATGAGTAGACAATTATAAGTTAACATAAAACATCAAAAGAAGCCATTGGTTTTATCATGTCAATAAAATTATTCTTAAACAACCAGAATGGCTAAGGCTAACCTTTCGACCTTGAAGTTCAACCTGCAAATCTGCAATTTTTCTTTGGACAGTAGTTAGTTCTCTCAAAACCCTGATCAAGTCCTCGCCCTTTTCCCCAGTTGTGGGGGATGAATTCTGAAGTCCTTCCTAGAAAGAAAGAGAATAATGTGCCACAATTTGCAAACAAATAGTGAGAATTGGAGGAGAAAATAGAGGAGTGCTAGCAAGTACTCTTCTACTGGTTAAAATTAATTGAAAACTACAGAATCATCAGTAAGGTTCTTTATAAGACCCATAGAATTTTATGTTTTTCAATAAATTCAAACTATTAGAGTGTTTTGCTAACATTTTGCAAAGTAAGGTACCTGGGATGGGGAAGGGGACATGGAGAAACCAAGATCGGCTGCAATTGATAGAGCATCCGACATTCCCCCAATGCGTTTCACTGGCTTCCTCCCCACCCAACTTGATTCGCTTGCCATTGACATTTTCAAATTCTAACACAAACAGCAGCAGTTTTTTAACTAAAATTTTACCTTAATTAAACAGCAAAACTAAACAGGCATTGAAAACTATTTTTGAGCAATTATATAAGCTTCTCACAATGGTTTTTAATATAAACATAAATATATATTACATGGTGGGTAAGACGCAGTATGTAATCTGGTACCTAAACCTAGCTTCAATTTTATGAAAGTCCAACCAACATTTCAAATGCATGCTCAGTTGCAATTATTTTTTGGAAAATAATCACTTCTTTTAACAGCTCTTATAGAAAACTATGAGATGACATGACAAGTAATGTTCCAGCACTATTGTATTGAACTATATTTTCATGTTCAAACAGACTTAAAAGTGCAATACACAGAGAGTAAATTAGTAAACTAATAGGTCCAATCCCAAACTCATTAAACATGTATATTCCACCACCTAACAAAAACACTACTCTGAACCATGACTACAACAGATACAAACTAAATTTAACTAATGTAAATCCATGCAGAATCTCAGCTTAATATCCAACTATATACCCAATCTAAAATTAAAGAGAGAAAAGACACTAAAGAAATAAAAAATGTAAGATAATGATTTTGTTTCAAACTATGCTGAGACTTGGTGATTTTTTTCCTGCAAATTGACTGGCTAACAAATTGTGAACAAGGTTAACTGTCAATTTGGTGTGGGAAGCAGCCTTGGCACAACAGTTAGAGATGCTGCCAAGTGATTAGGAGGTCACAGGTTCAAGCCATGGAATCAACCTCTTACAAAATGCAAGGTAAGACTGCCTACAATGGATCCAGAATGGGGTGACCCTTCCCTAGACCCTGCCATGGCAAGAATTTTATAGGACTAGGTAGCCTCTTTTTGTTAATGCAGTATGTCAACTACAAAGGAACTGTCTACAAACTAATCGATTTTGGCCGCAAAGGGCTTGGAAACCCTTAAGGAAAGTTTTTTTCCTGACAACTGTTGAACCAATACCTCTTTGGTCTTTGTTGAGGATAGAGGTTTGTTATAATGAATTTTAAATTAATGTTATTAAACTTGGTGTGGTCATCAAGACTCAGCTCGAGCACTAGGTCACTGGTTCAAGTAGTGAGTCATTAGTTGAACTACATATACGTGAGTACCATGCTCCGTAATTCATACTCAAAGCAAATAATTCATGACAAGTACCAAACTAGCTACAAGCAAGTATTCTTATCTTCAAAACTTAACGTGGTGTGTTTGCTAATGCAACAGAACAAATCACCAAAATTACATTAGCACTTTGATACTCCCTTGAGATAAGATGGGTAATTCTCTTTACAGAACTCAAGAAGCAATTGCCAATACAGAAATTTGACAACTGCAAAATGAGTGAGTAATTCAGCCTAATAAATAAGGTTTTATTTACCTATAAAACTTCACCAGATCACCCTTAAAGCCACTCCAACCACGAACCCAGAAAGTTGAGAGTGAAGCTAAAAAAAATCCGGCGTGCGAGACCAACCTGATTTTCAGTCCAAGCTCTGCTACAAAATCAGAAGGTTTACATGAGGGAATAGGGGAAAGATTCGAGTGAGAGAAGGGGGGAGAGTTCTATTGAGAAAATCTCATCCCTTTCATTCACTGATTCACCCGAGTTCTGCAGCACTCATAGAAAAAATACTCCAATTTAAGTGTTATTCCTCTTACATCTCAGATAATAAAATCAAATCATTAAAAACAAAAAAGGTTAAAGCATAACAAGAGTTACACCAACGGCAAAGTGTGGGTAGAGGGAAGAGTACCTGCCCCGGGAAGAAAAGAAGAAATCGTCTATTTCCGGCTCGCCAACTGAGTTCCGAGCACGAAGGCTCCGACGGGATGATTTTCCAACGAGTTTCCACCGAGTAAGGACACGTGTGTCTGTCTCAATTTGAACCGTTCTTCAACGAGGTTCCAACGATTTCAAGTGGTAATTACGTGTGTATTTCCGATCTGATTCAGAATGCACTATGGCTGCCAATGAAGAACAGATTAGAAGAGAAGTGATTCACCCTTCACCTATTTTCCTCACTTTAACGGCAACACAGAGAAGACATTTTTTGAATACGAGAGTTCATTGTTTTTTTTATTGATTCTGTTTCTTATTAAATTTTATATTTTATAACTTCTATTTTGTTTTTTAATTTTAATATCTATATTTCAAAGAATTGTAGCTCCCATTGATTCGCGTAAAATTAAACTTTAAATATAAATTTAAGAAATCATAAAAATAATTTAATTAATCTATCTCTATATATAAAGAATTTCCTGTTCTCAGATTTTTTCCTATTTTATCCTTAAATTAATATTTTGTTTTATTTCATTATTTTGGTTATTGCGTCATTTTCTACTTTAAAAAAATATTTGAAATAGAT
>Ga0123341_1003472_pt1 | contig 13524 bp, 13 predicted proteins | sample Turbeapinknodule_FD_89959 | JGI IMG/M metagenome (GOLD analysis project Ga0123341, IMG submission 89959) | Root nodule microbial communities of legume samples collected from Mexico - Turtle bean Mexico pink nodule | ecosystem: Host-associated > Plants > Roots > Nodule | place: Mexico: Nepantla... | reverse complement strand
TTTGGACTCAATGATTACAGTAGAAATCCAGGAGAACTCGCCACGTTTCCAGAACTTCGTGGTCGAAGAGTCCAATGAAGAGAGGAAGGTGAACCTAGATCTACTGAACGAAGTAAGGGAGAAAGCAAGAATCAAGGCTGAAGCCTTGAAGAGAAGGGTGGAGTACAAATACAGCTCCAAGCTGAGACATTGACGGTTTCAGGTCGCCGACTTGGTGATGCGAAAGGCCCACCCGTACCAGCTAGAGAACAAGTTGTCCTCCAAGCGGACCGGTCCTTTCAGAGTGACGGAGGCGCTTGGGAATGGAGCGTACAGGCTCGAGACATTAGAAGGTGGGGCGATCCCTCGTACTTGGAACGCGACCAACCTTAAGTTTTATTTCAGTTAAGTTGTTTGCATTGTACACAGTTTTAGGGGACACTTTTTTTCCCTTATAAGGGTTTTTTAACGAGGTCACCCAATAAATATTCAGTTAGTCAGTCTAGAAGTATATTGTGCAGTGCAGTTAATGAACCTCTCCCTTAGATTGATACACCAAGATCAGGAATAGTATCGTTCCTCAGTGAGCCTCCCTCTTGTGTGAGTTCACCAAGGCTGAGAATAGTATGGTTCAACCGTTAAAAACCTGTCCCTTGACTTCATACAACAAGGTTGCGGTTAATTATTAAAAACTTGTCCCTTGACTTCATACAACAAGGTTGTGATTAGTTATTAAGACCTGTCCCTTGACTTCGTACAACAAGGGTGAGGTCAGTTACGAACCGTTCACTTGGGTTAGAAAGACCAAAGACTGGGAACAGTATGGTTCCTTAGTGAGTCTCCCTCTTGCGTGGGAACGCCAAGGTCGAACAGTATGGTTTGACAGTTAAATCTTCCCTTGCCCTAAGTGGCGAGGACGAGGTCAGTTACGAACCGTTCACTTGGGTTAGAAACGCCAAAACTGGGAATAGTATGGTTCCTCAATGAACCTCCCTCTTGAATAGTATGGTTCCTCGCCAGTTAAATTCACTCTTGCCCTCATGAAGCAAGGTCGAGATCGGAAAGACGCATTTCTCCCTTGCTTGAAAGGTAAGGTCGAGAACGGTGTGGTTCACCAGTGTTAGCAGCAAGGCATGTCCGACGAACCTGAAGAGAGCGGGGACAAGATCACCAGGGAGACCTTTCCTTTACCTAACGAGTCGAAGGTTAGAAACAACAAGTAAGGGTTGTCCCCCATCTTCGCACAATGAAGTTCAGACCAGCCAAAAGTTGCGCGCACATCACCAATGCCTTAAGACATCGAAGGTTGCAAGAAGGTTAAGCAAGAAGGGTGAAGCGTGCTACTTAAGGCGTGAATATTCGTCCAAAGGCGTTGTTAGTCAAAGTTAATACAAGTAAAGCGGCTAATAACCAAGACATAGCAGATTAAGAAAGGGGAGATGTTCATAAATATATATATACAAGGAACAAACTGTTCATCAAGAGGTCAAGTTACAAAAAGAAGAAGCTACTCCCTGGGTACGAGCTGCCCATCGACAACCCACTTCGTCTCCGTGAATGGGGAAAGATCCACCTCAGCATGCACGCAGGCAAACTGAGCTATGGCATCTTGAAACCCCGCGCCATAAGCATCGTCGACGTTGTTGGTGAGCTCTTCTTCTGTTTGCTTAAAGAGTTCGAACTTCTGAGCAAGCTCCCCCTCCACTTGGCCCAGTTGGACCTCGGGCTAAGTGACCCTCTCCTCCAGCTTGGCCATCTTGGCCTGCGCCTCCTCGACCTTCTCCTTCAGGTCAACCACCTCGTTGCGGAGAGGTAAGATCTTCGCCTCATATTGGAGGGCCTCCTGAGCCTTCTAAAAAAAAGCCTCTTGACCTCCTTCTCGGATTGACGAAGACTCGCCAACTCCTGATACATGGTCGTTTCGCGCTTCGAGAAGGTCTTGGCCTGGAGTGTTAGTTCTTCCCTCAGTTTCGTTGTCTCAGCCTGTGAATCTTATGCCTTACTCAGAGCGGGGCTGGACGCGATCAGGAACTCTACAAAGCATTGCGCCACGTGGGCCTAGAGGAGGTCCTCGCTCAAGCTATCCACTATCTCCCTGTTCTGAAAACACTTGAGAGCTTGTTGGAGGATGACTGGAAAAGAATTCACAGGTCCCCCGATCTTGCGGAGTTAGGTCCTCCAAACTCCTTGGCTTTTTGAGTCCAGGCTTCTCCACCCAATAGAGAGGAAATTCGTCTAGAAGGGTGGGGTCGTGGATGCTACAGCTCACCTTGAAGAACTTCTTCCTGAAGCCCTTGTAGGATTGCTGGAAGAGAGTTAGGAGAACTCTCCCCGCCACTCCATTAAAGCTCAGCCACAGCCTCTTGCCGAGATTCTTCGCTTTGAAGAAGTATAAGAAGACGTCCACGGAAGGCGTGTGGCTGAAATGATTACACAAGATACCGAAGGCCCTCACAAAGGCCCAGCTGATGGGATGCAGCTGGGCAGGGGCCACGTTGACCTCTATAAGCAACGCGCACTCGAACCCCGTAAGTGGCAAGCGAAGCTTGACCTGCTTGAAAATGGTGGAATACATGAAGAAGAAATGACATCCAACTGGGTTCGTGCGACCGTTAGCGCACACGGGTTCACCTTTCTCACAAGGCCAAACCGATACATACGCGTCGTGCTCCCTCCCAAAGACACGACACTTCTCGTCAGCTTCACCCTCCTTGTACGTTATCACGTCCTGGTTGGAGGTATATTTGGAGGTTTCCGCTAAGAGGTCATTAGGGGCCCAGCGGTAGAGGGTTTTGTAGTCAACGAAGGGAGGAGGGTTCGGTGTTGTTTTGGTTCTGGCCATCTCGAAGAAAGCTAAAAAGGAAGAAGAGAAAGGAAGAAAGCGAGTATTTAGAAGAAGACGAGGGCGCGACCCAGGAAACCCAAAAAAGCAGAGAAAACATTAAGTGCAGAAAATCTAAAGAGCGAAAAACATAAACAGTCCCAAAACATTTATAGCATGTCATGAGCAGTGGAATCATAAAGTAAGAGCAATCAATAAGTAAAGATCATACCTTTGAATAAGTTAGGTTTCGAAGGTAGGAGTTTCTGAAGAGGAAGAGAGAGTGTTTCAAAGAAATGCTTGAGAAATGATTTGCTTAAGTGAATATAATGAAACAATGAAGAGAGCGTAAGGGTTTAAAGGTTTAAACAGTATACGAAGAAGCGCAAGCACCAACAAGTGATAGTCGTTGATCTTGCCACGTGTACGCTAATTTAAAAAGTATGGTGAGACGTCACTTCGGTGTACTGTTCACATCCTGTCACCCAGTGCCACTTAGGTCGCCAAGGGCGATCACTTAGTCTCTTCGCTGAAACAAGTTACAGCTCGAGACTGGGGGACTTGTGTACCGACCAATCCTCGAACCTCGACGTTGGAGATCAACATCAGACCTCACCAAAAGAGGAAGAGATCGGATGTCGATGGTCGGAACAGGTATATCGGGCCACGTAGGTGGGCTCCAGAATTACACTAGCTACTAGTTGAAAACATCAGATACGAGAGGAAGCCCTAAGGCATGAGGGTCCATCCATGTGGTGTGTATACCGCATTCAGGCGCGCCACAAGTAAATAGTCATTGGAGGCGCTAAGGCTCGTTAGGCTTAGGGTTCCCAAAGGAAGTTGCATGCATGACACGTGAATACTTAGGGCACCCGCAAAACAGATGGCCCCAGAGACTTGGTGCGCAAGTTGGTACCCAGACGACCATTCTGGTAGTCGTTGCACTCCAGTTAAGGGAAGTTCTATGTGCCAAATTACGCTAAGATTGTGTAATAGCAGCGCAGGGGCATTCTCCAAGGAACCCTAGATATGGGTAATAGAACAGAGGTAAACCCTAGTTTCAACCTATATAAAGGGCACTAAGAACCCTAGCAAGAGACATCATTTCTAAGACTGAAACTACTTTATACACTAGTACTCACTTGAGTGTCGGAATGCAAATGATGAACAAGGCGCCCTTTGTCTTTGCAGGTGAGAGATTCTTCAACCAAGGATGTTTGATTCTCAGGCGGAGATAGGAGGGCTAAAGTCTGTCGTTCGAGTCAACCGGGGAAGCGAGTCAACCGAGGAGAACAATGTTGCATCAGTTTTGATTGATTAGTGTTGATGCAGCACATGGTAAGACGACCTACCTCGGCGTAAGTATGTCTACCCGAGCATAGGCCCTCTGTTAGATTAGTTTGCCTAGTGGTTCACTTGATTTAGTGTCAGGTAAGACGACCTAGCTCAGCGTAAGTACGACTACCCGAGTGTAGGCGCCCTGTGCGTAAAATTGGTATAAATGAATTATTTGGCAAGGTAAGACGACCTAACTCAACGTAAGAACGACTACCCGAGTATATGTGCTTTGCAAGATGGTTTGTTATGGATAAGTTGTTAGATTCGATGCAAGGTAAGACGACCTAACTCAACGTAACAACGACTACCTGAGTATAGGTGCTTTGCAAATTGATTTTGTTATGCATAAATTGTTTGGTTCGATGTAAGGTAAGACGACCTAACTCGGTGTAAGATCGACTACCCGAGTCTAGGCGCTCTACGAATTGGTTTGTTATGAATAGAGTTATTCGCACATGGTAAGACGTCCTAGCCCAGAGTGAGTAGAGTCATTCGAGTGTAGGCGCACTGTGGTAGAGAGTTTGTTAGATTTGGTACATGGTAAGTGGACCTAGCTTGGTGTAAATACGACTACCCGAGCATTGGCACACATTAAAGTGACTTTGTGTAGGATGAACAAGGACGTTCGAGTATGGATACCTTGTACAAATAAATTACTTGATAGGCATGGAGACAATGGCCAAGCTCGAGACAGAGGTAGCAACCTGAGTAGGCACTCTATGAGGTAAGGCATCATGGAATCAATGCAATAATCATACCAAGAATCTTCTTGGAGGCTATTTATGAAATCGATTTAAGGCAAGAGTTTTCCCTAAAAGCATCTCTTACTTAAAAGGTATACGTTTTATCAAGGTAAGAAATTTGTTACTTTCATGCTTAAGTTAACAACGACTTGTTATATGATTTGTGTTAACATAAAGAGAATGAGTTAAGTAGCAAGGCATGCATTTGTAAAAGATCCCAAAATCAATATACAAAAGAAAGATGAAGATGTTAAGAGAATTTAACATGGGCATAAAATATTACAAACCATAGAAGGTTTAAATTGATCATCCCTTAATTGGACATCGACCACGGTTTTACTCGGGCCGAGTTCTGAGAAATCCATAGTAGGATGGAGTGTTGATGCTTGTTCAAGAGCTACCTCGAATCATACAAGGTAGGATTGGGCAACATCTTGCTTGAAGGATTTTGTGGCCTTGGCAAGCCCAAAGGTGGTATCCTCATCCTGCTCGGTCGGGGCTTGAGTAATTATTACTGGAGCTTTCCTTTTTTGCTTCAAAGACTTCTTGGGCATGCTGGCAGCTGCCCTCATCTTCTTAGCTAGCTCGACTAGCTCTGCCTTGTTGATGTTAAACAACATCCTCTCTGCAAAGAAAACAAGTAAATGGTTAATAGCGGTAACAAAGTTATTTTCACCAAGGGTAGGAAGTAAGGAGTACCACTGTAAGCCTTCAGAGCACCGGGGATGTACTCTTTGGTCAACAAGTAGGAGGTATAAAAAACAACCTTCAAGCTCTTCAGGAACTTGCAGATTCCTTGAACCTTTGACGAGCACTCTGGAATTTGGACTCAGGGGTCCAATACAAGGGAAATCCATTCAGAAGGGTTGGATCTCCTGTTGAAGCTCGGACTTTAACAAATTTTCCTTTAAAGTTTTTTTATGAAGACTGGAAAAGGGTGAGCAAGGCTCTTCCGGGGGCATCATTCAGAGATACCCACAATTTACTGTTCCTGTGTTTGGCCTAAAAATAATAGAGAAAAACTTCAATAGACAGCGAGATGTCGAACTGTGAGCACAAAATGATAAAAGAACGAATAAATGCCCAGCTTTTACGGTGTAGCTAGGCAGGGGTAACATTGAGCTCGTTTGTTAGCTCTTTTTCTAAAACGGAGAAAGGGACACGCAAGAGAACCTTTTTGAAAAATGTGGCATAAAAGAAAAAAATGGACCACCAAGGTCCGATGACTCGTCACAACAGATTCACCCTCCCTACAATCTACGGTTTTTACATTACCCTCGTGTCTTTTACTCATGTTACACCCGTTTTCTTTTAAATCTCTATGACGTAAATGAGTGATGTAATAAGATACCTCTTTTAGAAGCTTTTTCTTGGCCCAAGGGTACATTGAAGTATAATCCATTGCAAAAATAGCTAGAACAAAAGCATAAACACCAAACGAGATACAAGCACAGTTCAGGCCAAACAGAGAAGACGAATTGAATGGAAAACACAGTTCAGGCAATGTAATTGGCAAGATGAATAATATATGAAAATAGACATTGGTGGAGGAAAATACCTAGTATGACGATGGAGGAGGAGAAGTGCGAGAGAATTTTTGGTGTAAGAGAGGTTTTTTAGAGCACGAGTGTTCTATAGAGAAGAGAGATTGTGTAACAAGTAAGTGAGGAAGAAATAGGTTTTAATTGTTTGAAGGAGATGAAGCAGCACTGTTTCCTGGGCGTTGATGTGCATGCCACGTGGATGTCTCAGATTTAATGTGGTAGGATGTCTCATAGGGAGACTCTTCGGTAACTGCGCGTCACCTACCCTCTGTGAAAGCGTCACGTCAGTCGCCAACGCTGGAAAGACTCTTCACCTAGCCAAGCTCGGCTCGAGCCTAGGGGGCTTATGTATTGGCCAGAAGTGCTCGGGACCTCGATCGAAGCGTTTAGGTAAACTCGGTTTTTGGCCAAGTATGGGCCCAAAGGGTGGGCCATGAGCACGACCTAGATGCTGGTAGACAACTCAAAAAAGATAATTAAATAGAAGGAATATTCAGATTGGTTATAATATATATGCTAAGTAAATATAAATAAAAGTTGTTGGGAATAAAGAAGTTAGCACCCAAGAATAAAGGTGCATGTAAACAAAATGTTTTGTTGTTGTTAAGCACCTGAAAATAAAGGTGCACGTAAGCAATATGTTTTTCTGTTATAATTATGTGTTTTCTGTTGAGATTATATTCTCCCTAATGAAATCTTACTCTGTTGAGATTGGAGAAAACCGTTGAAGGGATGTCTATAAAAGGGGTTTGAGACCCCTAGTAAAGGTATGTTATTTTATATGTAAATTAACAATAAATCCTCATAAGTGCCTATATTTTAATATGAAATATTACTGAAATTAGGCACTTATCATGTGCAATATGAGTCCAGAGGACCTATCAAGGGACAAGTTTATGCTGAGTTTGTAGTAGAGCTCTCCTCGGCAGCCACCCAGTTAGACAGTGGAGATTTCCAATGGATCCTCTCCGTGGACGGGTCCTCTAACCAGCAAGGCAGTGGAGTTGGTATCATCCTGGAGGGACCAAACGGATTACTAATCGAGCAGGCCTTGAGATTCACTTTCAAAGTCAGCAACAACGAAGCTGAGTACGAAGCATTGGTGGCAGGAATGTTGCTAGCCAAAGAGATGGGCGCTCGAAGTTTGTTAGCGCAGGTTCCTAGGGAGCACAATGCCTGAGCCGACTTACTAGCCAAGCTCGCCAGCTCGGGCAAAGGGGGCCGATAGAGGTCAGTTATCCAGGAAACCCTAAAAGCGCCCAGGACCACCACAGGCTACGCGGAGGAGGTCCAGCAGGTGAGTTCCTTAGAGGGCGGAAGAAGGGGGCACTAATCGTTAACACAAGAAATGTTGAGGGTGCCCAAGGTAAGTGTTTATGACTTGTCAGTGGGATAATTGTCAAACGTTTACTTAGTCGACATGAGTGAAATCTGGATGACACCCTATAGGCATTACCTGGCTGATGGCCTACTCCCGCAAAAGTCAATGGAAGCCAAAATCGTCAAGAAGAATGCAGGCAAATACACCCTGGTGGATGGAAAATTGTTCAGGCATGGCTGCACTCACCCTATCTTGTCCTATGTGAGCGGTGAGCAGTGCACACGTATCATGGCTGAGCTCCATGAAGGTATCTATGAGAGTCATATCGGTGGACGAGCTCTCTCATCGAAAGCTGTTCGAGGAGGATATTACTGGTCGACTATGAGGGAGGACTGCATGAGGTACCCACAACTGTGCAAACAATGCCAACAGCACGCCGATTGGCATCATGTACCCTCGGAGGAGTTGCGATCGATCCACAACCCGTGGCCTTTCCATACATGGGGATTGATATCCTGGGCCCGTTTCCCTACCAGTTCGACAGATGAAGTACCTGGTGGTGGCCATTGAGTACTTCACTAAGTGGATAGAGGTAGAGCTTGTCGCACATATAACAGCCCACAAGGTTCAACACTTTGTGTGGAAGAACATTGTTTGTTGTTTTGGAATTCCAAAGTGTTTGGTGTCTGACAATGGCACCCAGCTTGCAAGTCAGCAGCTAGGCAAGTTATGCACGGAGCTCGGCATTAAGCAGGGGTTCGCCTCGGTAAAGCACCCTTAGACTAATGGGCAGGTCGAATCTGCTAACCGAGTCCTGCTCAGAGGCCTAAAGAGGAGGCTAGAGAAAGCTAAGGGGACTTGGAGAGACAAGGTCCCTCGAATTGTGTGGGCTTACCACACCACTCCCCAATCCACCACCAAGGAGACACCTTTTAGCCTGGTGCATGGGTCAGATGCTATGATCCCCGTCGAGATCCAGGAAAGTTCACCGCGGTTCCAGAACTTTGTGGCGCAGGAATCTAACAAGGAAAGGAAGGTGAATTTAGACTTGCTAGACGAGGTGAGAGAGGAGGCACGGATCAAGGCCGAAGCCTTGAAGAGAAGGGTGAAGTACAAGTAGAAGTCCAAGCTGAGACCCTGGCAGTTCAAAGTCGTTGACCTGATAATGCGAAAAGTTCACCCCTATCAGCTGGAGAACAAGTTGTCTTCTAAATGGACTGGCCCATTCTGTGTGGTAGAGGTACTCGGGAACGGAGCTTATAGGCTCGAGACCATGGAGGGCGGGACTATTCCCCGAACATGGAATGGGGCCAATCTTAAGTTTTATTTTAGTTAATGCATTATGCTATTTGTGTATAGTGTGAACGTTTAAGGGGACACTCTTTTTCCTTTATAAGGATTTTTTAATGAGGTCGCCCAATAAAAAATTATTTGTGAAACATGCTTGCACTATACTTTGATAAACACCAAGAGGGCGACTTGACCAACATGTTGCTTGAGCAAGCGCACTGCGTGTACGAGTAACTGATGATACGAGGACATTTATCCCTCTGTTTGCCATTGTAATGGCCACCTCCCTTTAGGGAGTATGAAGGTTCATAGCGGGCGTGAATACCTCTTGCTCAAAGAGGCTCTGAGCTCAGGTACCCCTAATCGCCGGTCGCCAATGTATTGGTATGAATCACGGTGGAACCTCCCTTTAGGGAGTATGAAGGTTCATAGTGATTCAGGCGTGAATACCTCTTGCTTAGAGAGGCTCTGAGCTCAGGTATCCCTAATTGCCGCTCGCCATTGTATTGGCACGAACCACGGTGAAACCTCCTTGTAGGGAGTGTAAAGGTTCATAGCGATTCAGGTGTGAATACCTCTTCCTCGGAGAGGCTCTGAGCTCAGGTACCCCTAATCGTCGCTCGCCATTGTATTGGCTCGAACCACGTTAGAACCTCCCTTTAGGGAGTGTAAAAATTTATAGCAATTCACGTAAGAGGACCTGTTGACCAGAGAGGCTTTGAGCTCAGGTACCCCGAATCATAATTTACCATTGATTGATTTACCATGATGACCGCGTTGCTTAATCGTGAGGCGATCATCGCCGTTCGTTGATTAATTGTTAAGTTATGGAAGTTGTGTTTGTTCGAGACATACATTGTTACTATGCTATTCGAAGTAAGGAAAAGAAACATTCATATATGCGCAAAAATCATAAATTGTTCTTAAGGTTACAAAAGGAAGGTGATAACAAGGGACTCCATACTACTATTCCTCATCTACTAGTTGCCCATCCACGACAACTTTGCCTAACCCTATTTTGGAGAGGTCCAGCTCAGGGTAGACATAGGTGACTTGGGCAACAACATCGTCAAAACCATCAGGTAGGAGTTAGCAACATCTTTGGTCAACTCTTCCTTGGCCTTCTCCAGCGAGGCATCCTTCTGCACTAATTCCTCTTCCCGCTGGGCCAGCTCCCCTCTCAGGCTCTCCACTTCAGCATCGAGCTCAGCATTCCTTGTGGATAATCCCAAGGCCTTCTTAGACTTTTCAGTCAAGAGGACCTTGGTCTCTTGGCAGGCCATCTAGAGCTCCCCAACTTGTTCAATAGCTTTGAGATCCTCCTCCTCAGCCGAAGTTTTTGGAAAGGGCGAGGCAGTTTGCGGCTAAGGCCTACCCCAGTTGCCTCACGGTCTGACCAACCAGTTGGTCTTCTCTCAAGTTGTCTAGCTCTACCCTAGCCTCGATAGGGAGTAGGGTCTTCTTAAGAAAAGAAGTGGCATCCAAGGATGGATCCCACAGTCCTCCCTTTCGAAGGATATCTTCCCCACACTCCTACACTCTAATGTCTCGAGCAGGGGAAGGACTGGGTAGATGGAGGTGTTATGAAGGAGCTCGGCCATCAGAGGCTGAGTGTTCGATGGGTTGAGGGGCAGTTTTCTTTTTTCTCTTGAAGACAGGACCTAAGCACGTGTCTTCATCGTCTGAAGCGGCCACTTCAACCATTGCCTTCATCTTCAGTTCCTTGGCAGGAGAGGCTTGGGAAACCGTTTTCATTCACTTGGCCATAGCGGTCACATCTTTTTTTCCGAGTCTGAGCATGCTATCTACATAAAAACAAGGGAGTAAAGGAAAAGAGGATACCGATGTACGCCTTAAGTCCCGAAGGGCAGTACTTATTCTTTATCAGTTCGGCGGTGTTAAACACCACCTCGAGATTGGAAAGGAGGAGGCACACCTTTTGTTCTCGCTGGGGCATGTCTTCTAGGCACCTAGGTTTTTGGAATTTGGGTTCCTCAGTCCAGTATAGAGGTAACCCATCCAAAAGGGTTGGTTCATTGTTGTTGCAGCGGATTTTGAAGAACTTTCCCTTGAAGCCTTTATAAGATTGTTGAAGAGGGTCAACAAAACTCTCCCAACAACCCCGTTGAAGCTCACCCACAGTTGGCGACCTAGCCGTTTGGCTTAAAAAAAGTAGAAGAATACTTCCATTGATGGCAGATGCCCAAAGTGGTGGCACAGGATGGAAAATCCTTGAACAAACGCCCAGCTATTTGGATGTAGTTGGGCAGGGGCGGTGTTGATTTCGGTAAGGAGGGCTCTTTCGAAACTGTATAAGGGTAGGCGAAGGAGAAGTTTCTTGAATACGGTGGAGTAGAAGAAACAAAATGGGCCATCTGGGTCTGATGACTCATCGCAGCAAACGAGTTCATCTACCCTACATGCCACTACCTTAACAAATTTATCGTCCTCCCTACCAAAGAGACATTTCTTTTTGGGATGTTCACTTTTCCTATACAACACTATCTTCGCATGGGTGATGAACTCAGAGGTTTCTTCTAAAAGATTACTAGGAGCCCAGGGATATAGGGTTTTGTAATCCATCATACAGAGAATCTAGAAAGCAAAGAAAGAAAACAAACAAATAGAATACTCATATGAAGAAGCGCATGTGTTTCGAAGAGAAGAAAGGAACGACGAAGCAAAAAAATAGAGGCATTTACCGTCATAATCACAAGAAATGTAAACAATCCTAGTGCAGTTATGAGTAGATTAAAGGCATTGAAATGATGTGTTAGATTAAAAGCAATTACAAGATAAAAAGTGCACCTTGAGACGATTGGTTAAATGAGGCGAGGAGGTTTGTTTGAAGAAGAGGGAACAGGGTGTTCGAAAGAAAAGCGCGAAGGGGAATGAAACAATGAAGAGAGCGTGAATTTTGAAAGGGTTTACGTATAAGTGAAGAGCAAGCGACAACGATTCCCAACCGTTGATGATGGCCATGTGTACGCTTGTGATGGAGTATGGAAGATGTCACCTCAAAACACTGTGTGCGTCGCATCGCTAACAAGACACGTAGGTCGTCGTGGGCGAGCAGTTAGCCTCTTCACATAAACAAGTTCCAGTTCGAGCCTGTGGGGCTTGTGTACTGGACAGAGCGCTGAGCTCAGTGCTCGGTGATCGGACATCGACACCTGTGTCAAGCAGGCCAGCTCGGTGGTCTGGTCGTGATAATGGGTCACGTAAGTGGGCCTCAGCTATGTGTGCATTGAGGTTCATTCATATACTCAACGTGTATAAGGCTTGGTCAGCGAAAAAGTGTGAATGGTGTGTTTAGTACATTCGGATCTAGCACAAGTAAAATATTCTCTAAAGACGCCTAAGCCCAAGAGCGCTAGGGTTTTGGGGAATAAGCTGCATGCATGATACGTAAAGGCTTGTACGCCTACTGTGGACAGATGGTCCCCTAATGTTGGTACACGATTTGGTACCCTGCGGCCATGCTGTTAAGATTATGCACTCCAAGGGGAAAGATTATGTGCGGTTGTCATACTAAGATTGTACGCATTGCAACAAACTCTCCTCCCAGCAAACCTATTTTCACTCGAGATAAGGTTCTCGTGAGAGAAGGGTTGTTACAAGAAGTAACCTTAAAGTAGTCTATAAAAGGGACTTGAGATCCCTGGTAAAGGTACACCGTTTCTAAGACTGAAACTACTTGCTTACTTACTCATTATTTCTATAAGACCCTATACTGACTTGATAGTCAGAGTGCAATAAACAGGTAGGGTCCCCTCTGTTTTAAACGGAGCCACGTTCCAACATCGAAAGGAAAGAACAAATTCCAGCAAAGGCAAACAGAATAACAATTTGTTCCTAAAGTCAACCGACGATCAGGTCAACCGAGAAGAACACAAAACAACGTGCATCATTTCAGAAAAAAAAAAAGAAAAAACCTATGTTGATGGTGGCACTATACTTTAAAATCTGAATTGTAAAAAATTATTTAATTTCATTAAAATTTATATTTAATTAAAATAAAACTAAATTGAATAATTGGTAAATTTTGTCATATTTTACTACTATAGATGTTAGTTATGTTTTGATAACAATATGTTTCTTCTCACGTGTATTTGTATTTATTAAAATAAATTATATTGATAATATAAATGTGTGAATAATAATATTGTTTATTTAATTTTAATATTAACATGTTTATATAAAAATAATAAAAATAAAAAATGCAAATACACATACACGTGAGTGCTTGTTCTCGCTAGTATTATTAAAAAAAATTACTATATTTTTAGTGAAAAATAACTTTGAGATAAAAAAAATATTAAAAAATGCACAAATGAAATAAGGAGTAAAGTTTCTATCTAGCACCATTTACACTTTTATTTCCCTATCTACCACCCTTCTGTTTTTATTTCCCTATCTAGCACTCTTTTGTTTTTATTTCCCTATCTAACACCCTTTTATTTTTTATTTTCCTATCTAGCACCATTT
>Ga0123341_1003471_pt1 | contig 13526 bp, 5 predicted proteins | sample Turbeapinknodule_FD_89959 | JGI IMG/M metagenome (GOLD analysis project Ga0123341, IMG submission 89959) | Root nodule microbial communities of legume samples collected from Mexico - Turtle bean Mexico pink nodule | ecosystem: Host-associated > Plants > Roots > Nodule | place: Mexico: Nepantla... | reverse complement strand
TCCCATTCCACGCAGCTGGAACGCGGCCAATTTGAAATTTTATTTCAGTTAAGTTATGTCAGTTAAGAGTAACGAAATACAAGTTGTAAAGGGGACACTCTTTTTCCCTCTCGAGGGTTTTTTTAATGAGGTCACCCAAGTAAAAAAGAAGTTCAAGAAAACTTTGTCTCAGTTTTTTCTCCTCCCACTCAAAGTGTAAGAGCAAAGGTTAAAGAAATAAAAGACAAAGACTCAAGGCATTTCACGGTGCTCTGACACGAAGGTGCAGAGTTTTGGTGTTTCTTGTTAGCTGACTTGAGCGTCGGAGTGCAAACGGCCGCTAGGGCGCCCATTTGTTCACTCCTTTGCAGGTGTTCACAGATTACCAGAAAAGGGTGTCACTAGCAGACGGGCAAGGTTGCACAGAAAGACGTACCCGGGTCAACCGGCAGGAACAGTTGCAAAAGGAATTGATCTTGGTTGGGTTTTGGCTTAGCCAAGTTTGGTCGCTTGGCCTAGTTTTTTTGCCTTGGGTATATTTGATAGATGAGTCTCTATAGTAGTGATAGACATTGGTTTTCATTAAATTAGCATGAAAAGACTTGAAACTAGTTCTTTTATGGTAGTTGCATGAATTTATTGTATATATATGATAGATGAGTCTTTAGATAGTTTATAATAGTGATAGACAATGATTTACAAGAAATTAGCATGAAAAGACTCGAAACTAGTTTTTATGTGGTATTTGCATGAATTTATTGTATATATATGATATATGAGTCTTTAGAAAGTTTATAATAGTGATAGACATTGATTTACAAGAAATTAGCTTGCTCCCCCATTGCGCGCTCCCCCATGCGTTGCAGTTCTCTGCGCAATTCCTCATTATCCCTGCACAGTTCTTCATTGCTTGTTCATGACGCATCCAAATCGATCTGGAATCGATTCTGACTTGCTGTTTGCTCGGCCTGAACCTCAGCCAGAATCCTGTCCTGATCAGCCTTGGACGCCACCACCGTTTGCTGAAGGGCGTGAATGGTCTCCATAAGTTGTTGTATGGTGACGTTTTCTCCTCCCTCACGTGAAGATGTACCTTGCCTAGTATTTCTCATGTTGTTGGATGGCTTTGAACACGACTGTGGATTGGACCTAGTTTTATCGGGCCCCACGTGGGTGCCAAATGTTCTTGCTGGTTGACCTGGCCGCCGGTTGACTTCAAAGGCAGGCGAGGGCTCCTCCTATTTCTGGCAAATTCTGTGCTTACTCTTGGATGCTGGAGAGCAGCTCCGTTGAAACAGAGGGGGCCTTACCTGTTGATTGCACTCCAACGATCAAGTCAGTACTGGGCTAAGAAACAATTAGTAAGTAAATAGTTTCAAGCTTAGAAACGGTGTACCTTTATCAGGGATCTCAACTCCCTTTTATAGACTACTTTTAGGTTACCTCACTGTAATGACCCTTCTCTCACTAGAGCTTTATCTCTAGTGAAATTAGGTTTACTAGGAGGACATTTTGTTACGTTGTTGCGCAATCTTAGCCCAACAACCACACAGAATCTTCTCCTTTGGAGTGCACAATCTTAACAGTATGGTCGTCAGAGTACCAACCAATGTACCATCGCTGCGGAGCCCATCTGTTCTGTAGGTGCCCTAATCCTTTACGTATCATGCATGCAACTTTCCCTAAAAACCCTTAGCACTCTCGGGCCTTAGCGTCTTCAGGGAATATTTACTTGTGCTAGATCCGAATGTACTATACACACCCCTATGCAGGAACTTACTCGCTGACTAGGCCTTTCAAATATATGGGTTTCAACACACGCATCTCTGGGGGTCCACTTACGTGGCCCACTATCGCGACCAGACCACCGAGCCGACCTGCTCCACAGGTGCCGATTACATTATTTATTGAAGTTTTGAAAAATATGGAGTGTTTTATTGAGGTTCTATAATAAATCTTTGGAATTTAGCGAATGTTAAAAAAACCACCATTATTTTGTTGAGATTTTAGAATAAACCTTTAAAACTTAACAAAGGTTAAAAAAATGTTTCCTTAATTTGTTGAGGATGTAGAATAAACTTTTGGAAGTTACTAAAAGTTAAAAAAAACTTTGTTATTTTGCTGAGGTTTTAGAATAAACCTTTAACGAAGGTTAAAAAAACCTCTGTTATTCTACTTAGGTTTTAAAATAAACCTTTGGAATTTAACAAAGGTTAAAAAAAATTTCCATTATTTTGCTGAGATTTTAAGATAAACTTTCGAAATTTAATGAAGGTTAAAAAAACCTCTGTTATTTTGCTGAGGTTTTAAAATAACAGTTGGAACTTAACGAAGGTTAAAAAACCTTCGTTAATTAAATCAATTCCTAGGGTTATATTAACCTCCATTAAAATCCTTTTTTCTTGTAGTGAATGAGGGGTGACACTTGTCAAACACTCATTTGAAAGGATTTATGAACTTGTTTTCCAAGTTAGAGTTAGGGTTAGGTCTATAGGGTTAGAAGTTTCTCTTGCAAGCTTTATCTCTTATAAATAGGAGTGTTTTGTACAAGAAATTTAACTTTGAATTGAGTAATAAATTTCTATCCAATTTTTTAGACACTTATACTTGTCAAAGTTCTCTATAGAGTTTTCTTCTTGCTAGACACATTCTAGACTCCTCCTAGTAATGTTGGTCCAATATCACTCTAGAAACTAGTGTGTTGGTCTCACCTCACCTAGATTCAAACTCATAATTTTCATATCCAAACTGTGACATTGTTGCATTTCTTACATCCTTCCGCTATTTTCTTTACATATTATGCCATGCTTCATGTGTTTCCAAAAAATTGTCATAAAATTAATTAGTATAAACTAGTATACAAAGTTCTTGTGAAAATGTCTTCACTATGTCTAGTAAGTGTTTGATGAAATGTCTAAAGTTGAACTACAGTTAAATTGTGCTTTAAGTGCATTTTACATTCTGAATTTGAGTTCCATAACTTGTTATTACATCATTGACAAATTTCTTATAGTTAGGTTTCCATTTTGTCTTGTTGTCTTGTTTAAATTTTTGGCCTTCTTTAGGACTTTTATCGTTGGAATTTTGTTTGTTATTAACACTAAAATTGTTGTGAGAAAAATATGTTATATTTTTTAGCATGGAATTGGATTTGAATAATTCAACATGTTATTGATGTTGTGTTAAAAGGGTGCATCGTTACTCAAATTGGAAAAAAATTGATAAATCAAAAGAGTCAGGATGTTAGCATTGAAAACGAAGATTGAAAATTTTGTGTTTTCCCTTGGTCTAAAAACTGTTTTGACTTGTCCAATGGTGCATTTAATCAAATTTTGTTGCGGCCAATCCTTATTTTGAGTTAACAAGTTGAGATAAAAATTTCATGCTTGAGTTCATTAGAGAAATATGTTTTAAAAAATTTGAAGAAGTATCATTGCCAGAAGTATTCTAGAATTTGCTTTGTTTTGTATTCTATACTAGAACCATTCCTAGGAATTCATTTATGTGCCTACTACTTTTGTAGCCTTAATTTCTTTATTCTAAGTCTTTAAAATCACTCTTTGCATATTGTTATGATTCAAATCTTTTGAGTTTAGCATCCTTTATTTTGATTTTTTTTTTTTTTTTGATTTTTTTTGGCCTTTTGAGATGGAAATGATCTCTTAGTTGTGATCTTTAGAAAAAGTTGACTAACATTGGTAGGTATCATATTGGAGAAGAAAAAGATCAAGCTAAGGATTACTCTTCTTTAGAGAACAAACAAGTAAAAGTTCAAAAGGAAGAGTGATAAACACTTGAGATGGAGAGTCAACAAGCTACTACGATCAAAACATCAAATTTTTTAAAATCATATTGTCACAGAACTGTGTTAATTATTCATTTGTAGTATTTTCTTGCTTTATGTTTGGGAAATTCCTTTAAAGAAATCTCATAGTTAAACATTATAATAGTAATATCTTATTCTCGTGGAAATTCTTAAAATGTATGGCCTAAACAAGAGGTACGTGAATTGTTTTAACAAGATTTTCACAAAGATTGGAAGTAGAGTGGAAAGATCTGTAAAATCAATCAATTGATTTATCTGTTCAACTAGTTTATTTAGAAAATTAACAATTGTTTAAGAAATATCAACCAGTTATGTTATCGAAACAACTGACTGTTTAATGCAGCAGAATACACAGAACAATATATAAAATAGTTTATCAGGGTAAGGAAAGAGAAATTAGCACAGAGATATTTATAGCTCACTCTTAACCGAGAGCTGCATCCAGCCCTCAGCTAACCACTGAGAATTCACTATGCAATAAAAACTAGATTACAAACCACACTAAGAATGTTAATATTGAACCCCTCAAGAACACACAACACTCTTAACAACACCACAGTTTCCATAAACTCTATCTGAAATTGATTTACATGCCATACAACATTGAAAAGAAAGAAATAGAATACACCTGGGCTTTACAAAACTGTAGAACAATGGAATAGAAAACCAAAATTCCTACTTCACACACAAACAATGATCCATAACTCCAAAATTGATTAAAAGTTATTTGATCTTTTTTTGAAAACGTTTTTTATAAAACTATTTTTTTTCAATTGATCACAAAATAGTCTTTATAAAGTGGTTAAAAACAACATATAAAACAACCAGTTCATTTGTCGAAATAACTGACTATTTTTGTGACACCGAAAAGAAAAAAGAAAACAAATCATTTTTAAATCATTGATTAATTTATGTTAAAAAAAATACTTGATTGATTTTAAAACAAACTGATTAATTTCTTTTTCTATTAAAGACAACACATAAAACAAGCTGTTCATTTTTCAAAATAACCGACTGTTTTTGCGTCACAGAAAAGACAAAAGAAAACAATTTAAATCCTTTTAAAAACACTAAATGTAATTCAATCGGTTGAAACGATAAATCAAATGGTTGAAAAACTGGTTGTAGTCACCAAACTTTGAACAAAAGATTTTTCAACTAATTTAAAGCACGAAACAACTGACTAAAATTAACACAAATTTAAAAAACAAAACTTTCAAAAGTTATTTAGAATCATATGAGTTTGGATCATAACTATGTGTAAATTAACAATTCAAAATCTTCTTAACTACACACACACAATAGCATATCCTTCAAGTCTTCAAGCTTAATTTGGAAATCATCAAAGCACCTTATTCAACATAAATGTGTCAAGAGGCTTAAAGTGTTACTTGCATTTTCACTTAAGATTTTCATTTTGTTTTTACTTGCTTTCATTTATATAGTCATAAATTTACTTTTTTATTTTCTTTCTTAGGTCTCCGTGATAATTAGGTCTTAATAATCTCAAAATTAATTGTTGATCTTCAAGTCTTTAGCATTTCATTGCAGAAACACATTTGGACAAAATCGTTTTGAAGACTAAGAGATTTTGTGAAAGTGATATGAGGAAAACTCATGCTAGGAAATACCAGGTACTTAAGCGTGTCTATTTGGGAACCATCATCTTTTCCTGTTAGTCTACTTAGTTAACTTTCAACAACTTTTCGTTTTAGAAACTTCACCAAAATATTAAAACCATTTGTGAAAATCCTTTTTGCTCAATTTTTGAACATTGTGAATTTTTTTGTGAAAAAAAACTTTTGAATAAACAATGAGTGATCATTCAAATCATTATAGTGTGTATAGAAGTAAGAAGGGTCATAAGGGAGATTTTTTTGAGAGATGAACTACAAAATACAAAAAAATATATAAAGGAAGAGCTAAGAACTATGTTTTCTCAATACATGCAAAGTCAAAAAAAAAATCTAAGAGTAAACATGGATAGGGGACAAATAGGAAGAGAGAACATCATAGAGACCCTTACTCCCAAAGAGAATAAGGGATGTAAGTTAGGTCAAAAACTGACAAGCTAGGGATAGGTACTTCTTACATGGACATGTGTTGCCTTTACTATTTGTCATTCTCCCAATGGAGAGGATTTGTACCAATGAAGGGGTGACAATTTCAAACTCTCATTTGAAAGGAATTACAAAACTTGTTCTCTAAGCTAGGGTTATGGTTAGGTCATCTAGGATTATAAGCTTCTCTTGCAAACTTCATCTTCAATAGATAGTTGTTCTTTGTACATGAAATTTAACTAAATTGAGTAATAAATTGTTGTCCAATTTTTGAGACACTTCTACTTGTCAAAGTTTTTTGTAGAGTTGTCTTCTTGCTAGTCGCATTCTAGATTTTCATAGTAGTGTTGGCCTAATTGCACCTAGACTTAAACTCATAATTTTCATCTCCAAATTGTGACATTGTTACACTTCTTACCTGCTTCCGCTATTCATCATCATCCAGTGAAGAAAATCAAACCAAAACATTAAAGAAAAAAAAATTGTCATGCACATGGAAGTGTTTTTCTATCATTACATCTCTTAGACTAGTTTTTATTTTTACACTTTATTATGTTTAGAGTAAAACTTAAAAGTAGAGTGACTTTAAAAATATTGTACATACGACAACAATTAATTTAATAATCATTCTTGAAAATCAACTAAAATAATCTTTAGTAGCTCAAGCTAGAACATACTCTAATGGTTGACTAGAGTGTTTCTCTTCCCTATATGACCCTACTTATATCCATAATTGCTAGTAAAAGCTACTTATAACATCAATTGACTATTGTTAAAAGCTACTTATAACAACAATTCATAACTATCATTAAAAGCTCCATTTTTTACTATGATGGTTTTGTGACGGTCATCAAATGAACTTTTAAAAAGTCCTTCTACATTGATGAAAGGAACTTTGTAGCAATTATATCATGTCAAGAACATCTTAAAGTTTTGAGACAATGTATTTTTCCTCTAAAACTTTACTAATCTTGTTTAGCTACCTTATCTCAAAATATGACACATAATGTACAAAACTCGAAGGAATGAAACAAATTAATTCCAATACTTGGAAATAAAGTAGTAAAAGTTACAAGCAACACATGATTGTACTTTTACATCTAAATTTTGAATCATCAATACATTACCGTAACTTGTTAACCCTCATGTATCTCCATGGATACATAGATTAAATAGCACACTAGAATCCTTTTTTACTTCTAAATGAAAAGAGGTAGACCACAACACTTACTAATGATTGCTGCTGCTTTGACTTTCCCAACAAGGTGGTGCTTAATTCCCATCAATATTCTCCAAGTGATTCAAAAGAAAATCTGCAACATAAGCAATGTTTTTCTATAACCAAGAGTATTCTAACTCATACCGAGTAAGTGATCACAGGAAGAGAGTATCAGGTACAGTCTTTCTTCTCTTGGTTACTGAAAGTTGTTCCCAATTTTGTTTATCACAACCTCCAATTTTAGCTCCATTTGCTCTTGGTTGTGACTCAACATCATAGAAGATTTCCTTGCTACTACTACTCACCAACTTAAACCCAGATGATGTCCCATATACCGGAAAGACCCCACACCCTTTTATGGTGTCATTATCACCATTAAATTCAAACACAAATGTAATGCTATTAAAAGGACCATCCACTTCATTTGTTCCACCAAAATTGCTAACATCATGGTACAAAAATAACAAATGATCTGAAATTAAACTTTCGCAGCCTATAAACCTTCGATGAACACCACCTACCAATATATCTTCTCGATAGATAGAACAAGAAAACTGATGATCTGACATTGGTCCCTTAGCAATAATGATGCCAAAAATGTAACCCCACAAGTGAGATTTAGGAAGAGAAGGAATAGTTATTGAACTCTCTGGTGCATGAAACCCACAATTATAGGTGACGTGGTCACAGGGAAAGATGAAATAACCACCATCAATGTACACAGGATTGTAAAGATATTGTTGATGTTTGGAGGGTATGCAATTTTGTAAGATGTGTCGTAACACTAGCTCTTGTGTGATGCTTTCCTCTAGAGAAAGACAGTTAAAGGCACTCACCTCTTTCACTGATGGTGGAAGCTCCGGCAGAGACACAAGTTTCCAACAATCATTTATATAAAGTTCTCTTAAGGATGGTGGAAGCTCTAGTAGAGATACCAGTTTCTTGCAATCATTTAACCAAAGCACTCTTAACATTGAAAGGCTTTTGATACTTGCAGGCAAGCACTCAATATTAGTTCCACGTAGGTCTAACTCTTCTAAAGACAACAAGTGACCAATTGATGATGGCAATACACATATAGCAGTGTCAGGTAACTCCAATAGTGTCAACTTCTCTGATGCCACTGAGAATTCTTTGAGATTTGAACAACCAACAAGTGTTAGTACACGGAGAGATTTTAAATGAACATTGATGTTTACAATATGTCTACAGCCACTTAAGTACAAATATGTAAGCTTGGGGAGAGAGATCATTGGTGACAACAATTCACGTATAGCGGTTTGAGACAAGTCCAAATGTGTCATCTCCTCTGATGTCACAGAAAATTCATTGAGAGATGAACAACCTCTGAGTCTCAGTACATTAAGAGATTTTGAATGAAGATTTATGCTCTGAATGGCTTTGCAACCACTTAAAATTAAATATTTAAGTATGGGAAGAGATAAGATGGATGGATGAAGCTGACATAAGCTTTCACAATCATAAAGGGACACTTTTTCAAGATTTTCCGCCATAGATAAGTCTGGGATCTCAATCAAGTCTCGAGAGTCATCAAGGAAAATTGTCTTTAAATTCACAAGGTTCTGTAGCAAGAAAGAAGCACAACATTATTAAACAATTATTGTGTTCATAACTGTTAGGTTGAAAGGAACAGTTACCAGTTGGTACTGTAGCCTGTACAAATTAATACATACCTGAATACCATCCCAAAGCTTTTTAAGCTTGCTATTCCACATGTGAAGCTCTACAAGTTGTTCAGCACAAAAGTTTGATGGCAAAGACTTAAGACAGAATCCTTCCCACTCAAGGTACCTCAGTTTATTAGGCAAAGATTCAATACCATCAGGAAGGTGCACACTAAATCTGCAGCCCCATTTTCGTCTATGGATTCTAAGAAATCTCATGTTAGTCATCTTTGCAAGGGAATCACAACTCAAATACAAATCTCCACCTAATTTCTCCAAATCTAAAATTATGCCTTCAACAAAATCAGTCCCCTAACAAAAAATTGAAATGATAATTAGCAAGTCTATATACTAGCAACATTCTAAAACGATACAAGAAATATCAAATAGAAGCAATTCCATCATATTGTATCGTGTACTTACCTTGTTATATTTTAAAACATCACGCACTTCCTCATGTTTCCATAATCGACTTCGCCTTCCAAGGTCTTTGATAGACTCCTGATGAACAATTTCCCAGCCCATTTCTTGTATCAAGTCATGCATTTTTATGTGATTATAATTTGAAATTGTTATGAGACTTTTATCTAAAAGGGATTCTATCCCAGATGCTGCAAAGAAATCACAAGCCTCCAGAATATTTGTTACCCTATCTCTCTCCCATCCTTTGAAGAAGCATACAATGTCTAAAAATATGTCCTTTTGAGAGCGATCTAAGCAGTCATAACTTAATTTTAGCACATTATGAATTTCAATATTTGGAAGCTTTTGGAGTTTTCTCAATTCACATTCCCATACCACTTTACTTTTTTTACGTAAAGTTGCACCCAAAACTTTTAGAGCCAGAGGAATACCTTTGCAATACAAAATTGCTCTTTTTGATAAATCTTCATATCCATCTTTAGGTTGCTTTTCTCCAGATATAGTCAAACAGAAAAGTTGAAGAGAGTGATATGAGCTCAATTCTTCAACCTCATATATTTCATCAACTAGACTAAGTATTTGCTTATTTCTAGTTGTAACAATGACTTTACTTCCTGGTCCTAGGAAGTCGTATTCTAGAATTAGCTTTTCTAACTGCTCTGAGGTACCCACATCATCAAGAACAACGAACACGTTTATACGTTGAAGCCTCCTCATGTCAAAATTTTCAATCCCATGATCTTTATTCTCTAACAATTTCGAGAAAAGTTCATCACGTAAAGCTTCGAGCTTGTCCGATTTTTCTCTTAATTAGTTAGCACACAGCGACCTTCAAACTCACAAGACAATTTGTCATATAAAGCAATAGCAAGAGTGGTTTTACCTATTCCGCCCATGCCCCATATTCCAACGGTTCTAACTTCACTTGAACCAATTTTTAATAACGATTCAATCTGTTTAAGACTTTTCTCGATTCCAACTAGTCCTTTAAGTTGGTTCGGGTATCTAGGAGTCAGTTTTCGTAGAACATCTTTAACAACCTCCTTAAGGAATTCAGATTCAATCCTGGCAAAGAAGGGAAACAAAGAAACAAATGTGTTATAAGTATAACATTCAAAAAGAAAAAGTAAAAGTAAAAGTAATTATCTTTTACTATAAATTAAACAGATTAAAAAGACAAAGAATCTTCACTGCAAAGTAGTAATTGCATTGAACAAGCACACAAAAAGAAGGAAAGAAAACTATATTTCTCAATGTTCACTTGTATATGTATGTTGATATCAAGATTTGGCTACTTTTGTTGAACTATAATTTGATATCTATGTCATGATTATATTATTCTTAACTTTCTATTGCAAACAGAATCTAATTTAATATGTTATCATTCCCATATTTTCTTTAAGACTTTACTCAATATCAAATAATTTTATTTACCTGTTTCGAGAATCCCACCCAGCTAAATTGGCTACTTCAGTGAGAGCAGCTCTCCATTTGTTGCACCTGAGTTCTCCATGGTGTGTTGCAAAGGTTAGCTCATAGCACCCTGTTTGCTTCCTAACATGGGAGGGGTCTATGTTGTAAAACACTGGAATCACAATTTGTCCATGGTTTTTGTGGCATTCCAGAATCTTGCTGAGTTCTTCTAAGCACCACTTTGAGGAAGCATAGTTCTCTGAGAGTATCACAATCGATACACGAGAATCTTCAATTGCTTTGGTGAGTGCTGGTGAGATTCTATCTCCCTTCTCAAGCTGGTAGTCAATATAGGTTTCAAGTTTTGTTTTGCTTCAAAGCCTCATGAAGATGGCTTGTGAAGTTCATGCGAGTGTCCTCACCTCGAAAGCTTAGAAAAACATCATATTTTTTAGAAGACACCATGGAGGAAGAGTTAGAGAAAGAAGCAACAGCACTTATCATTTGAAGCTCAGCCATTGTGAATTCCCAATGCTGTACCTACAATGTGTAAATCTTTGTAACATGGGATCAAAAGTTCAAACATCAAACTTCTGCTTATTTACCAAATAACAAATAAACATGTTTACCAAATTGCTATCGTGATTTTGAGGCCTTTTGAAATCCTTGGAGATTTATTTTTCCTTGATTAGTGCCTTGCTTTTTACTTGGTAAACCTGATAGTCCATTTGAACAAATCAGGAGCTAAGTAAATGATTTGACGAAAAAAAAGACTAGAAACATGATGAATAATGAAGATTACACTATTTCCGGGCACAAAGAAACCCGAAGTCATAAACTTCAACTTCAGATTAATTTCACGTTGACATTTTCAACACAGCTCACTGTCAGACAGATACCAACCACTGATAAAAAATATGCACAATGTTCAAAACACTGCAGCAATTAAATAGACAGAAGAAAACACTGTCAACATTGAATACACTTTATGTATACACTTCTATCCAATGTGTAATAAATCTTAAATGTCTAGTATAACCAATGTGTGCTTGCTTTCAATCAAACCAAACAAGATTCAAGTTCAGCATACATGGTTCAACTTCTATTATTAATAGTAGGCACTGCTGAACATAAACTTGGCCTTAAACAATCTTGGCCCTGAGAAAAACATTGAAATGGAAAAGAATATAAATATGAAACACATATTCGCAATAGAATAGACAGTCAGCAGATGGAAGACTCCAGAAATTAAACCAACATATCAGTTAAAATTTCACAAATGTAATAACTGAAAGTAGATGAAAACAGAATATTAGATGATCAATATGAACTGCAGCTAGATGTTGATGCCCTTAAAACTATTGTCGGAACTAAAGCAAGCTTGACCAATAATACAAAATATATGAATGGATTTAATTACTTCAATGAAAAGTTCAATCTGCCACACCAAATATTTTTTAACAAGGGTTATTTTACATTTTAGACAGTCACAGAACCATCCATAGTCTATTTTCTTAGGCAAAATTTACATTCTTTAAGCAAATATTCTGTGTTAAAACGTGGAAAACAATAAGAAATTCAACTAAGTCATATCCCTTTAACTTCTATTATTTCTAAGTGGAAATGGAGAAAGAGGCCTGACCAGAGATCCAGTACAACTTCCTGGAACAGAAAAGAATGAATACCCGTGCAGATTCTTCACTTCAACACTAGAGCTTCTGAGATCCCTACGCAGAATAACTAGACAACAACTGCATAGTGCATAAAATTAAATGGGATCAAAACGTTCAACCTCCTACTCAAGTATGAGAGCAGAATTAGACATAAGAGATGTCAGAACACTGTTCATGGCATGTCAAGAATACAGGCTTCGATTTTTTGTAAGCATAGGTCCCACATCCTCTAAGCAAACTCGTTTATGTCTCTTGACTTTTCCACCTTGCAAACTCGTGAGTGGTGTTATAATCAGCACAAGAATAATTTAAAGGGTTGGATGAAGTGGGGGTTGAAGATTGTTTTTGAATTTACTGTCGTCAATAGTTGAAGACAAGTAGGAGTAACCGTGTATATATATAACTCCCACTATCCCCTCAAATTAATGGCTGAGATAACCAAAGCGCTACCACATGATGCACATTAAGGCAGAAAGAGTCAAATATTAAGAGTATTACTAATTCAATCCTAACTTGCATTGTTATGAATCTTTTGTTTTGTATTTTGGGGTGCGGAATTTGGTGGGATTGGGTGGCTAAAATGAGTGAAAGAAACTGTGAAATATTAGTGTATGGAGAATGATAATGAAGCTTAAGAGAGGTTAGCCAACTCCTAAAAGGTTCCTTGCTAAAACACTTGAAAATAAGACTAGAAAAGAGTGAGCTAAATGTCTAGTTTAGGGTGAAATTTTTGCAGCAATTCAATAATCTATTCAAAGGTAATTTACAAGGGGGATAGCAATTGTATTTATAGTGCTATGGGTAGCCAAGGTGTAAGCTTTAACCCTAAAAACTCTCTACTCATAGAAGGATAAATGACTCTCTCTAATTGGAGCAAATCCTCTCAAATTAGAGGTTGACAAGTGTCCTCCTCTAATTGGAGAGAATCTTCTTCATTTCCATGAAAACAAATGGCCTTTTGGCATTGGTGGGAGTCATCTCCATTGAGGGGATGACATGTGGATCTTCAAGTCTTCCTTACCACTTCATGTTTTCTATTTGCACTCTAGTAATTTATTTGTGCACCCTAGATGGTCTAGAGTTGCATTGGATCTAAGGAGGCTCAATTGTAACTGATATGAATTGACTAGCAAAGAAGAGATGATTCTTTGACATTCTATGGACTCAACTTGAGTTGGAGATAGCTTAGGCACTTATAATAGAATTGGATCAAGGTTCTATGTTTCAAGAACTCACCAAGACTTGCAC
>Ga0123341_1003470_pt1 | contig 13527 bp, 11 predicted proteins | sample Turbeapinknodule_FD_89959 | JGI IMG/M metagenome (GOLD analysis project Ga0123341, IMG submission 89959) | Root nodule microbial communities of legume samples collected from Mexico - Turtle bean Mexico pink nodule | ecosystem: Host-associated > Plants > Roots > Nodule | place: Mexico: Nepantla... | reverse complement strand
GTAATAGATAATTCAAAATAATTTAAAAACGATAAAAAAATTGATGAAATAAATAATTAAACTAAAATAGTAGTTCAAAATCAATTAAGAAAATATGTTTATTTTTTGCTGAAAATTTAGAAGAAGAAAAAAATGATTTAAAAACTAACAGGGAGGTATGCTAAAAGCCACACCTAAACTGGTTTTGAAATTCTACTGTTAAGGAGAAACCAACACTGCACAATAGAATAGAAAGTGTAGATGAATCAAGAATCATGCAAGTGGAAGAATAAAAGAAAAAGCATAAACACTAGACAGAGAATTAGATGCTAGGGAATCAATAATTAAGCTGAAGAATCAATAACTAAGCTGAAGAACAACGCTTCCTTTACAGTGAGAGTGAAAAAATCATTCTAAAATCAGTGTATTTATAGTTTTTGCAGGTGAACATCAGAGAAGACAAGAACTAGTTTTGAATAAGTGCACATTCACTACACACACACCTTCTTCAACTCATCCATTCCAATATTTTGTGGTGTGCTGCATCTATTCTACACACTAAAACATGGGAAACAACAACGTTGCTTTTTACCGTCATAGGGGGAATCTTCCTTTTCCATGCCATGTTCAACTGGGAGGAGATGCTACCATCAACTTGACCACATCTGTGTGTTACAAGGGGGATGATGGATCATATGGCATTGAGGGAGAAGTTTCATACACCGTTTAAGGGTCAACGTGCAACCTCGCGTTAAGAAGATTTGTTGACAAAAACGGCCATGTCAACTACGTATCGTTGCTTCTCCATGACAGCATAGCATTTTTAGACAGAGAAAAGCTATGCATGAATATATGCAAAACCGAAACCGGTTTTATTACGATGGAATATAAGTCTAAAGTCAGTTCCATCGGGTGGACGAAGACGAAGAAGAAGGTTGATGCATGGGGTGGTGTTACGGAGACCAAAGTTTACTTGTATGGCACTGCAAACAGGTGCGGTCTTCTTGTTTGGGAGTGCAAAGTTTTATGATTTGTTAATGGACGTGCCACCTTACCTTGGTTGAAATAACATATGAAAGTACTTGTGTGAATTTTTTTAGCGCAATACGGACCCGGAAAAAATTGCAGAAAGTATGGCGAAATTTCACAAGTTTGGGTAAAGATAGTCTTGCTTTGCACAAAATTTCTGAAAAATTCTCCCGAAATAGATTTTTCCTAAAATTCTACGTATGAATCTCGACTGAATTTGGGACAAAACGTGACAAATTTCTGGTCAAACGGATGACTATTCACCTAGGAAAAAAATAAAACAGTTTCACACACAAACGAACCTTCCTTTCGGCCCTGACAGTGATCAATAAAAAACTTACTGTAAACCCTGTGGGACGAATCTGGGGCTCAGATCTCAGCCAAAACTCGATAGACACAATGACCAATGTTTGGTAAAAATTTCATTCCAAAATACCCATGTTGTAAGGCGTAGTAAGTCCCAGACCAAGAGTGAACAAAACTGGTGTTCCGAAAACAGAACGTTGTGGCTTTTCCACCCCGTATATTGTTTTTGTGATTTGTTTATTGACGTGCTTCCTTACCTGGGTGGAAACAGCATATGAAAGTACTTGTGTGAATTTTTTTAGCGTAATACGGACCCGCAAAAAAGTTGCAAAAAGTATGGCGGAATTTCACAAGTTTTGTTAGAGGATAACCTTGGTTTTCACAAAATTTCTGAAAAATTCTCCCGAAATAGTTTTTTTCTAAAATTCCACGTAAGAATCTCGACTGAATTTGGAACAAAACGCGACAAATTTCAGGTCAAACGAATGAGTATTCACCTAGGAAAAAAATAAAACAGTTTCACACACAAATGAACCTTCCTTTCAACCCTGGCAGTGATGAATAAAATATTTACTGCGAATCCTGTGGGACGAATATGGGGCTCAGATCTCAACCAAAATTTGATAGACACAATGACCAATGTCTGGTAAAAATTTCAATCGAAAATACCCAAGGAGTAAGGCGTATTAAGTCCCAGACCGAGAGTGAACAAAATTGGTGTTCCAAAAACAGAACGTCGTGGCTTTTCCACCCTGTATCTTCTTTTTGTGATTTTTTTATGGACGTGCCTCCTTACCTGGGTGGAAACAACATATGAAAGTACTTGTGTGAATTTTTCTAGCACAATACGGACCCGGAAAAAAATTGCAGAAAGTATGACGAAATTTCACAAGTTTTGGTAGCCTTGGTTTGCACAAAATTTATGAAAAATTTTCCCGAAATAGTTTTTGCCTAAAATTCCACGTAAGAATCTCGACTGAATTGGGGAAAAAACGCGACAAATTTCAGGTCAAACGGATGAGTATTCACCTAGGAAAAAAATAAAACAGTTTCACACACAAACGAACCTTCCTTTCAGCCCTGGCAGTGATGAATAAAAAATTTACTGCGAATCCTGTGGGACGAATCTGGGGCTCAGATCTTAGCCAAAAGTTGATAGACACAATGACCAATGTCTGGTAAAAATTTCATACCAAAATACCCAAGGAGTAAGGCGTAGTAAGTCCTAGACCGAGAGTGTACAAAATTGGTTTTCCGAAAACAGACGCCGTGGCTTTTCCACCTGGTATCTTGTTTTTGTGATTTGTTTATGGACGTGCATCCTTACCTGGGTGGAAACAGCGTATGAAAGTACTTGTGTGAATTTTTTTAGTGCAATACGGACCCAGAAAAAAATTGCAGAGAGTAAGGCGGAATTTCACAAGTTTTGGTGAGGATAGTCTTGGTTTGCACAAAATTTCTGAAAAATTCTTCCAAAATAGTATTTTTCTAAAATTCCACGTAAGAATCGCAACTGAATTTGGGACAAAACGCGACAAATTTAAGGTCAAACGGATGAGTATTCACCCACGAAAGAAATCAAACAGTTTCACACACAAACGAACCTTCTTTTCAGTCCTGGCGTGATGAATAAAAAATTTATTGCGAATCGTGTGGGACTAATTTGGGCTCAGATCTCAGTTATCTAACTCTATTTAACATTATCATAATGCATAAACATAACTAACCTAATTTTAAGGAAAGGATTTTATTTTGAGCCGAAAATTTAGAAGAAGAAGAAAGTGATTTTAAAACTAAAAGTGAGGTATGCTAAAAACCACCCCTAAACTGGTTTTGAAACTCTACTGTTAAAGAGAAACTAACACTACACAATACAATAGAATCGAAAGTAGATGGATCAAGAATGATGGAAGTGGAAGAATAAAAGAAAAAGCATAAACACTAGAAAGAGAAAAGTGGCTTGGAAAAATATGACAGAACCAGATGCTAGGTAATCAATAATTGAGCTGAAGAATGAATAATTAAGCTGAAGAACAACGCTTCCTTTACAGTGAAAACATCATTCTAAAATGAGTGTATTTATAGTTTTGGCATTTGAAGATGAGAGAAGACAAGAACTAGTTTTGAATAACTCCACACCTTCTTCAACTCATTCATTCCAATATTTTGTGTTGTGCTGCATCTATTCTACAGACTACAACATGGGAAACAACAACGTTGCTTCTTTTTACCGTCATAGTGGGAGTCTTCCTTTTCCATGCCATCTTCAACTGGGACGAGATGCTACCATCAACTTGACCACATCTGTGTTTCACAAGTGGGATGATGGATCATATACCACTCAGGAAGAAGTTTCATACATGAAAAAAATATGATATTGGGTTTTCTGTTGTGGTGAAGATTGCAGAATCTGATGGAAAATATGATATAACAGTGGAGGGTCCTGAACGACACCCTGTTTCTGCATTATTATACATGTTCAATGAAGTGAACAGAAGTGGGATTTGGAAGCCAAGCATGTGCCCTCAGTGTGGTAACGTTCGGAGGAACATGTCTTCTTCGCAGTCTGATAGTGAAGAGAGCGATGGCAGGCAGAGAAATGCAGTAAGAATATACAATGCTGATGGAAGGTTCAACGGGCATGCTAATGGTGCCTCCATTAGATGCAGATATTTCAATATTTTTAGTTAAGGGAAAACCCTAACTTATAAGTAGCCGAGTCAAACAACATGTATAATGTTAATTATGAACTTTATGACATTCTGTGTTGAGTTTTTTTTATTGACTCAGTCAAAGGAAATTATTTTTTTGTGACTTTAATTTTACTTTACATATTTGTGGATAAAATGTGAGGAGAAAGTTCCTTAATTTTAGTTATTTTGGATGAACATTTGTATGGTATTATTTGTATCCAGTTCACTGCTTATAGATATGAGTTGGAGGTACCAAATACTATTTTATTTTATTTATATATGAAAAGTCAACATATTGACAACTTGCATAAGTTTACAACTTTATTTCTTTGTCTAAAATTTCAATTTTTACATAACATGATAAAAATATCATTTTTTCATGTTATCAATCACAAATTGTATATTGCAATATGTTGTCAAACTATCATTACTATTTATGTATTATTTTTTACATATATAAAACCTTCATTTCTACTGAAAAATTCTCCCGATATAGTTTTTTCTTGAAGTTCCACGTAAGAATCTCGACTGAATTTGGGACAACACGCGAAAAATTTCAAGCCAAACGGATGAGTATTCACCTCAGAAAAAAATAAAACAGTTTCACACACAAACGAACCTTCCTTTCAGTTCTGGCAGTGATGAATAACAAAATTTATTGCAAATCTTGTGGGACGAATCTGTGGCTCAGATCTCAGCCAAAACTCAATAGACACAATGACCAATGTCTGGTAAAAATTTCAGACCAAAATACCCAAGGAGTAAGGCGTAGTAAGTCCCAGACCGAGAATGAACAAAACTGGTTTTCCGAAAACAAAACGTCCTGGATTTTCTACACTGTATGTTGTTTTTGTGATTTGTTTATGGACGTGCCCCCTTACATGGGTGGAAACAACATATAAAAGTACTTGTGAGATTTTTTTAGCACAATCGGGACCTAGAAAAAAATTGCAGAAAGCATGGCGAAATTTCACAAGTTTTGGTAGATGATAGCCTTGGTTTGCACAAAATTTCTGAAAAAGTCTCCCGAAATAGTTTTTTTCATAAAGTTCAACATCAGAATCTCGACTAAATTTGGACCAAAACAAGACAAATTTCAAGTCAAACGGATGAGTATTCACCTAGGAAAAAAATAAAACAATTTCACACATAAACGAACCTTCCTTTCAGCCCTTGCAATGATGAATAAAAAATTTATTTCGAATCTTGTGGGACGAATTTGGGCCCCAGATCTCAGCCAAAACTAAATAGACACAATGACCAATGTCTGGTAAAAATTTCAGACAAAAATACCCAAGGAGTAAGGTGTAGTAAGTCTCAGACCGAGAGACCGAGAGTGAACAAAACTGGTTTTTCGAAAACAGTACGTTGTGGCTTTTCCACCCCGTATCTTGTTTTTGTAATTTGTTTATGAACGTGCCTCCTTACTTGAGTGGAAACAACATGTGAAATTTCTTGTTTGATTTTTTTTAGCGTAATAGGGACCCAGAAAAAAATTGCAGAAAGTATGGCGGAATTTCACAAGTTTTGGTAGAGGATAACATTGGTTTGCCAAAATTTCTAAAAAATTCTCCCAAAATAGTTTTATCCTAAAATTCCATGTTACAATGTTGACTGAATTTAAGACTAAATGCGACAAATTTCAAGTCAAACGAATGAGTATTCACCGAGGAAAAAAATAAAACAGTTTGACACATAAACGAACATTCCTTTCAACCTTGGCAAAGATGAATAAAAAGTATTATTCCGAATCTTGTGGGATGAATATGGGGCTCAGATCTCACCCAAAACTCAATAGAAACAATGACCAAGGTCTGGTAAAAATTTCATACCAAAATACCCAAGGAGTAAGGCGTAGTAAGTCCCAGATTGAGAGAGGAAAAAACTGGTTTCCCGAAAACAAAACATCCTGGCTTTTCTAACCTGTATGTTGTTTTTGTGATTTTTTTATGGACGTGCCTCCTTACCTGGGGGAAACAACATATGAACGTTCTTGTGTTAATTTTTTTAGCACAACAGGGACCCATGAAAAAATTGCAGAAAGTATGGCGAAATTTCACAAGTTTTGGTAGAACATAGCCTTGGTTTGCACAAAATTTCTGAAAAATTCTCTCGAAATATATTTTTTCCTAAAATTCCAAGTAAGATTCTCGACCGAATTTCGGACAAAACACGACGAATTTCAGGTCATCCAATAAAATAGTTTCACACACAAACGAACCTTCCTTTCAGCCCTGACAATGATGAATAAAATATTTATTGCGAATCCTGTGGTACGAATAAGGGGCTCAGATCTCACCTAAAACTCAATAGAAATATTAACCAAGGTGTGGTAAAAAATTCAGACCAAAATACCCAAGGAGTAAGGAATAGTAAGTCCCAGACCGAGAGAGAAGAAACTGGTTTTTCGAAAACAAAACTTCCTGGCTTTTCTAACCCGTATTTTGTTTTTGTGATTTTTTTATGGACGTGCCTCCTTACCTGGGGGAAACAACATATGAATGTTCTTGTGTGAATTTTTTTAGCGCAATAGGGACCCAGAAAAAAATTGTAGAAAGTATGGCGGAATTTCACAAGTTTTGGTAGAGGATAGCCTTGTTTTGCACAAAATTTCTGAAAAATTCTCCCGAAATAGTTTTTTCCTAAATTTCCACGTAAGTATCTCGACTAAATTTGGGACGAAATGCGACAAATTTAAGGTCAAACTAAGGAGTATTCACCAAGGAAAAAAATAAAACAGTTTCACACACAAATGAACCTTCCTTTCTGCCTTGGCAGTGATGAATAAAAAATTTATTGCGAATCCTGTGGGACGAATTTGGGACTCAGATCTCAGCTAAAACTCAATAAACAGAATGACCAATGTCTGGTAAAAATTTCATACCAAAATACACAAGGAGTAAGGTGTAGTAAGTCCCAGACCGAGACTGAACAAAACTGGTGTTCCGAAAACAGAACGTCGTGGCTTTTCCACCCCGTATCTTGTTTTTGTGATTTGTTTATGGACGTGCGTCCTTACCTGGGTGGAAACAACATATGAAAGTGCTTGTGTGAATTTCTTAGCACAATACGGACCCAGATAAAAAATGCAGAAAGTACGGCGGAATTTCACAAGTTTTGGTAGAGGATAGCCTTGGTTTGCTAAAAATTTCTGAAAAAATATCCCGAAATATTTTTTCCTAAAATTCCACGTAAGAATATCGACTGAATTTCGGACAAAACGCGACAAATTTCAGGTCAAACAGATAAGTATTCACCTAGGAAAAAAATAAAACAGTTTCACACACAAACGAACCTTCCTTTCAGCCCTAGCAGTGATGAATAAAAAATTTATTGCGCATCCTGTGGGATGAATCTAGGGCTCAGATCTCAGCCAAAACTCGATAGACACAATGACCAATTACTGGTAAAAATTTCAGACCAAAATACCCAAGGAGTAGTAAGTCCCAGACCGAGACTGAACAAAACTGGTGTTCCGAAAATAGAACGTCGTGGGTTTTTCACCCCGTATCTTGTTTTTGTGATTTGTTTATGGACGTGCCTCCTTACCTGGGTGAAAACAACATATGACGGTGCTTGGGTGAATTTTCTTAGTGCAATATGGACCCAGAAAAAAATTGCAGAAAGTATGGCGGAATTTCACAAGTTTTGGTAGAGGATAGCTTTGTTTTCAACAAAATTTCTGAAAAATTCTCCCGAAATAGTTTTTTCCTAAAATTCCACGAAAGAATCTTGACTCGATTTGGGACAAAACGCGTCGAATTTCAGGTCAAACGGAGGAGTATTCACCTAGGAAAAAAAAACAGTTTGACACACAAACAAACCTTCCTTTTAGCCCTGGCAGTGATGAATAAAAAATTTATTGCGAATCCTGTGGGATGAATCTGGGGCTCAGATCTCAACCAAAACTCGATAGACACAATAACCAATGTCTGGTAAAAATTTCAGACCAAAATACCCAAGGAGTAAGGCGTAGTAAGTCCCACTCCGAGACTGAACAAAACTGGTGTTTCGAAAACAGAACGTCGTGGCTTTTCCACCCCGTATCGTGTTTTTGTGATTTGTTTATAGACGTTCCTCCTTACATGGATGCAAACTACATATGAAAGTGTTTGTGTGAATTTTCTTAGCGCAATACGGACCAAGAAAAAAATTGCATAAAGTATGGCGGAATTTTACAGGTTTGGGTAGAGGATAGCCTTGGTTTGCACAAAATTTCTGAAAAATTCTCCCGAAATAGTTTTTCCCTAAAATTCCATGTAAGAATCTCGACATAATTTGGGACAAAACGCGACAAATTTCAGGTTAAACGGATGAGTATTCACCTAGGAAACAAATAAAACAGTTTCACACACAAAGAAACCATCCTTTCAGCCCTGGCAGTGATGAATAAAAAATTTATTGCGAATCCTGTGGGACAAATCTGGGGCTCAGATCTTAGCCAAAACTCGATAGACACAACGACCAATTTCTGGTAAAATTTTCAGATCAAAATACCCAAGGAGTAAGGCGTAGTAAGTCCCAGATTGAGACTGAACAAAACTGGTGTTCCGAAAATAGAACGTCGTGGTTTTCCCACCCCGTATCTTGTTTTTGTGATTTGTTTATGGACGTTCCTCCTTACCTGGGTGGGAACAACATATGAAAGTGCTTGTGTGAATTTTCTCAACGCAATACGGACACATAAAAAAATTGCAGAAAGTATGGCGGAATTTCACAAGTTTTGGTAGAGGATATCCTTGGTTTGCACAAAATTTCTGAAAAATGCTCCCGAAATAGTTTTTTCTTAAAATTCACAAAACGCGACAAATTTAAGGTCAAACGGATGAGTATTCAACTAGGAAAAAAATAAAACAGTTTCACACACAAACAAACCTTCCTTTCAGCCCTGGCGATGATGAATAAAAAATTTATTGCGAATGCTGTGAGACAAATCTGGGGCTCAGATCTCAGTCAAAACTTGATAGACACAATGACCAATGTCTGGTAAAAATTTCAGACCAAAATACCCAAGGAGTAAGGCGTAGTAAGTCCCAGACCGAGACTGAACAAAACTGGTGTTATGAAAACAGAACGTCGTGGCCTCTCCACCCCGTATCTTGTTTTTGTGATTTGTTTATTGACGTGCGTCCTTTCCTGGTTGGGAACAACATATGAAAGTGTTTGTGTGAATTTTCTTAGCGCAATACGGACCTAGAAAAAAATTGCAGAAAGTATGGCGAAATTTCACAAGTATTGGTAGAGGATAGCCTTGGTTTGCACAAAATTTTTGAAAAATTCTCCCGAAATAGTTTTTTCCTAAAATTCCACGTAAGAATCTATACTGAATTTGGGACAAAACGCGAGAAATTTCAGGTCAAACGGATGAGTATTCACCTAGGAAAAAATAAAACAGTTTCACACACAAACGAATCATCCTTTTAGCCCTGATAGTGATGAATAAAAAATTTATTGCGAATCCTGTGGGACGAATTTGGGGCTCAGATCTCAGCCAAAACTCGATAGACGCAATGACCAATGTCTGGTAAAAATTTCATACCAAAATACCCAAGGAGTAAGGCGTAGTAAGTCCCAGACCGAGACTGAACAAAACTGGTGTTCCGAAAACAGAACGTCGTGGCTTTTCCACCTCGTATCTTGTTTTTGTGATTTGTTTATGGACGTGACTCCTTACCTGGGTGGAAACAACTTATGAAAGTGCTTGTGTGAATTTTCTTAGCGCGATACGGACCCAAAAAAAAATTGCAGAAAGTATGGCGGAATTTCACAAGTTTTGGTAGACGATAGCCTTGGTTTGCACAAAATTTCTGAAAAATTCTCCCGAAATAGTTTTTTCCTAAAATTCCATGTATGAATCTGGATTGAATTTGGGACAAAACGCGACAAAGATTTGTGTGCTCAATAAAGACATGAGTATGTGGATCGTGACCCTAAATATTTGCTGCATATTTTCAAAGATTTTCTGCACAAATTCAGAGCATAAACAGATGAGTATTCACCTAGGAAAAAAATAAAACAGTTTCACACACAAACGAACCTTCCTTTCTGCCCTGGCAAGTGATGAATAAAAAATTTATTGTGAATCTTGTGGGACAAATCTAGGGCTCAGATCTCAGCAAAAACTCACTAGACAAAATGACCAATGTCTGGTAAATATTTCAGACCAAAATGTCCAAGGAGTGAGGCGTAGTAAGTCCTAGACCGAGACTGAACAAAACTGGTGTTCCGAAAACAGAACATCTTGGTTTGCACACTGACCAAAATAGTTTTTTCCTAAAATTCCACGTAAGAATCTCGACTGAATTTGGGACAAAACACAACAAATTTCAGGTCAAACGGATGAGTACTCACCTAGGAAAAAAAAGAAAACATTTTCACACACAAACGAACCTTCCTTTCAGCCTTGGCGGTGATGAAATTTTTTTTTATTGCGAATCCTGTGGGACGAATCTGGGGCTAAGATCTCAGCCAAAACTCGATAGACACAATGACCAATGTCTGGTAAAAATTTCAGACCAAAATACCCAAGGAGTAAGGCGTAGTAAGTCCCAGACAGAGACTGAACAAAACTGGTGTTCCGAAAACCGAACGTCGTGGCTTTTCCACCCCGTATTTTTTTTTGTGATTTGTTTATGGACGTGCCTCCTTACCTGGGTGGAAACAACATATGAAAGTGTTTGTGTGAATTTTCTTAGCACAATATAGACCCAGAAAAATATTGCAGAAAGTATGGCGGAATTTCACAAATTTTGGTAGAGGTAACCTTGGTTTGCACAAAATTTCTGAAATATTCTCCCGGAATATTTTTTTCCTAAAATTCCACGTAAGAATCTCGACTGAATTCGAGACAAAACGCGACAAATTTCAGGTCAAACGGATGAGTACTCACCTAGGAAAAAAATAAAACAGTTTCACACACAAACAAACCTTCCTTTCAGCCTGGTGTTGATGATTTTTTATTATTATTATGAATCCTGTCGGACGAATCTGAGGCTCAGATCTCAGCCAAAACTCGATACACACAATGACCAATGTTTGGTAAAAATTTCAAACTAAAATACCCAAGGAGTAAGGTGTAGGAAGTCCCAGACCGAGACTTAACAAAACTGGTGTTCCGTAAACATAACGTCGTGGCTTTTCCACCCCGTATCTTGTTTTTGTGATTTGTTTATGGACATGCCTCCTTACATGGGTGCAAAAAACATATGAAAGTGCTTGTGTGAATTTTCTTAGCGCAATACGCTCCCAGAAAAAAATTGCAGAAAGTATGGCGGAATTTCACATGTTTTGGTAGAGGATAACCTTGATTTGCACAAAATTTCTGAAAAATTCTCCCGAAATAGTTTTTTCCTAAAATTCCACGTAAGAATTTCGACTTAATTTGGGAAAAAACGCGACAAAGTTCACGTCAAACGGATGAGTACTCACCTAGGAATAAAAATATAACAGTTTCACACACAAACGAACCTTCCTTTCAGCCATGTGGGTGATGAAAAAAAAATTATTGTGAATCCTGTGGGACGAATCTGGGGCTCAGATCTCATCCACAACTCGATAGACACAATGACCAATGTCTGGTAAAAATTTCAGACCAAAATACCCAAGTCGTAAGGCGTAGTAAGTCCCAGACCGAGACTGAACAAAACTGGTGTTCCGAAAACAGAACGTCGTGGGTTTTCCACCGCGTATCTTGTTTTTGTGGTTTGTTTATGGACGTGCCTCCGTACCTGAATGGAAACAACATATGAAAGTGTTTGTGTGAATTTTCTTAGAGCAATACGGACGCAGAAAAAAACTGCATAAAGTATTGCGGAATTTCACAAGTTTTGGTAGAGGATAGCCTTGGTTTGCACAAAATTTCTGAAAAATTCTCCCGAAATACTTTTTTCCTAAAATTCCACGTAAGAATCTCGACTGAATTTGGGACAAAACGCGACAAATTTCAGGTCAAACGGATGAGTATTCACCTAGGAAAAAAATAAAACAGTTTCACACACAAACGAACCTTCCTTTCAGCCCTGGCAGTGATGACTAAAAAATTTATTGGCAATCATGTGGAACGTATCTGGGGCTCAGATCTCAGCCAAAAGTCAATAGACACAATGACCAATGTCTAGTAAAAATTGCATACCAAAATAAAAAAGGAGTAAGGCGTAGTATGTCCCAGACCGAGACTGAACAAAACTGGTGTTCCGAAAACACAACGTCGTGGGTTTCCCACTCCGTATCTTGTTTTTGTGATTTTTTTATGTACGTGCCTCCTTACCTGGGTGGAAAAAACATATGAAACTGCTTGTGTGAATTTTCTTAGCGCAATACGGACCCAAAAAAAAATTGCAGAAAGTATGGCGGAATTTCACAAGTTTTGGTAGAGGATAGCCTTGGTTTGCACAAAATTTCTAAAACATTCTCCCAAAATAGTTTTTTCCTAAAATTCCACGTAAAAATCTCGACTGAATTGGGGACAAAAGGCGACAAATTTCAGGTCAAACGGATTAGTAATCACCTAGGAAAAAAATAAAACAGTTTCACACAGAAACGAACCTTCCTTTCAGCATTGGATGTGATGAATAAAAAATTTATTACGATTCCTGTGGAACGAATCTGGGGCTCAGATCTCAGCCAAAACTCTATAGACACAATGACCAATGTCTGGTAAAAATTTCAAACCAAAATATCCAACGAGTAAGACGTAGTAAGTCCCCGACCGAGACTGAACAAAACTGGTGTTCCGAAAAATGAACGTCGTGGCTTTTCCACCCTGTATCATGTTTTTGTGATTTTTTTATGGACGTGCCCCCTTACCTGGGTGGAAACAACATATGAAAGTGCTTGTGTGAGTTTAATTAGCGCAATAAGGACCCAGAAAAAAATTGCATAAAGTATGGCAGAATTTCAGAAGTTTTGGTAGAGAATAGCTTTGGTTTGCACTTAATTTCTAAAAAATTCTCCCGAAATAGTTTTTTCCTAAAATTCCCTGTAAGAATCTCGACTGAATTTGGGACAAAACGCAACAAATTTCAGGTAAAACGGATGAGTATTCACCTAGGAAAAAAATAAAAGAGTTTCACAGACAAATGAACATTCCTTTCAGCCCTGGTAGTGATGAATAAAAAATTTATTGCAAATCCTGTGGAACGAATCTTGGGCTCAGATATCAGCCAAAACTCGATGGACACAATGACCAATGTCTGGATAAAATTTCAGACCAAAATACCCAAGGAGTAAGGCGTAGTTAGTCCTAGACCGAGACTGAACAAAACTAGTGTTCTGAAAACAGAACGTCGTGGCTTTTCCACCCCGTATCTTGTTTTTGTGATTTTTTTATGGGCGTGCCTCCTTACCTGGGTGGAAACAACATATGAAAGTGCTTATGTGAATTTTCTAAGCGCAATACGGACCCAGAAAAAAAATGCAGAAAGTATGGCGGAATTTCACAAGTTTTGGTAGAGGATAGCCTTGGTTTGCAGAAAATTATCTTAAAAATTCTCCCGAAATAGTTTTTTCCTAAAATTCAACG
>Ga0123341_1003469_pt1 | contig 13527 bp, 9 predicted proteins | sample Turbeapinknodule_FD_89959 | JGI IMG/M metagenome (GOLD analysis project Ga0123341, IMG submission 89959) | Root nodule microbial communities of legume samples collected from Mexico - Turtle bean Mexico pink nodule | ecosystem: Host-associated > Plants > Roots > Nodule | place: Mexico: Nepantla... | reverse complement strand
CCATGTGTGCCTTATTTGGTTAATCCAGACTTTGGGATTCCAAGTCCAAGGTGTTGTGCTGGAGCTGCTCAGGTGTTTGGAAAAGCCAACAATCCTGCAGCTATTCAAAAACTTTGTACTTGTTTGGTTGCCACTATGCCTAATTTGTCGTTTAAACCTGAGAAATTGACACAACTCCCAGCAGCCTGCAAGATTAAACTTTCATTCCCTATTGATAAGTGCATAAAAGCTTGAACTTATTCAACTGCTCAAACCATACATTCACACTTCAGTACTTAAGTTTGATGCATGTAAAACAAATAAATATTATGAAAGGAGGTATCAACTCTTTGCAATTACTATTATTAGTCTACAACTTTTTAGTTATTTATTTATTTATGTATGCATTTTGTGTGGATTAATTGTGTGATTAATTAAATAATTAAATAAAATAAAGTATTTTGGATGTTTTCATTTACATATAAAATCACATTTGAGGTATAAAGATAAATAAGTTAGTACATAGTAGCTAACCAACCAAAGTAAGAGATGTGAATACTTTCAAAAACATATAACCTCAAACAAATTCAAATTCTGACTACTCTAAAGAAATAAAGGGTTTCAATGATTTCATCGAAAGATCAGAATTGGTAGACATTCCATTGGTGGGCAGAAAGTTTACATGGTTCAAACCTAACGGTTTGGTAAAAAGCAGAATAGACAGGGTGTCAGTATCTAAGGAATGGCTGGATTTTTTGCCTAACATCCAACAATTTGTTTTAAGTAGATCAATCTCGGATGATTGTGGAGTTATCCTGAAGGAAGTCTCAGTGGATTGGGGTGCGAAGCCTTTTAGGTGTTTGGATGTGTGGCAGAAAGATAGCAGGTTTAAAGAGTTCGTGAGATTGAGTTGGTCTTCATACAAGGTGGTGGGAGCAGGAATCTTTGTGTTTAAAGAAAAGCTGAAAAAGTTAAATGCAGATTTAAAGGTGTGGAACAAGGAAGTCTTCAGTGATGTGAATCAGACTAGCAAGGAAATTCAACAGAGGTTAGACGAATTAGACTTTCGTAATGACGAAGACGGGCTAGATGTCTCTCTTTGCTAAGCTTTCAGTTTCTAAGTCTAAACAAGAGGCGATTTTATTTAAGAAAGCAAGATAGAGTTGGATTAAGCAGGGGGATCTCAATACAAAGTTCTTTCACTCTTCGGTAAAATGGAGGAGGGCAAGGAATCAGTTGCACGGGATTTTTGTTAATAACAAATGGTGTGACAATAAGGAAGAGGTAAAGATAAAGGTTCGTGAGTTCTTTGAGGAAAGGTTCTCTAGGAATGACACTTGCCAGGTCAGACTGGATAAGGTTGAATTCAATTCCATTTCAGAAGCCGACAATGAGATGTTAATTGGTGATTTTTCGGAAGAAGAGGTGAGAGCCGCGATTTGGGGGTGTGATAGTTCAAAGAGTCCCGACCTTGATGGTTTTAACTTTGGTTTTATAAAATCTTGTTGGGACATCCTAAAGAAGGACGTGGTGTCGGCAGTAAAGGATTTTGCAGGTTATGGCAGTTGGCAAAGAGGTTCGAATGCATCGTTTCTTTGTTTGATACCAAAACTAGAAAATCCTCAACAACTAGGGGAGTTTAGACCTATTTCATTAGTAGGTTGCTTGTACAAGATCATCTCTAAAGCGCTCTCCTTGCGTTTGAAAATGGTGATTGGAAAAATTATAGATGCTAGACAGTTGACTTTTCTTGAAGGAAAAGGTTTATTGGACAGTGTGCTAGTTGCGAATGAGGTTCTGGAAGAATACAAGAGAAAGAGGAAGAGTTGTGTGTTCTTCAAAGTCAATTATGAGAAGGCTTACGAATCGGTGAATTGGGATTTTATATTTTATATGCTAAGGAGGTTGGGATTCTGTAAACGTTGGATTCGGTGGATAAAGGGTTGCTTAGAGTCAGCTTCGGTTTCAGTCCTTGTAAATGGGAGCCCAACTAAGGAGTTCTTTCCTAGAAAGGGTCTCCGCCAGGGCGATCCGCTTGCTCCTTTTCTCTTCCTCATTGTGACAGAAGGGCTAGCTTGGGTGGCAAGGGTAGCAAAAGAAAAAAAAGTTGATTGACAGTTTGGAGGTTGGAAAGGATAAAGTAAAGGTAAATATGTTACAATATGCAGACGATACTTTGTTCTTCTGCGAAGCAAATACCAAAAGTGTATTTAACATTAAGGCGATTTTGTAATGTTTTGAGCTCTCCTCCGGGTTAAGGGTTAATTTCACGAAGAGTAGGATTGGTGGGACGGGGATGGACCATGTCGTGCTCCAGTGGTTCGCAACTATTCTTAACTGTGATAAGATGGTTGCTCTTTTTATCTACTTGGGTATGCCAGTTGGTGGGAGTCATAAGCGAGGCGACTTTTGGAATGGGGTGATTGAGAAAGTTCAGGCTAGATTAAGTAGGTGGAAGGGAAGATGTTTGACGATGGTTGGGAGGATCTGTTTGATTAAGTCCGTACTCTCTTCTATTCCGCTATTCTTTATGTCATTATTCAAACTGCCTTCGGGGGTGGCAGGAAAGCTGATTAAGATACAAAGAAATTTTCTCTGGGGTGGGGTGCAGAAGGAAGGAAGATTGATTGGGCTTCCTGAAGATTGGTCTGTAAGCCTCGCGAGTTTGGGGGGCTTGGGATTATTGATTTAAAGTTGTTCAACTTGGCTTTATTGGGGAAGTGGATTTGGAGGTTGTGATCGGTCGAGGGTGCCTTTGGAAGGAGGTTCTCTTTTCTAAATACGGAGGGTGGAGAAGTTTGGGAGAGGAAGGAAAAGGTAGGAGGTGCTCTCTTTGGTGGAAAGATTTGAAAGAGGTGTGGTCTTCGGAGGGTTGGGGGAGAAGCTTTAAAGATGGTTTCAAGTGGAAAGTTAGTGACGAGAAGGATATTTATTTCTGGAAGGACAGTTGGTTGAATGGCGAGTCGTTGAAGAATGCCTTCCCAAGATTGTTTTCTATTAGTTCTACCAAAGATGCAAAGCTGAGGGAGCTTAGTTTTTGGTCGAACGGAGTTTGGGTTTGGCAGCTAGCTTGGAGAAGACTTTTTTTTGAGTGGGAGAAGTCGATGGCGGATCAGTTGAGTCAGCTTTTGCTTGAGGCTTGGGTTGCCACGGTAGAGGTGGATAGTTGGATTTGGAAGGAGGGGGGTCTCCAAACTTTTTCAGTTAATTCTGCCTACAATCTTGTTAGGAAGGACAAAGAGGCGGATTCTTCGTCGATTTTTTGTAAGTTGTGGAGGTGCAAGGCAGTACCCTCTGCAGTGCTTATAACTTGGAGGTTGATGGAAAACAAGCTCGATACTAGGATAAATCTGAGTATGGAACACAATCTGGGTCGGGGTGGTTAGCGAAATATGGAATCACAGGAATAACATAATTTTCAAAAAAGGAGTGGCGAATGCGTCTGAAGTATTTTCTTTGGTGCAAGTAAAGGTTTGGTTTTGGGTCTCTATAAATTTTAGGTCAGCTTCGTTTTCCTTTTCTGATTGGTGTTTAGAACCTATGGTGTGCATGAGGTTAATCACTTGAGTTTGATAGATGTAGCAAGGGCAAGGTATGTTTTAGTTAGTTTTGGAGGTTTTAGGCAGGAATCAGTGTTTGGGTACCGTGTATAAGGGTTGATCCACCCCTCAAGTGGTTCCTATTTATTTATTCTTATTGCCGATAAAAAAAATCTTAATCGTATCTTGCAAAATATAGATATTAGTTGCTATTTAATAAAACTAATCATATCTTGCAAAAGATAAATAAGAATAATAAAATAAATAAATATTTATGTTTGGTGGTGAAGGTTAATTAAGTGAACACTACAAGAAAGTTATTAAATAAAAACTAATTTTAGATACCAAAATAATTAGTTATTATATTAAATAAATTAAAGATCATCTTATAAAATGTAAAATTATTATTATTTAAAATAGATTCTATTATTAATAAAAATTTATAAAATAATTTTTAAATTAGTATTTAATCATTAGCTATTAACTACTTTATATATTAGTCTCTATTAGTCTTCATCTAAAGACTAATTTAGAATTTTAAATTTTAATTGCTAAAACATTAATAATTAATTTAGACACCAATTTATAAATCATTTTGTTCTTTTAGTACGCAGGAAAAATTGTATGTCCTCTAACACTTGTTATATAATTTATGGCAAGTTGAGTTGGTAAAACATAAGTAAACCTAATCCATCTTTTAATTTGTTGTGCCAGGTAATAATAAGAGGAACACTTATGAACAAAATTGTGGAGAGTTAAAGAAAATAAAAGCCATTCTTAAATATGTTCTAATTGAAGTGATAGAAAATTAAGAATATTCCGGTACTCCTAATAGTACAATATAATAGTTATAGAGTCGAGATCAATAACTGTTTATATATTTTTTTTTTTAATCTATTCAGATGTTTTTTAAGGATAAAATCGTGACGTACTTTTAAATTCCAAAACGAATAATATTTTGGAGGCAGTGATTGATCTAACGATACTATCTCAATATAATTGAGGTCAAAATAATAAATGTAAATTACTATACAAAAGTTGAAGGTCGAAGCAATTCATGATAAAATATTTTGAAATTTGCTTTAACAATTAGTCCGATGAAAATAATTTGTTAAAATGTTGGTACTTTTGTTGGATCTGTAAACTAAATAAATTGTATTTATTTACCCAAAAAATTCATAGATAATCACAAATTATCTACAAAATCTTTTGTAGATTTTTATCCATAAACACTATAATTTCATGTTTTTTTCGTGAATATTATTATTAAATCCTTATTATAATTAAATTATGCTGTAAGAAATTCTATAAATAAAAAAATATTTTTAACCACCACACACACTAGATAAACTTAGTGATTATATTACAATTATTATTTTTTTATAATAATTTTTATTACTACTATGATTATTATCATTAATTTATTATTAATATTATATTATTATTATCAATAATAATATAATTATTATAAATATTAATATTATTTAATTATTATTGATATTATTATTAATTTATAAAAATTATATTATTAATAATATTAATTATTATTAATATTAATTACTACTATTAGTATTAGTATTATAAAATTTTTTATTTTTTTTATCAGCAAAAAATAAATAAATTAAAAGAGAAACTTTAGAGGTGTTAAGCTTGACTGACAAGGCTTTGTTGTTCTTTCTATCTTTGTATTGCTTTATTTTGAACTTTAGTTTAGTCTCTTCCTATAGTCTATTTGTGAAGTCAAATAGGGGGAGAATATGGTGTTTGTGTTGTCTTACAAACTGCTATAACTATGCTTTTATTCAGTTTTTAATATATGCTGCATTATTGGTTTGTATGAAGTTGTTTTTGCTATGTTTTTGGGCTGGTTTTTCTGCTCTTATGTTTATGCAGAAAACTAGTTGATGTATGATCATAACCTGCTATGAAAGATGTTCTGGATTGCATAACTTTTGTTTTGCAGGTACAGTTTCAGATTCAATCAAGATCAACACAAGCAACTAGGGATTTGTCATCAAATAGGGGGAGTTTATTGATCAAGAGTGATCAAGTGCTTTGAAGAATCCAAATCCTTTGTGTTTGATGCAAAGCTGGTGTTGCTGCTATGTTTTGGGAGAGATCTGGGTAGAATAAAATGTGATCCACTCCTTTGTTGAATCTAAAACTAATGTGATTTAAAACCTTTTAGAAAATAAAGTGTTTTTCCAACTAAGTGAAAAACAACTGGTTGTTTTGTCGAATCAACCGGTTGTTTTACTCTTAGGAGTTTTTGAAAAGGTTGAAAACCGTTTTAGTTTGGTTGACTTAACTGCCAAACCAAACAATCGGTTGTTTTTATGGTTTCAACCGATTGTTTCTTTGAAAATCCTAACATAATTTTGTTTTGGTGGTTGAATGTGCTTTAAATGATTTTCAATTGAATACGCTCCTTCATTAAATGCTTTGACCAATCTTTGGAAAATATAAATAGTTTGTTTATGTTTTCAAACAAAGAAGAAAATATAGATTTGAGTTTTTCAGTTGAGAAAAAGTTGATTTCAAGATTTGAACATTCACATCAAACTTTGGGTTTTCAAAGAGAGTGGAATAGGATTGCAATTGTATTGATTTCAGTTTGCTCTGTAAACAAGTGTGATCCCTTCTCAACCTTCTGGTGTTGTGTTGCCAATGAGTGTTGTGTGCTCTTGAGGTGGTCAAGATCAATACTTTTGGTGTGTGATTTTCCAAAGGGAGTGTGTTTCTTGAAGGGTTCAAGGTCACTACTTTGGTGGTTTGTATATTGTAATCTGGTTTGGTTACTTAGTGGGTTACCCAGTAGTTTTCTGGGGACTGGATGTAGCTCTTGGCTTAAGAGTGAACCAGTATAAACTTTTGGTGCATCTCTCTCTTACCTTAAACTCATTTAAATTTTGTTTTAAACTTTTTTGGTATAAACAACCGATTGTTTCGAAGAAACAACCGATTGTTTTTCTGTTGCTTTGCTGATTTAGTGCTTATATTTTTGGATAACCTGATTTTTGTTCTGGATTCACACAAAGAATTTTGTTAAACTTTAAAAAGATTTCAAAAACCTCTCTTAAACAATTCACTCCGCCTCTCGTTTAAGGCCATATATTCTAACATAGTTATCATTTTAGCTTGTTCCTAGCCTTTTAGGAAGGAGTTTTGACCTAGTTTCTAGAAGGACAAGCCTAGGATGTGAATTTGAATGAAGTAAAGAAACTCTACACAAATTGTGTGAGCTCTTAGTGAGGCTTATGTCCTCTTAGGTTTGAGGTCTTATCTTGAGTGATTTGGGAAGTTTTCAAGTGGTGGCCAACACACTCATCTTGGAGCATATCACCCTCCAATTGGTGTGACATTTCTCACCTACCCACCAAAAGTTTTCTCATTCCATTTCCTTCCATTTTCTCCATTCCATTTTATGTTTTTGTCTCTTAGTTCTCTTATTTGTTGTTCTTGGGTTTCACTCATAATCATGGGTATGGTGCATCATTTGGGAGGCCATGTCCACCATTGATGTTTACCTTGTGCCCATTTCAATTCCGCAATTGCATCTCATCCTCACTATATCTTGTTTTTCATATTTGCCTCTGTGAAGTGAACCTTCACACTTACTTAACCACTTGGTTAAGTTTGTGTCCAGTGGGAATCTTCCTTAGGTCCTCACCCTTACTTGTTAAAATCCCAATCTTAAGTAAAAGTGTCACCATAAATGAAAACATTTAAAATCAACTCACATCATGTTCTATTCAGAGCTTTTGTATTTTAGCTTATCTTGTTTAGAGTTGATTGGTACTTTTCTTTCTTGCATCTTTAATTCCTTGTCTTTACATTCAAGTACCTTTAAATTATTGTCTTTACTTTCAAGCACTTTTAATTTCAGCCCTTTACTTTCTTGCTTTTAAATTCGGCATTTTACCTTATTCAATAGCTTTGTTTCACTTTTTGAATATTCCTTTATGTCTTCTTTTGTTATTACTTCTCTTCCTTGAGTCATATGTTCTTTAGTCATATGTTCTTTATATGTTCTTTATATGTTCTAGGAGTTCTAGAATTTCTTTGTTAAAAGTTTAGTAAGTATCTTAAAGTCTTTTTGTGTGTCTTTTTCTTGCTTGTCTTCCTTTTCAAGTTTTGTCATAATCTTTTTTCACAAATTTGCTTTAGCTTTCTTGTTTTGAGCTTTTCTTGATTGTCTTTTCAAAATTTCTTAAGGTTTTTTGTGATTCTTTGAGATCCAGTGTTTTTGGCTTTGTCCTCTTTCACTTGAGAATTTTTTTTAACACCAAGAAAGACCTTTAGAGAGGATAAAATTCTTTTTGAATGCTTTGAGTGTTCTCCTCTTGATTTCTTTTCACCAAAAGTGACGCAAACTTGAAAGAGTGTATTCTAGCTTCTTTTTCACTAATTGTTTAATTCCTTTGTGCAAACATTATGGGTCATTTGCCTTTAGGTAAATCTTCAAAACCGCAATCACATCATAAAGCCCACTTTTTGGGAGAACTTGTGGAGGTTAAGAAGCGAATGGTCCACAAAGATGAGGAAATAAGCCAACTAGCGAAAAGATTGCAAAGAGTAGAAGAAACTCAAGCAAGGAATAATCAAGAAAGGAAACGGTAGCCGCCAAGAATAACTAGACATTCCATGCACTATGGGAGTCAAGAACATGATTGGCGAGTGCATAATTTTGACAAACGGCATTATCAACACCTACAACAACCACAACGTTCTTTTGATTTTGCAAACCAATTGACCCTACTTTGTATTTAGAATGGGAAGCTAAAGTTGAACATCTCTTTAATGTGTATAATGTCACCGAGGACCAAAAGGTTTTGTTAGCTTCCCTAGTTTTTTTAGACTATGTCATCCAATGGTGGCAACAACTGTAATGGACATTGGGCTAAACAAGAGGTCAGTCGTGGTCTCTTGGTATGATTTGAAAGAATGTATGCGCGCGCGGTTTGTTCCTTCTCATAGGAAGGAACACTTGTTGAAGCTCCAATGACTTCATCAAGGACCTAGGACGGTAAAGTAATATTTTGAAGAGTTAGAAACAACTTTTACTAAATTTAATATGCCTAATAGTGATCAGTCAAAGATAACTCGGTTTGTGAGTGGTTTGAGGAGAGAAATTCGAGATGTTGTCGAAATATATGAGTACTCTTCCTTAAAGAAGTTGGTTCACATAGCCATCATGGTGGAATCACAAATTTCAAAGAAAACAATTTTCAAAAACACTCCTAATGATGGTTTCTACAAATCTTCCGGGAAGGGTGCAAACAACATTTATACAAAAACTTCTCTTTCCCATTTTTCAAAAGACATCACCTCTAACCAAAAAGTTTCTCAACACAATCCTTCTACCTCTACCCCTAAGTCACCCACTAAAACTTCAAGCATAAAATGTTTTAAATGTTTAGGTTTTGGGCACATTGATGCCAATTGTCCAAGTAAAAGAACGATAATGTTACAAGAGGTAAATCAAGACCAAATTCAAATAAAAACAAAAAGAGAAAATGAAAAAGCCGAGGAAAGTAAAAAGGGTCTCATCTTGTTAGACCTCGCAAAAATAATTGTGCCTTCACGATATACTTCTTCCTTCTTTTTTTTCATTACCAAATGTTTCTATCTACTTACCATCTTTCTTTAAGACATTTAGGAATGATTTTCAAACACCTCCTAAAGATTTCCACCTTTTAAGAGGACTTTCATCACAAAGATTTGTCATTCCCAAACATTCTTTTCAAACTTGGTCTCTATATAGAAACCCATCTTATGCACTCCACACACTTAAAGAACATAAGTTGAGTTCACATCTCAATCCTTGCACTATCTTATATGTGAACAAACTAACTATGTTATCTATAAGAGTTCTAAATTCGAGGTTGAATTCTTTCGAACTTGGGGGGCATGATACAAACCAAGTAGCTATGAAGATGACCAAGGAAGCAAAAGACAAAGCACATGGCGAGCAGTCATCTCAACAAATAATTCAAGACCCCACCAAGGATCTCATGGACCCGACCTGAGAAGATGGGCATAAACCAGAGCACCAACTGTTCTTTCTTTTGATCTTCTTAAGAGATAGAATATGTTGTAAATAATTTTGGGCTCACTTTAGGGGTCCAAATAGCAAAGATAGGCTAGAATAAGGTGCCTTTAGCATAATAGGGAGTGTAGTTATCATTTTAGCTTGTTCCTAGCCTTTTAAGAATGAGTTTTGACCTAGTTTCTAGAAGGACAAGCCTAGGATGTGGGTTTGACTTAGTCAAACCCTAAGGTTGCCGCTTTTTTTTTTCCTTTTTCCCATCCTACCCCTCTTGCTTGTTTTCCAACGCTCCTTCACCTATAAATAGGAGGCATACCCATTGTATTTTACAAGTTGAATTTGAATGAAGTAAAAAAACTAATGGAGCATGCCTTCATCCGATTTGCATTTTCTTTGGAGGAATGGCAGAAGTGTCAATGAAGGAAGATGAACAAGGAGCTCACGTAGAGTAGCTATTATAGATAGCTAAAAGTTTATATAGGGATAAAACAAAGCCTATATGAGATCCATGGAGTTTTGGTTACCTTGGAGGTGCATGCTAGGTGTGGAGAGTGGGTGGTGAGGCCATCTCACTTGGAATAGGTGAAAAATGAAGACTAAGTGTCTATCCTATGGAGGTAGAAGACAATGAGTGAAATTGGCACAATTTTGGTAGCAATTCACTCTTTATTAATCTTAGCCAAATCATCAGCCAAACACCTCAATGTATAGGAGAGAATGTTGAACATTTTGGAGCTAATATTCAAATAAAAATGAATTTGAAATTGACGCCTAATTTGGACTTAGCACATGGAGCACATGAAGCATATTTAACATGTGATGGAAAACGTTTAGCACATGTATCATATGGAACATGTGGAAAATGTGTACTCTTCTCCATGGCTTAATCATAACCGGCCTTGGTTAAATTAGGTGTTTTAAAAACCCTTATTTAACCTAGGTTGGTTTTTAGGTGCTAAATTTCATCTAAGGAAAAATTACAAATAAAGTTCCTAATCTAATTTTGACAAGAAAATAAAATCTACTCTACACTATTCAAACTAAGATCTAGGCTTCTTCAAACATGTAGAGAAATGTTTCTCTACCATCAGTAGCAGCATCCCAGTCCTCTTGTATCCCCTTTACCATAGACCTAGTTGTGGGCCCTGATCTGCTAGTAGTTGGGCTTGCACTTGGGCTTGTGCTTGGGCCTCTTCTAGTAGTTGTTTATATTTTGATGAGTTGAAGGTCTTCTTGGATATGTTTGTACATTCCTTCAACCTAGATTTTTCCTCTTGATTGGGCCTAAAAAAATAAACAAAAGCACAATTAGACCCATATTTGCAATTAAATCAATAAACAACCTCTAGGTCTTCATCGTCCTTATTATATGGTTGTGTGAGACTGGACGGTTTCTACCAGAAACTCTGCACAAATTGTGTGAGCTCTTAGTGAGGCTTATGTCCTCTTAGGTTTGAGGTCTTATCTTGAGTGATTTGGGAAGTTCTCAAGTGGCGGCCAACACACTCATCTTGGAGCATATCACCCTCCAAATGGCGTGACATTTCTCACCCACCCACCATAAGTTTTTTCATTCCATTTTCTCCATTCCATTTTATGTTTTTGTCTCTTAGTTCTCTTATTAGTTGCTCTTGGGTTTCACTCATAATCATGAGTATGGTGCATCATTTGGGAGGCTATGTCCACCATTGATGTTTACCTTGTGCCCATTTGAATTATGCAATTGCATCTCATCCTCACTATATCTTTGATCTTTGCCTCTATAGAAGTGAACCTTCAAACTTAACTACTTGGTTAAGTTCATGTCCAGTGGGAATCTTCCTTGGGTTCTCAGTCTTAATTGTTAAAATATCAATCTTAAGTAAAAGTGTCACCGTAAATGAAAGCATCCAAAATCAACTCACATCAATATATCTTCTCAGTTTCTCATCATATTTATTTTCAATCGCTAAAAAAAATAGACCTATGTGTGTGTGTTGTGTGCCATCTGCCGATCTCCTCCACTGCCAACAACACCATTTGTCTTCGTCGTCCACCGTCATCTTCCTCCAGGTTCTATCCCTTCCTCTTTAACATTCTGCCTTTTCCTAATCCCTATTTCTTTTCATGTATATTTGGTTTGTGGGAGGGGGTTGTTTAAATTTTAACTGACATTTACTTCTTTGTTTACAATGAAGGTACTTTGTTGCCTTTGTTTTTGCAAATCTAAAAATTGAAATTCCAATTATGTAGCGAATAGTGATTCATTGAAAGGTAAAAGCCTCCATGTGAAACCACCAATTCAATTGGCACCTATATGACTAGCTAGCTTTATTTTCATGGAATACTTCGAATACAAGTTAAAGGTAGGGTTTAGGGTTTAGTGTTTAAGGTTTAGGGAGTAGTGAGGCGCCAAATCCACAAGAAATAAAAAATAAGGTAAATGTATGGAGTGTAGTCCATGCTATGGAGAAGTTCCACCGTTTGGAATGATTGAATTATGGACAAAGTTTAACTTCAAACGGAACCTTGTGCATAAGACTTCTTCTTCTAAGAACCTCAGGTTAGGGATGATGAACCTAGCGAGAGTTCATATTTGACGCTTAAATATGCTTAAAATATCGTATACTTTGCTTTAAGTGGTGCACCAAAAATATTGGTAGCACTACCTTTTGGATCGAATGAAACAAAAATTATATTTAAGCAACATCTTTTTGTTGTTATACTCATTATTGCTGCTATTAAAGGTTGATTTTACTTAATACATTTTGTTAACCCTTTTATAACACATGCATTAGTAACTAACTAATGGCATAAAAAATATTCATCTAATTTACTTTTATAATAACTTTTATGACAATGTTTTTAAGACAAATTATAATAATTTTGTTATAAAATGACATTGGTAATCATCCCAAACTTCAATTTCTCATCACAAAATTCGTTATTATTTATAACAACAACAAAATATCTTAAAAAGTATTTTTAACAATTAATATATTTTCAACATTTGACTAAGCTAGTATTACGTTGATAGCATGTAAAACCTGATTAGACCAATTTCAACGTTAACGCATACTAACAGAGTAAAATTACATTGGTATGTTATGTATTGTGATTTGCGTTACTTTCAGTTAATTTTAAGATTTAAAAATATATAAACAGTTATATATATATGTTAAAAAATAAATAAGAGTAGAAATGAATTAACATATATTTGAATTAATATTTAAAAGCAAGCCTTGAGCAAATAGTAAAGGAGTAGCTTGACTAAAGTAGTTATACGTTAAGATGGAAAGGGAAATAAAAAAATACTGATGAGTTATAAAAGATGCGTATTATTAAGTGTGTATATAAGGAATGGGATGGTAAGAATGATGAAGATATGAGTTGATAAGAGTGAAAGCAGAGAAGCATAGAGAATAAAGAGAAAAGATGAAGGTTTTGGCTATGGTGATGTTTGTTATGGGTTATTGTTTGGCCAACAAGATTGAGTGAAGGTCAATTGCCTGCTAGCTGTGATGAGTATAATCCATTATTTTAACCATGTGTGCCTTATTTGGTTAATCCAGACTTTGGGATTCCAAGTCCAAGGTGTTGTGCTGAAGCTGCTCAGGTGTTTGGAAAAGTCAACAATCCTGCAGCTATTCAAAAACTTTGTACTTGTCTGGTTGTCACTATGCCTAATTTGTCGTTTAAACCTCAAAAATTAACACAACTCCCAGCAGCCTGCAAGATTAAACTTTCATTCCCTATTTATAAGTGCATAAAAGCTTGAACTTATTCAACTCCTCATACCATACATTCACACTTCAATGGTTAAGTTTGATGCATGTAAAACAAATAAATATTATCAAAGAGGTATCAACTCTTTGCAATTACTATTATTATTAGTCTACAACTTTTTATTTATTTATTTATTTATGCATTTTGTGTGGATTAATTGTGTGATTAATTAAATTAAATAAAGTATTTTGGATG